>Ga0163149_10006755_pt1 | contig 11699 bp, 17 predicted proteins | sample OliLakLV19MP5G1_FD_148604 | JGI IMG/M metagenome (GOLD analysis project Ga0163149, IMG submission 148604) | Freshwater microbial mat bacterial communities from Lake Vanda, McMurdo Dry Valleys, Antarctica - Oligotrophic Lake LV.19.MP5.G1 | ecosystem: Environmental > Aquatic > Freshwater > Lake >...
ATTATGATCCATGGGGGAATGTCCTTGCCGGCAATGTGAGCCAAACCAAGCGCAATTTCACCGGCCAGTACCTGGATCAAACCGGCTTCCTGTACTATAATGCCCGTTATTACGACCCCAGCCTCGGGCGGTTCATCTCGGCGGATAGTATCGTGCCAGGGAATGCCTCGGGCGGCATGGATGGGATCGCACTCAAACCGCTGACGGTGAGTTTCAGCGAGCCAGGGTTTGTCGCTAGACTTGCCAATGAGAATCGCGGTGGCGATGAAAAACTCAATACGATGGGGCCGCAAAACCCACAAAGTCTCAATCGCTACAGCTACGTGCTGAATAATCCGGTTCGGAATATGGATCCGAGCGGGCATTGGGTCGGTTCGATCACAATAGGATATAGTCATAGCTGGTTTAGTTGGGCAGGCACTGGTTCTATTGGTGTTTCCTTCGATGGAGAAGGTAATATCGCGGTGTCATTGAATGGCGGCGGCGGCGGTACCACATCGGGAGCAGGAGCTTCGGTTGGAGTTACCGCTGGTGTGTCTTTCGATGCACCAAATATCGATGCTGTAGGAGGATGGTCTACAGTAGTTGGAGGATCAGGAGGTGCGGGACCAATAGCTGGAGGTGATATCGCTTTCTCCAAGAAAGCAGATGGCGGATACTACCATATGGGTAGTGTAACCGCGGGAGCTGGGATGAAGGTATCTGGCCCTGGTCTGCCTGCTGAAGGGCATGTATTAGGAGTATACACGGATTATAGTCTAGGCAGAATGAATATTAAGGATTTGGAGCATGCTTACAACAATTTTGAGCAGGAGGCAACACAATATTTCCGAAACCTTAGCGGCGTGTCATTCCCGTGATCTATATCCTCAGACATGCGCAGCGTCTGTGTGGAAACCTATTCGTAATATTTATTGACTTGGTGATGGCATACGAGCCAAGGAACTGTGTGCTCAATATCTGGATGTAATGGTTTATAAGGTTAGCGCACATGTCTACCGCATCAGGAAGCGGTTGAAGCAGGTGGAAGATGCGCTAAACTCGCGAAGCAGTACATCTAGCACCTAAGATAATCGGCAAATCCAACCAATCTACTGGTTTTGGGGCGATAGCAATTGCTATGTAATAGCTCTACGTAGCCTCATCAACCAATCGAGCTTTGTGGCGCTGATCAACCCAAACTGTGGCCAGAGGTAGGGAGGCAGTATGATGATTGGCCAATATCCAAGTGACATCTTCAGTGTCAGAACTATGTGTCATATGCACCAACACCAGCAAGATCAGGCAATTGACGTCAACCCTCTGCTGAGGTTTACGCCCTATGCTAATTTTCTCTCATCGATTCTACAGCCCCTAGACACATCGATGACCTTTACTGTTTGGTTGTTCAGGGAATTGGTCAATAGTTCTAGATCGCGTTTCCCTTGGTCAGTCAATTGGGGAATTCCATGGGCAGTATGCAACAGAAAGTTAGTTTGGTTAGCCTGTGGGTTTAGAATGGTCAACCCTACCCCCAATCACTTTTTATACATAAAATTACTCTGCTTCATTGTGGCAGTAACCATATGAGTCAAACTGTGTACTTTGATATTCAGAATAACTACTCTTCTTGGCTTTCGCAGGTTGTTTTTATGGTGATTGCGCTAATATCAACGATCGGATTGTTTAGAAGTAAGAGTAATAACTCACGTGCGATTGGAGCAGCCGCAGCTATATTAAGCATATTACTGTTGTTGATAACTTTCAATAATATGATACCTGAATATATATGCTATGCTAACGCATATCATGACGGAAGGTATAAAATTGTTGAAGGGATTATTGTGGAATTACCAGTAGAAGATGACGATCTTCAGACACCATTTCTTATAGGAGACGTAAGCTTTAGAGTTGCTTTGAGCAAGAAAGCGACTGCCGGGTTTAATCGGCCCGAATTGCTAAGAAGTCTCTCTCAGACAAATAAGCGCGTCAAAATTTACTATACATCTGATTGTCCGTATCCTGGTACTAATGCTATTCTTCACATAGAGTCTGTGCACTAAATATTATTGCGACAATCTCTTACAAAATTCGTACTCATAGACCGTGACCTAATCGCCTCTTTACAGGATTAGTTGTGACTGAATCTGCCATTTCATTGTCTCCCTCGCGCCTCAATCTGCTGATCGTCATCAGTGTGATCGCCGTTGCCATCTGCGCCTGTGCTGGCATTGGTGTATTCACGATTGGGCGGGATATCCTGGGGATCTCGACTGAGCAGGCCGCTATTACGCCCATCCTGGATCAGTTCATGCAGGCCGCTGTCGCGCAGGATAGCCCGCGAGCCTATGCGCTGTTTTCGACTCGCGCGCAGCGTCAGACACCGATTGCTGCTATCGATACCCTGACGACGGGGGCAAACTATGTGCTGTTCGAGGGCTATCAATCCCTGACGATTGAATCGACAAATATCACCAACAGTGTCAACACCAACCCCGATGTGCCGCAAGGACACGTTGCCACTGTCAATGGCACGATCACCTACACCGGCAACGTGACAGGCAGTTTCCGGGCAACGTTGGAACAAGAGGCGGGCACCTGGCGATTGGATGCCATCAACATTACCGTGCCACCGAGTAAGACGCTGGCCAAGCCATAGGTGAGACGCCAACTGATGATGAGTGGCGACCAGAGCCCGTTGGCATCTCGGCCCCCTCCTTAGTGGAGAAGAGCGCTAGGTACAGCACACAAACCTGTGGAGAAAAGTGCCAAACTAGCGCCCTCCGAGCGCCTCCCAACGCCGCAACAACCCGCTGAGCGTCGTATAGCGCGCCGTATTGGTACCACAGCCGTTTCTGATCGCCCCGCAACCCCGTGCTACAATGGCGGAAACACTGCGCTTCCTGCACCTTTCCAATCATTGCACCAGCGAAACGCCATTTGAGCGCATCCCAACGCGCTATTCGGCTGGGTCCCGTATGATACTGCCCGTTATTACGACCCCAACCTGGGGCGGTTCATTTCGGCGGATACGATGGTTCCCGGCGCAGGCTCGCTGACGGTCTCGCCAAGCGATGCGGTGGCAGCGGGCGCGTGGGGCCAACGCAGTGGCGGGCCAGCTGATCCCCAGCAGCTTAATCGCTATAGTTATGTGCTGAATAATCCGATCAAGAATACGGATCCGAGTGGGCATTGGGTGTTTTCGATTGGTATCCAAGTAGCAGGAGGTGCTGGAGTAGGTGGTTCAACAACTGTTGGCTGGTTTATTGATACTCAAGGAAATAGCGGGTTTTTTACAACACCATCGTTTGGCAATACATTAGGGGGCGGTGCCGGTGCAAGTGTAGTTGGGTCTGTTAACACAGCTGAGTCGTACAAAGAAGCTTCTGGTAGCGGATTCATTTTGGGTGCTGATACACCTGGAAAGCTTGGGTCTGTTGACATTGGTTTTAATACGAATGATCAAGGGGTTCCTGTAGGCCCTGTCAGCATTTCTGCAGGAACGGGAGTTGGGCCTATGTTAGATGTACATATTCATGGCACGTATACAACCTTCATGCTTATGAGTTGTCAGCCAGGATCAAGTTGCCCAATTAAGGCAGATACTAATATACGCCCAGTACCAACGCCTCTTCCTGAAGAGAGACGAGAGAATCAGCCAAATACCACTCCAACACCGACGTCTAAACGACCATAACAGACCTACGCCGGGGATCGACTACTGAGCTACCTGCTACGCGGAAAGTGAGCGCTCACTTTCCGCGTATATTCTGGAGAGATAGCCAAATGACATCGCTTTCGTCGATCATCTCGATAGTCTTCGTCCGGAAAACCATCATTATCCAAGGAGATATATCGGAACTTCGTGCTAAATTGGCGGTAATGCAAGATCGTTCTGGTAAATCAGGGATTAAGAGTTTATACACTGAATTCAATCATGATATTATCACAATTTATAGATACAATGAAAGTAATGGTATGTACGCAACCGGAAATATAACCACTTTACACTCTGGAGATGTTCAGGTTAGTTTAGAAACGCACCCAAGTGGAGGGTCGGTATTTCTATTGGTAATCATATTTGCTTTGTGTTGTATTTTTACGCTGATTGAATTGTATAAATCGATAAATGCTGGATATATTAACTTTGGGTCGTTTTATTTCTTCTTCCCTTTTGTATTCTATTCATTAACTCAATACATAGTATATTTTATTAATTCCCAACGACTTATTGGGGAATTTGAGTTATTAACTTTGACATAATCAATGATGAGTTCAAGGCCATTTATCCGTTGTATGGGTGATCGCGCTTTCTCTACATATACGGTCACTCTGTGTCCAAGATGATTGCGACCTATACACTCAGCATGTAGTATTCCGTCATATCTACTTTGAATAATAGGATTAACAGGCTTGCGCTTCACAAAGCCAAAACACCTTACTCATGGCAGCCTTGACAGACTACTAGAAGCGCTTATTATGCTCTTTGGGAATCGCCGTAATGACCTCCTACTGCTTGTGGAAGCCGAACATGCGATAGCATTAAATATACGTACTCCAGCGGCAATTCCCAAAGAGCCCTTATTTGTTGTGGAATCCACGAAAAATCATGCACGACAGCTTGGCTGATAATATTAGATACACTCATCACCAAATCAGCACCCTTGCTCCGCACCCCACTGCGCCAAACCGCCTCTGTGTGTTCAATAGCGCGCCTTATCGTGTACTGCGCCGTTGCTAATCGCCCCGCAACCCCGTGCTACAATGGTCAAACCGCTTCCCTTTCTGCACCTTTCCATCGAAGCACACCATCGAGCACCGGTTGAGGGCATCCCACTGCGCTATCTGTTAGGTTGGCGTACGATACTGCCCGTTATTACGACCCAAACCTGGGGCGGTTCATCTCGGCGGATAGTGTGGTGCCCGGGAACGCCTCTGGTGGGCTGGATGGGGTCGCGCTCAAGCCCCTGACAGTCAGTTTTAGCGAGCCAGGGTTTGTCGCGAAACTGAACCAGGAGAACCAGTTCGGGCCATGGTTCACGCTCAGCAACACGGAACGACAGCAACTCGGTAGCCCGATGGGGCCGCAGAATCCCCAAGCGCTCAATCGGTATAGCTATGTCCTCAATAATCCGCTGCGCTACATGGATCCCAGTGGGCATGAGCGCCATTGTGATGCGGTTGGTTGTGGCGGGGTTGTCCACAATAACAGCTCACAATCCGTTGTTGTCTATGGTGACCGGCGCAGAGAAGGCTGCTTATCAGGATCAGCGCTTGATGCATGTTACGAGGTTGTACCAGTTGTGATACATCCAGGAGAATCATCAACCGACTATGGATTTGTGGATGTTGATGTCATTATCCCCGTTGATGCTAGCCATCCTATCGATGGCTTTGGGCCAGGAAACGTCTACAAGATCACGGGTTTTACCGAAGCGAATATTGTTGATACCTTCCTTGGCGCAAGTATCATCTTTGATATCAAAGATAATGTATCTTTTGAAAACACTGCACGATTTTACGGTGCCCTCGTGATTCATTTTGCTGGCTGGAAACCTGCGTGGTGGAGCTTTCGTTTGAACGGTCCGGTAGATTATATTGGTAATCCCGTGTCCCCCGTCGCTCGACCAAAGTGTACCTGGTCAAACATCGCGAATGGACAAGCCACCAATGGCATGTCATCGATACCATCAGCTTGTTCATCATAGGAATTGCTTATACGAGAAGATCCGGTGGAGTAGAGCAGCGTGGTGTCGGTCGGGTTGGAAGCACGTGACCGGAGGAGATCAATGAATACACGAATCACGACAATTGAGCGAATAGTGATCCTCGCGTTTGTAATCTACCTCTTGCTTGGGATCATTCCGGCATACGCCTATCATTTTGACGACCTACAGACGACACTATCGCCGGGATATACCTATCGTCCGTTGTATTATACGCGATCAGGGAATGCCACGCTTTTTGGTACGTTCACCTTTCTTATCGTGCCTATGCTCTCGATACTTATCCCCATTGCAGATATAGTCTATCTGGTGCGCGTATTTCGAGCACGGGACGCATTAAAACTCTGGAATAGGATGCTACGGCTCGCCATCGGTACATATAGTCTGCTCGCATTTGCGATTACTGGTCAGGCGGTTTCATACTTCATCAACTGGTTAGCCTGAGAGAAGCGTGAGCAATTACATGTGTTTATAGCGTTTGGGCCAGATAAAACTTTGCTCTCCAATCCCATGTTTGTGAGCCTTGGCATAGTGGTTCACACAGGGTTCTTTCCAAGGTTGGAGAAGCCTCCTAAGTGGCACAGATCACCGACAGAATAGTTCTTGGAAGCGGGTCTTGGAGCGCGTAGTTATAGCGGGATGTTACCAAATCTGCACCCTCGCATCCCATCCCACTGCGCTATCTCACCGCTGACCGTTCGATAGCGCGCCGTATGGGATGAAAGGTGCCTGTCCAGAGGTCGTTATGCTGGCACATACACGCGATCCAATGATGCGCCAAGCACAGATTACGATGGCCCGAGCAACTCGCGCAGATCATCGTAGCTATAGGGCGGTCGACGGCGCACGGCCAAAATAGTCATCAGATCCCACTCCTGATCGATGACGTAGACAATCCGCCAGTGCTCGATACGCAGGCGACGTGCTTCCAGCCCGGGAAGACGCAGATCATCGGGCAGATCAAGCGCCCGACTGTGTGGCGGGCGCGGGTTGCTGGGCAGATCACGGATGGCGCGGCGCAAACGCTGACGTATATTACCTGGCACATCGGCGAGCTCATCAACGACGGCTGGTTCAACCCACAGGCGCATCACGCGGCTCCTCGCGTGCATCCAAGGTGGCCTCGGCCTGCTCCCAGGAGATGAGGCCAAACGCCTCGGGCGTCTGGGCTATTCGTCGCCGTGCCACATAGGCGCGTAAGAGCCCTTGATCCTCGGCTTCTTCGAGCAAGGCGACAAGCTGGTGCCATGCCACAATATCGACCAGTGCCGCCGTTGGTTGGCCATTAGGCCCCACCACAAACTGGACATCTTTCAGAGTCTCGGTAATGGTCATGGTCGCGCTCCTTTGCTGGCACTGCTTCCATTATAGCATCCCTGCTCGTACGCTGCTGCCCACCATGTCTGTCGTGCTACAATGGCACAAACTGAGTTCTTGACGCACCTTTCCAGACAAACCATCACCTCAGCAGCGCTTGAGCGTACCCCACTGCGCCAAATAGCCCCTGACCGTTCGATACTGCCCGTTATTATGACCCCAACCTCGGGCGGTTCATCTCGGCGGATAGTATCGTGCCAGGGAACGCTTCCGGTGGGATGGATGGGATCGCCCTGAAGCCACTGACGGTCAGTTTCAGCGAGCCAGGATTTGTGAGTAAACTGAACCAGGAAAACCAGTTTGGGCCGTGGTTCACCTTAAGCGATAAAGACCAGCAGCAGCTTGGCAGCCCGATGGGGCCGCAGAACCCGCAGGTACTCAATCGCTATAGCTATGGGCTCAATAATCCGATCAGGAATACCGATCCGAGTGGGCATGCAGTTCCACCACAAAATTGCCCATGGTGTAATGTAAACTGGGGGAATATTGGCAATTGGAATGACACAGCCAAAGGTGCAGCGATTGTTGGCTGTTTTATTACTGGTTGCCATATCAATACTAGTACTGGCGAGGTAACCGGACCAACAACTACCGAAGTGCTCAGTGCCGCTCTCTCCGGAATGATGCCCGTAGGGCTGGTTGGTGTACGGGGTTTCGGAAATGTTGGTGGGGGTAAACTAACGGTCGAGAAGGCATTAGGGCTTGCCGAGAAATGGCTTGGACCAGGCTATAAGGAGATTGCCGAAGGAGTGTACCGTTCGGCTGATAATCTCAGACAATTCCGAATGACGACTGATGATCTCCTTGATCCTCGACAAGGTTCGCACGTTCACTTCGAGTCGATTGACGCAAATGGGCGCGATATTGTCGAGAATTCGCATGTAGAGCTTACCAATCCTTAAACAGGAGACTCATTATGTCGCGGGCATATGAATTCGCATTGGTGAAAAGCACCTTGATATCGCATCCTGTTGTGCATTACAAGGGACTGCCTCCCGATTTGACAAAGGATAGTGATGAAAGAACTCTGCTTCCCAAGGCACATGTCATTCTTATGGAATTGCATCACGACCATGTCAATGTGTTTCGTCTTGGAAACAATGGCGATATCGTTGGTGACACCTGGCATCAAAGTACTGATGACGCGCTGCACCAGATCGCGTTTGAATATGGTGAGCCGCTTGATTGGTGTAAAGTCCCGTCTGATTGTAGTGATCCATTCGAATATGCCATCAAACGTTTCCAAGAGTCGTGACAGTATGTGCGAGAGACAGCCACTGTTATGTGCCATCTCTGGACTTGCAATAGGTTTATACTTTTTGCGAGTCCGGGAGGCAAGAAACTGGAAAGCGATAGATCCCGACTAAACCGCTCGAAGCAGCAGCGCTGGGCAAAGTCAGAATACCGACTAAATCAGCACCCGCGCAGCGCATCCCAATGCGCCATACTGCCGCTGGCAGTTCGATAGCGCGCCTTATAGCTGTCACAACTATATCTGCGGCCCCAATACCCCATGCTACAATAGCCAAACTACTTCTCATGGTGCACCTTTCCAATCATCGCACCAGCCAAACACCGGTTGAGCGCATCCCACTGCGCTATCTGTCAGGTTGGCGTACGATAGTGCCCGTTATTACGACCCCAGCCTCGGGCGGTTTATTTCGGCGGATACGATGGTTCCCGGCGCAGGCTCGCTGACGGTCTCGCCAAGCGATGCGGTGGCAGCAGGAGCGTGGAGTCAACGCAGTGGCGGGCCAGCCAACCCGCAGCAGCTCAATCGGTATAGCTATGTGCTGAATAACCCGGTCAAGAGTGTCGATCCGACGGGGCATTGTCCAATGTGTATCGGGGCTTTAATTGGAGGAGGGATCGATCTTGCGGTTCAATTAGTCAGTAATGGCGGTAATGTAGAGAAGGTTAATTGGGTGCAGGTAGGTGTAAGCGCAGCTGTTGGCGCAACCGGTGTCGGTCTCGGTGGAGTGATTGCCAATGCAACGAAGTCAGTAGCGCTCAATATTGCACTCAATACCGTTGCAAGTGCTGGTGTAAGTGCTATTGGTGCTGAGGTTCAAAATCGAGCGCAAGAAGCGTTAACACCTGGCCAGTTCGCATCCGTTGATCCCGTTCGTGCGGCGGCGACTGGTGCTATTACTGGTGGTGTTGGTGCAGCAGTAGGAGAAGTGGCCAGAGTTGGAGCAAACGCATTGGCAAGCGCCAAATACAACAGCCTTTCACTCGGTCAGAAACTGCTCCTGAATTCCAGTGCGATCATTCCTGACTCCAGGGCACGTTCAATGTATGACCATATTTATGGTGTTGGAAGTTTTACTTCTACCACCATCAGTAATACTGGACCTGTGCTTCCATCAAATGTTACAGATCGCCTACCGGCATCCTCAGGGAAACAATAATGCAACGCCTGATTACGTTCCTCTTGCGTTCTGGAAGTTTTACTTCTACCACCATCAGTAATACTGGACCTGTGCTTCCATCAAATGTTACAGATCGCCTACCGGCATCCTCAGGGAAACAATAATGCAACGCCTGATTACGTTCCTCTTGCGTTCTGTCCCCATGTGGCTCGTTGTGCTTATCTTTTATGGAGTAGGCGGCCTTATTGCGGGGTTTGCTGGATCAGTCGCAAACATGGTGATGGGCGGTACCGCGTCAATCCTGACCTTCACGATAGGAGGTGGGATTGGAGGATTACTTTTGGGGATTTGGGTGGTTCTCACCCGATAACATCGGTAGCACATTCTCGACTGTCCGTATCCCATCGTGGCAATGACACTCACTGCAACAACTCCAACCGACATCGCTATACAGACCGTGGCGGTGAGCTAAGCAGAAGATGGCCGCTTGATTAGACGATGAGACTGCAGGTCTAGGTTGGGCCCACCGTCGACCCAACCTAGACCTGGCAGTCTCATCGCGCTTCCCACTGCGCCAAACCGCCTCTACGTGTTCCATAGCGCGCCTTATAGGGTACTGAGCCACGTCTGAGCGCTCCGCAACCCCGTGCTCCAATGGTCAAACCACTTCCCTTTCTGCACCTTTCCAATCATCGCACCAGCCGAACACTCGTTGAGCGCATCCCAACACTCTATCTGGCTGGTTGGCGTACGATAGTGCCCGTTATTATGACCCTGGCCTCGGAAGGTTCATTTCGGCGGATACGATAGCTCCTGGTTTCGCAAATCCACAGAATCGCAACCGCTATAGCTATGTGCTCAATAATCCCCTGAAGTACACGGATCCAACCGGGCACTGCGGGAAAAGTACCGATGTGGCCGCTGAGACAAAGGCCTGCGCGCAATCAGTGAAAGATCTGACAGACTATGACATCCATATTGGCGATCTCAATGGTGGACTTTGGTCATCCGATGAACTCAGTCTCGTATTTGGTGCAGTAGTAAGCATGCGGGATGCCTTGTTTGGTGGAAAGATTGACGCCTTCCGGGTGAAGATCGGCACTGTTACCATGTATCAGTCAGCTGAGAACAATCAAAAAGCCTTTTTCTCTGGCTCTGACAAGGCATCAGCTATCACGAGTGTTGGAGGATGGCTCAGCTCGGATACGACATTCTACCAGGATAGCTTCACGCATGGCGATGCATTCTTTCAGCGCACGGTTGTCCACGAACTTAGCCATGCGTGGGATATTCACTCATTAGGCGGGGCGGCTCGTGACCTGCGACTCGCAACGGGCTCAAATTGGAAGAGTGGTGAATATCAAGCTGTAGGAGAAACAACAGCGTATGGTCGCACCGGCGACCGTGAAGACTGGGCTGATTCGGTAGCTGAGACCGTGTACAATCCACCAAGTAAAGGTACTGACTTAAAGATTGATCCAGCGCGTGAGCGACTAGTACGTGAGCGTGCCCGATAAATACAGCTGGAGACAGGCAAATGCGTACTTGGAGTCCTTACATGCCGAGGATCTATGCATTCATCCTGGTTATTTCCATACTGTTGACCGCATGTGTCCAGTCCAAGCCGCCCTCGCCTGAGCCACAGGTGGTGTTGGCGATTCTTCGACAATATCCAGGTGGCACGCTAATCGAGGAACGCATACTTGAGAATAATGGTGATGTTACGTACCGTATCAGTTTTGCGGTCCAGACGACGCCAGACGCAGCAATTGCCAATTATGCTCCTTTATTTCGGGCAATCGGTATGAAGGAAAATCCATCACGTGGCCCTACTCTTGATGACCTTCAGGTAGATTATCGGTGGACGTACTATGGTTGCCCGTATCATGAAGTTGCAATGACAACTACCGTACAGAAATTACAGCTCACATATACGTATGGCCCTTGCCGTTAAAGGAGTACTGCAGCGCCCGAGCGATGTCAAACGTTTTGGGTGCTGCAGCACTGATGCCACGTAGTACAGACCTGTCCCTGTGCGCGAGCCAATTGAAAGGTGTAAGAATTAGACGAAAACATTCTGAGCAGTATTGTGGCTAATGAAGGCTCACGATAAAATGCTGGGCGAGCAACACCCTCGCCCGCACCCCACTGCCCTATCTGCCCTCTGCGTGTTCAATAGCGCGCCTTATCGCGTATTGAGCCGATTCTGATCGCCCTGCAACCCCGTGCTACAATGGCGGAAACG
>Ga0163149_10006756_pt1 | contig 11697 bp, 1 predicted proteins | sample OliLakLV19MP5G1_FD_148604 | JGI IMG/M metagenome (GOLD analysis project Ga0163149, IMG submission 148604) | Freshwater microbial mat bacterial communities from Lake Vanda, McMurdo Dry Valleys, Antarctica - Oligotrophic Lake LV.19.MP5.G1 | ecosystem: Environmental > Aquatic > Freshwater > Lake >...
CACCTCGGGGGTAATGGGTTCGATGTAAGTGCGGTGGGCAAACTCGGGATCCGTCATGATGGTGGCGGGGTTGGAGTTGATAAGAATGACCTTATAACCTTCTTCGCGCAGGGCCTTGCAGGCTTGTACGCCCGAGTAGTCGAACTCGCAGGCCTGGCCGATGATGATGGGGCCGGAGCCGATGACGAGAATGGAATGGATGTCGGTGCGTTTGGGCATGGCGGGGAAAGGTTGGCAAAGCAAGGAGCGTTGCCAAGAAATTTCAGGGTTGCGGATGCAAAAATCTCAAGTGTGGGGAGGGGGCACCTGTGGGGAGGCCAGGATTCAGGTCAAAGGCCAAGCTTGGCTTTCAGGTAAAGAATGTCCTGTTGATCGACCGGTCGGTTGGCGGCCTCCTTGGACTTGAGAAGGTCCAGGGCGGAGAGGCAGCGGATAGGAGCACCCCCGACTGATTCATGTAGAAAATGGGCATTTTTCTCGGCATCCACGAAAGAAAGTCCCGAAACAGTCAGGTGAAATTGCAAGGTGCTTTGGCTGAGCTGCTCGGTTTGAAGAAAATTTTCCCCCTGATCCCCCATCATAGCCAAGGGAAGCTGGAGGTCATTTCAGAGTGCCAGATTGATCAGGGCGTGGTTGGCCTCATCCTTTCCAGGCTCAAACAGATCCCAATCCATCAAGTATCGTGGGAGACCATGCAGGCGTATGGCCTGCCCACGGATCAGGAGGTAGCGGGCTCCGGCCTGGTTCTACTTTGCGAAGACGGCGTCCACACCTTGCTTCCCATGGCTGAAAGTTAAATCAACCGGTTTTTAAAATTCTGCATTTCCTGACAAGATTTGAAGCGCTGGGGTGGAAAACGTGGCCATGGGTATGGGCCAAGCGGGGGGGCGACCTGGGGATTCCGGGCCCAAAGCCGGATCCTGGCGTTGTAGTCGTCATGGATTCTGGCAGATGGCATTATTGGATCGTAGCAGGAAGGCCCGATGAGTCGCATGAGACAAGCCATGGCGTGCGGACAAGATCTAATTTGTGGACGGCCCGGTTCTCCTCTGCCTAAAGCGGAGAAGGAAGACAATAAAAGAACTCAGTTTTAATTGCCGGAAATCATAGAAACGGGTCAATTTCGATGTTTTATTATATATTTGTTTGAATTTAACGATAAAGTTTAAAATTATTATGTATTTCATAAAAATCGCAGCGGAAAAAGTGATTTGGTTGCTTTTTCAAGTGCCGGGAAAAAAGGGCCTGAAAGGCGGTTCTTTTCTACCTTAAAAATTGTAAAATCTACGGGCGGTAGTCTGTACCTAAGTAGCTTAAAAGCTGAAGGTTACAAATTAATGGCAGGCTTGGAAAAGATTTCGAAGAAAATCCCTTGCGTACTTCTGAAAAATCGCTGGTATCGAGCACGGGATCTGCTTCAAGAAGCGTGGGGATGTGTCAGCCGAAAGCTTTTTGGGAAGTTTACCGGCCAGCCTATCGCCTATCCATGTGGCAGTGTCCGGAAAAAAATATTATGCTGAAATCTGAACGCGGAAACCTACGAACCCTGCACATGGCTGTGCGCTGGATCATGTTCGTACTCGTCTTTGTCTTTCAACTGAGTCCGGCCATCGTGTTGGCCAATCCGACCGGGGGCGAAGTCGTCGCCGGACAGGCCGACATCAGCAACGCGGGTACTACCACCACGATCAACCAGGCTACCCAAACAGCCATCATCAACTGGCAGGATTTCTCCATCGCCGGCGGTGAGTTGACCAAATTCGTCCAGCCCAATGCCCAATCCGCCGTCCTCAACAAAGTTATTGGCAACAACGTTTCCCAGATCTACGGAACTCTGCAGGCCAACGGCCAGGTATTCCTCGTCAACCAAAGCGGTATTTTTGTCGGTGCCGGCGGTGTGATCAACACGGCTGGTTTTGTGGCTTCCACCCTTGACCTCGACACCGAAACCTTCATGAGGGGCGGCGACATGAAATTCGCCGGTAATTCGCAGGCTTCCATTGTCAACCTTGGCACCATCAACGGCACCAGCGGTGTGTTCCTCATCTCCCAAAAGATCGAGAACAGCGGCAAGATTTCCTCGCCCAATGGTGAAGTCGGGTTGGCGGCCGGTTCTGAAGTTTTGTTGAGGCAATCCGGTGACGAACGCACCTCGGTTTTGGTCGGCTCCAGTGCTTCCGGCACAGGCATCAGCAACAAGGGTGAGATCCAGGCGGCGGTGGCCACGATGAAGGCGACCGGATCGATGTATTCCGTGGCGGTGAACAACGAAGGCATTGTCCGCGCCCAGGGCGTGAACATGAGCGGCGGCAAGGTCCGACTGACCGGCCTTGGCGGCACGGTGATCAGCTCTGGAACGCTCAGCGCGAAGACTTCCGATGAAAAAGGTGGAACCGTCGTAGCTGAGGGTAAAAATGTTGGATTGATTGGCAATGCTGTGGTGGATGTCAGCGGTAAAAAAGGTGGCGGGACAGCCCTGATCGGCGGCGATTACCGGGGCTCCAATCCCGATGTCATCAATGCGGAAAAAACTTTTGTGGGAACTGGGGCCAAGATTAATGCGGATGCTACGGAATCCGGCGACGGTGGCAAAGTGGTGGTCTGGGCGGATAGTGCCACGACTTACCAGGGTTCTTTGAGTGCCAGAGGTGGCGAGCAGAGTGGCAATGGCGGTTTTGCGGAAGTTTCCGGCAAGGAAGTTCTGGCTTTCACGGGAACAGCGGATCTGGGGGCGGCCAATGGATCCCGCGGAACGCTTCTCCTTGATCCCAAAAATATCATCATCAATAACGCCGGTCCTGCCCTGCTGGCCGATGTGGACGCCTTTACGGACACACCCGCAACCGACTCCATTATCAACGCGGCCACCATTAATGCCGCTGTGGCCAATGTGGTTCTTCAGGCCAATAATGACATCACGCAAAGCGTCGGAGCCAACATTGTCCTGGCCAATAACTTAAGTCTCACCATGCAGGCCGGCCGCAGTATCATTATGGAAGGTTTTGTCACCCTTTCGGGAACTGGGGCTTTTACCGCTACGATCAATGATGGCGCTGCGGACGTCGGTAATCGTGACGCAGGTGTGGCTGTTTTCAATTTAAATAACCCCGGGGTTATTACAACTGGCGGCGGCGCTGTGACAGTCAATGTGGGTACTTTCGGTTTAAGCCAGGTTGGAGGGGTGAATATCAGCGGTACAATCTTAAGTAATGGGGGGAATATCACCCTGAACGGTTTTGGCGGACCGGGGGGGGGTAATACTTCCGGGGTAACCTTGTCCAGTGGCAACATTACTGCCTCGGGCGGAAATATCGCCATTACGGGAACAAGCTTTGACGGCGCAGGAGCCAACTCATCCGGGGTTCGAATTACTGCTGGCTCTGTCACCACGACAGGTGGAGGCACTCTAACGGTCAGCGGAACAAATCTTTCTACGGGCGACGGGAACAGGGGCCTTGAACTTTTCTCGGCAAATCTCAGTTCCTTCAATGGATTACTTTCCGTGACGGGAACAGGTTCTAGCTCCAGCACAGGCACATCTAACAATGGTATTTTGGGTAGTTCATCTGCAATTTTAAATTCAGGTAGCGGTGGGATAACGGTTTTAGGCACGGGCGGCTCAGGAACGGACTCCAATAACGGAGTTTTCCTTTTGTCGGGAAATGTGACCTCGACCGGAACGGGAGCCATCAGCATCACAGGAACGGCCAGTTCCGCGACTACAGGTAGTAACAATATCGGGGTCGGTGTATCTGGTCTTGCAACGATTTCAAATTCGGGCAGCGGTGGCACAACGCTTTTAGGCACCGGCGGCTCAGGAACGGACTCCAATAACGGAGTTGCCCTTTTGTCGGGAAATGTAACTTCAACCGTCACGGGTAGTGGAGCCATCAGCATCACAGGAACGGCCAGATCCACGACAACAGGTAATAATAATATCGGGGTCAGTAATTTTTCACAAATTCAATCTTTGAACGCCGTTGGAGGTTCCAGCATCACGATCAACGGGACAGGCGGAACGGGCACCTCATTCAACAGCGGAGTACTTACCAGCGGTGGCACCATCTCCACCATCAGTGGAGACATCCTCATTACCGGAAACGCGACTACTGGAAACAGCCTTGATGATAATGATGGGGTCACTGGAACCGGTGGATCCATTACGTCCACCGGTCTGGGTAGCATTACCGTAAATGGAACAACGAACGCCTCGGTCAGTAATCTTAATCGCGGTATTAACCTTGGCGCAATCACCATCTCCTCGACCACCTCAAATATTGCGTTGACTGCCTTAGCGGCTGTCAACAATACAGTCGCCTTCAGACAAGCAGGAACGATTTCCTCGACGTCGGGTAATATCACTATGACGGCTTCCGGTGCTGCAACAACTGACTTTGATCATACACCGGGGGGGTCCATCAATGCAGGCAGTGGTAATGTGGCTGTCGTTGCCAATACGGCGGAACTTGTTGCTGGGACTACCATCACCACGACAGGCAACGTTTCTATTGCCCAGTTCACCAACGGCCAACTGATTGATCTTGGTGCCAATACGGTAGGTCGCCTGGCCTTGACCAGTGCGGAACTCAATACCATAACCGCCAGCAGCATCCAGATCGGGAATGCCAATTCCGGCAATATTCTCATTGCGGGCTCCATCGCCCCAACGGGGACCAACACCCTGATCCTGCAAACGGGCGGCAGCAATAGCATCACCCAAGTCGCTGGCTTCACCATCACGGAAACCAATTTGGGTCTTCAGGCTGGTACAGGCGCAATCACCCTGACCGAAGCGAACGCTGTCACCAATCTGGCGGCCAACACCGCCGGTAATCTGACCTATACGGATGCCACCGGTATCAACATCGGCACGGCAGGCACAGTTGCAGGTGTCAATACAGGTGCGGGAATCTTTACCTTGCTCACCAACGGTGCAGTCACCCAGACCCAGGCCTTGGTTTCTGGTGTCACAAGCATTACGGCCGGAGCAGCCAATGATATTACACTGAATGATGTCAACAACGTCATTGCTGGAACCCTCAACCTGAGCGGAAATGATCTTGCCATCAGGAACACGGTGGCGACTGTGCTCGGAACAGTGACGGCAAATTTGGGGTCTTTCTCCCTGACCACCTCAGATGACAACGTGACCCAGACCGGAGTCCTGAGCGTTGGAACCACCACCACCTTGAGCACAGGCACAGGATCCATCACCCTGAATGCGGCCCTCAATAATCTGGTCGGAGCCATTGCCCTGACAACAACCACGGCCACGGGTGATGTTCAGATCACAAACAATGCTTCAGCCGGAACAGTCCTGGCGGCTTCCAACGTAGGCGGCGATCTCATCATCGTTCAACAAGACCAAGCAGGATCTTCCATCACCCAGACCGGTGCTTTGACTGTGGCCGGGCAGGCTTCTTTTACCAACCTGACCATCGATCGTGGTGATGTGACGGTGAATAACAGTAATGCGGTGGGTGGAACGGTGCTGGGTGCTGGCACCTCGACCGTTGCTGGTGACTACACCCTGGCAGCCAGTGCCGGCGGGGTCACCCAGACGGGTGCTGTCCGCGTGCGTGGAACCCTGACCACCACGGGGGGAACAACTGTTTTGGATCGTGACGATAACGTTCTGGCCAACGCAGCCAGCCTTTCCGGCGGTTCCATTTTCTTCCGTAAGATCGGCGTGGTGGATATCAATACCGATATCTCCGGCACGATTAACACCGGGGCTGGTTCCCTGACCATCATCTCCCTTGAGGACGGAATAAATTTTACCAGTGCTGAAATCAACGGCACGGCCATTGATCTGAACAGTTTTGCCAACAACTTCAGCGGAGGACTCGTGGTCAATACAGGCGGTGCGGCCAACACCTTTGCCAACGTGACCGGGCAGCCTGCGGGAATCAACCAGAACACAGCCACGCTGACTGTGGGGGGAACTTCCACCTTCCGGGCGATTGATGGTACGGATGTGGGAACAACTGTCGGTGCAATCAACATCAACGGCACCAACAGCCTGACCGGCCCGATTTCCTTCATCGGCCAGAATGCCACTTTGGTCAACAGCACAGCCACCAATCTGGCCGCCTCTGTTCTGACGGGAAATCTCTCGGTGAGTTCCACTGGTAATATGACCAACTCGGGTGCGCTGAATGTCACGGGCACATCCAATTTTGTCGGCACCACCAGCGGCAACACCATCACGGTGAACAATGCAGGCAATCTTCTGACCGGCGCAGTGTCCTTTACCAAGACCGGCACGGGTAACGTAATCCTCAACAACAACCAGGCGACGGTTCTCGGTAATGTCACCACTAACGGGGGCGACTTCAGCGTGACTTCCAATGGTAATCTGACCCAGTTGGGCGCCACCGCCATCATCCAGACCGTTGGCGGTGCCCTAAATGTCACCACTACTGGACTTGGGAGCAACGCCGTTCTGACCAGTACTTCCAACAACATCGCCAACCTCGGCACGGTCTCCGCTGCCAACAACTTCCAGTATGTCGACAGTGACGGTTACAATGTCGCCGGTGCGATTAACGCCATAGGCTTTACCGAACTTGGCACAGTCCTGGGCAATGTAAACCAGACAGGTGGAACGGTTACCTCCGCAGGCTTGTTGTTGCGCCAAAACAATGCCGTTGCCAGTGCAAGCAGCTTCAACTTCACCCAACCGGGCAATTCTTTCGGCACCGTGTCTTCCAGTCTGGGCAATGCCCTTTCCACCTTGAACCTGGACTTGAGTAATTCAACCGCATTGGCGGTGGGCACGGTCAATGCGGTTTCCGGTATTACTGTCGGATCGGGTAGCGTGAACATTGAGTTGCTAGCTGGTGCCCTGACTACGACTGGTGCTTCTGCGGTGAATATGGGTGGAGGCAACTTGAAACTCCGCGCCTCCTCCATCGGAGCCTCTGGTGCTGGCAACCGCTTTGCTACCACGGGCACGTACAATCTGGCGGCTGCAGGCGCCAGTGGCGGCGTTTTTATCGAGAATACCGGTCCTCTCGGCAACATCACGCTAGCTAACATAGCCGTGCCGGGCACCCCGACCTCCGGGGTTTCTGCCAGCGCGGGCAACCAAGTGGAACTGATCAACTCAACCGCGGGCGGCGCCATCATTGTTAATCAGGCCATTACGGGAACGGGTGGAATCACCGTCAATTCGGCTGGAGCCATTACCTTGGCAGCCGATATTGGTTCCAATTCGACGAATACGGTCAATGTCAGTAATGGGGGAGTGCTGGATTCCAACGGCGGGCGGATCCGGACCGCGCCCGCTGGCACCCTTACCCTTTCGGGAACGGGTGCTCTTGGAACGTCCTATGTGGATCCGCTGCTGACATCCTCGGGTAATATCGTGTTCAACAAACTCACGGCGGCCGGTCACTTTGTGCAGAACGAGACCATCAGCTCGATCAGCGGCAGCGTCAATGGCAATTTTTCCTTCAACAACGCCACCCCTGGAACCAACATCACGGTCAACGGGTTGACCAATAACGGGGCCACCGCGATCACCTTCCTGGAAGCAGGAACCGCCATCAACGGCAACGGTGGAACCGCCTTCACCGGTGGGGGAGTTGGTAGTCAATTGGCCCTGCGTGCCGGAAGCCGCGTCGGTGACGCCGGGGTGACATTCGTTTCGACCCAGGTGGGCACGGTTGCTATTGGAGCGGCCGCAGGCTTGGTGGATTACCGAAACAACTCAAACAATTACACCATAGGAAGCATCACCTTGGCCGGACCGGGCACGTTGACTGGAGTCAGCGCGACCGGAACGGTCAATCTGCGCACCAGCGCCAATAACAGCATCACTGTCGCGAGCAATGTGGCAGGAGGCGGCAGCGTGAACCTTATTGTCGATCCCTCCATTAATGCAGGTCCCAATTTGATCATCAACGCGGGGGTCACCGTGGCTGCGGGCGCTGGAACGGGCGGCGCGGTCAACGTATTCGGTGGAGTGCAGAACGATGGCACGGCCACCTCGGGCGTGGGCACCACCCTGACGCTCGACGGGGGACTCGCCACCAACGTCATCACTGGCGGCACATACGCCAGTAACACCAACTTCTTCGCCACCGACGACATCATCGTCACCGGTGCACTCATCGGCACCGCGGGTGCGGGCTTTACCTTTGTAGCCGACTCCGATCTGAACAACACTGGGGGTTTCTTGGTAACCACCGCAGGTAGCATTGCCACGGCCAAGACGGGTGCTGGGACGGGCTTTGTCACTATCAACGGCTCCAACCTTTTGACCGTGAACGCGACCTTCCTTATCGGAGCCACAGGACTGGGCGGCGGTTCGGGGAACAATGCCATCGTCTTGGCACAGCGTGCGACACCTTTCAGCGCTATTGCCGCAGGCGGCGACCTCACTTTGAACAGCAACACCGGAGGCACTACCATGGCTAGTAATTTCCGGCTGAATGAAAATGCCAGCGGTGAAAACGTTTTCGTTAACAACCGGGGTATTGCCACTCAGGATAACAGTGTCGCCAACCGCCTCCTTTCCGCCACAGGTAGCGGCTCTGATGGAAACATTACCTACGCCAGCATCGGCCAAGTAGGAACTTCAGCCTTGACCAAGCTCCGCCAGTCAAGTGTCCGCACTATTTTTAATAAAACCGTCGGGAGTGGGGATGCCTTCCTTACGGAAACTGTTGCAGGCGTTACCATTGGGGGGACACTCCAAGGCTCCTTGGACCTTAACCTGACCGCCGCTGGAAGCATCGACCAGTCCTTCGGACCTTTGATTGTTGAAAATCCGGGCACGGAAGTCCGTCTCAACACCACTAGCGGCTCAATCACGCTCAACGATACTGGGAACCGCGTGGCCGCCTTTGGCCTTGTAGCCGCCAATTCTGGCTCTTTTCTTTATAACGGTGCCATCAACCTTGCCCTCAACAACACGATCAACGCAGGCACGGGTGTGACCATTAATCTGGGTGCAACTGGTGGCCAGGATCTGAGCCAGCTTGCGGGAGCTAACATCACAAGCACCTCTGGTAATGTGAACTTTTCATTCAATGAGGCTACTTTCCGTGCCCTCGTTACAGCCAACACCGGCACGGTTAATTATAACCATGATGGACTGCTACAGACCGTGGGCGGCCTGGCCACCGAAGTCAGCTCCACCGCAATCAACCTTAACGGCATTGGCAACGTGGGAACCAGCCTAGGGAACGGTATCTACTCCAACACCGCCAACCTGACCTTTAACAAGGATCAGGGTGATATCTTCATCCGTGAACTCAACAGCATCACCGTCGGCGGTCCCGCCGGAGCGGTCTTTGGCACCATTGCTCCTGCCACGCTGAACGTTTCTACAGGATACAATACCGCAGCAGCCAACATTTCGATCGCATCGTCTGGAATCTTGGCTGGCTCGGACAGTAATGTTCACCTTATTGCCGGGAATATCGCAACGTTCAGCTCCAGCATCTCGAACACCGCAGGCGGGGTGATCACGCTAAATGGAGGAAATCTGTTGCTAGTCGGTCGTGAAGGGGTCGGATCCCTGGCCTCTCCGATACTCACCACCGGCAGCTACACGCTGGCAGGTCAGAACAGCGGCACAGCGGGCGGTTTCTTTGTCCGGAATTCTCTGGGGGATGTGACTATCGGTGCAGTCAACGCTTTTACTCCGCAATACACGGCGGACACTTTCGCGGGAGATCACACAACACTTGGAACCTTCAATGGTGTTCTTCAGTCCTCAACGATCAATACTCTTTCAAGCATATCTAAAAATGTGCGTATCGAAAATAGTGGTGGAGACATTATCATTAATGACCGCATCCAGGTTTCCCAAACCAATCAACACGTGGTTCTCATTGCTGATGCTGTGCCGGGCGGCCAGATCCGGATGGGTGCAGGTGTCAATGGCGTCATTAACATGGCTGGTGGTAATCTCATTATGTCTGCCGAAGACGGTATAGGCGCTGTCAATCTGGCAATCCTGACCAGCGGCAGTTATACCCTGGGAGCCGAGGCGACAGATACAAACCTCGACGATAATGGTGGCGTGTACGTTACCAATATCGCCAATGCGGCCAACCCCGCCAATGTCGCCCGCGTCGTGACAATCGGAGCCACACAGGAAAATACCTCAGGTGCTTCCTTGAATGTGGATGGTGTCACGACAGTCGCAGCGACCCAGGGAGATATTCGCGTCCGCAATACAGTAGGCTTTAGCGGGAGCAATATTGTGTTGGCCCAGTCCATCACTCCTCCGGCGTTACGCTCGGTTCAACTGATTGCCGATAATGGTGCCATCACCCAAACGAACACAACCATTCGCATCAACATGAACAACGGCAACCTGTTGCTGGCTGCGGCAGCAGGTATTGGAACCCTGGCCAGCCCGATTCGGACAACAGGAAGCTACAACCTTGCATTGCGTAATAGCACCGTGTCCAGTTTTACGACCGTCGCACCTACTGGCAATGTCAATATCCTCAACACTGATCCAGTAACCCCTCCCGGCACCGGCAACATTGTCATCACTGATGTCGCGGATCTGTTCACTGGACTCGGATTCAACGCCGGACTGGGAACAGTTAGTGGGGGCTTGAATACAGCCGACTCGGCTGGTAACGGAGCGATACGGGTAAGAAACGATGCCGCGGGAATTAACTCAGGTGACATTTATGCCGTCAATACTTCTGTCACCACTACAGGAATCATTGGAGGTAACGCCTTTGTCGAACTTATAGCGGAGGACGATGTTATTGTCATTGGTGATACGTCCGCAGGATTAATTCAAACCGCCAATGGAGCAGTGGCGTTTACGGCTAGAAATTCCAACTTGGATGACATTGATGCAATTACAACAAGTGGTCTGATCACCAATGGTATTTACATAGGCTCACCTAGTGCCAACAGCACCACAGTTGTCAACGCGCAAGGTGTGGGGGGTGCGTTAACTCTGACTTCGACGGCTAATACGGGACGTATCCGGGTAAGCGGTGGCGACACGGCCAATGCCACCACCTTGGTTCAATCCAGTGGTGCCATGAGCATCAATGCCACTGGTTTGCCGGCCGGACCGGGAACTTTGAGTGCTACTGATTCCAGTGCGGCCCTGCTTGTTCAGGGCGGATCGGCCAGCGGTGCCTCGGCTACGATCCGGAGCAATTCCACCAGCGCGTCGGCACAAACCGCCACGCTTGGAGCGGGTGGTCTGAGAATTCAGGGCGGAACTGCTAACAACACTACTGCTTTGGTCACTTCAGTCGGAGCTCAATCCTTCACCGTCACTGGCGTGGCTGTTACTGACTCGATTTTAATCACCGGCGGGACAGGCAGCAGTGCCACGGCAGGTTTGACCACAACATCCGACACCGGCAGGCAAACGATTACCCTTGCCAACGGCAACATGATCGTGACCGGTGGCGATGGCTCGGGAGCTACAGCTTTGGTTACCAGCGCGGGCCTGAATGGCGGTGGGGCCAATCAAGAGGCTCAGCGCATCATCGTCAGTGACGGCCAGTTGGTCGTTCGCGGCAACCAGAACGCTGCTGCCAACAACAGCAGTGCCACCATTTCACAGACCAATACCGGATTAGCCACGCAGTTGATCCAAGTGGGCGGCACGGTCGGCACTGCAGGCACCATTCTTGTACTCGGCGGCGCCGGAAGCAGTGAAAGTGCGGACATCAACAGCGAAGGTTTTAATTCGACTCC
>Ga0163149_10006763_pt1 | contig 11689 bp, 6 predicted proteins | sample OliLakLV19MP5G1_FD_148604 | JGI IMG/M metagenome (GOLD analysis project Ga0163149, IMG submission 148604) | Freshwater microbial mat bacterial communities from Lake Vanda, McMurdo Dry Valleys, Antarctica - Oligotrophic Lake LV.19.MP5.G1 | ecosystem: Environmental > Aquatic > Freshwater > Lake >...
ACATAGTAACATTAGTAGTCTACTGGTACTCTATTGAGTATGTAACCCGTGTTTGGATCCTCCTTGCCGCAGTGGTCATGGCGTCAGAAATGATACTGAAGTTTTGTTTATGGTCATGGCATTAGTAATCATAACGTTCAGGCATACTTGCTTCCATTTTGTTCGAACGGCTTCTCAACGTACGCGATAACAAACTATCCGATGATCGAGGCAGTTTGGCGCGGTCCACCGGTCCATCCGCGATGCATGTTCAATTCTCTCAATAATTCATTGGTCATTGCCTGTAACGCTAGCTAGTAGTTAAGTACTGGTACTAGTACCTCGTAGGTCGAAAGGAAGAAGGGACTCCCTCACAATTACAGTAATTATACAACCAAACAACCAACCTCTACTTACCTATACAACAGACAAACAAAAAACCATGAGCGATAACGGCAACGACGATGGAGCACCCATTGTCGTGATGGTGACGGGAGGTTCTGGTTTGGTGGGAGCTGCCATTGCCGACTACATTAAAGAAACAGGAGCCAAGGAGAACGAAACTTGGATCTACTTGTCGAGCAAGGATGGTGATTTGCGCAATCGTCAAGACACGGAGAAGATTTTTGAAACCAACAAACCGACACATGTGATCCATCTTGCTGCTAAAGTAGGAGGACTCTTCGCCAATATGAGCCAAAAGGTGGAATTCTTTCGAGAAAATATCTTGATCAACGACAACATTATGGAATGCTGCAGGATTTACAAGGTGAAAAAGTTGGTCAGCTTTCTCAGCACCTGCATTTTCCCGGACAAGACTACCTATCCTATCGATGAGACCATGTTGCACGATGGACCACCTCACTCCAGTAACGAAGGCTATGCCTATGCCAAACGTCTCATCGACACTATGAATCGAGCCTATGCCGAGGAATATGGCTGCAACTTTACCTCCATTATTCCTACCAACATTTATGGTCCTCACGATAATTTTTCCATTCAGAATGGTCATGTGATTCCTGGGTTGATTCATAAATGCTACAATGCCAAGAAGGACAACACCCCCTTTACCATCTGGGGAAGTGGGACGCCACTCAGACAATTTATTTACTCACGGGTGAGTTTTTACCAAAAAATAATAATTGACTTCAAATTTGTTATATTATTTGGTGTGGTTGTTGGGTGCTCGTCCTAAGAAATTGGAGATGTTCCTGTATGAATATGCGAAGAATTTTTGTGATTTACTCGTCGCTTATTTTATTTGTTGTTGTACACAGGATCTGGCCGAATTAACCGTTTGGGTCATGAGAGAATACCACGATCCGACTCCCATTTCCTTGTCCGTGGACGAAGCCGACGAAGTGAGCATCAAGGATGTTGCCTTGGCGGTGGCAAAGGCTATGAAATTTGAGGGCGAAGTTGTCTTTGACACTTCCAAGGCCGATGGACAATTCAAAAAGACGGCATCCAACAAAAAGTTGCGCAAGTACCGTCCCGATTACGACTTTACCACCATGGAAGATGGGATCCAAAAGTCGGTCGATTGGTTTGTAGAGAACTATGAGAGCTGCCGAAAGTAAATTTTACAACAATAATGCCTCTCAGGATCATAGGCAAAGTCGACAAAAATGACACACAAGGACAATTTGAATCATCATCATTATAATTTTAAACGAGCTGGAAGTCACTGAATATTTTTTTGTTTCTCAGAAGTACTAGTAGTTATAAACCATGACTTTAGAGGATGATGTGGTAGATTACAGTATAGATACAAATTTTCAATCATCGCTAACCTAGACATGTACTAGGGCGACCACAAAGAAACCCACCGATACCACCGAAGGATAATACAGTTTAGGAAATATCCAGGCCACTGCTACTACTGACGAGTTGGTCCTACACATATAGTATGTCACCAAATCACAGCACTTTATATGCACTTTGTGAAGCAACTATAGTTACAGCACGGCTCTAGAAATGATTATTCTACTGATGGTGATAGTCATCAAACACGGGCTCGCGTTTTTCAATCGCGGCTACCACGCCTTCACCCCAATCGTCACGACCGTAACAAATGGCTTGATTTTTGGCCTCCACCCGCAACGCTTCGTCCAGGCCCTTGTCCTGTTGGTATCGCAACGTTTGTATCATGGTTCGAATCGCCATGGGATTTTGGTTCGCTACTTCTTCCGCCAACAAGTGTGCGTCTACTTTGGGATCCTCTTCGGACAAACGATTGACCAATCCCAATCGATATGCTTCGTCTCCTCCAATGGTCTTTCCCGTCAACAATAGTTCATTGCTAATCGCTCGTGAGGAAGCCACATTTTGCAGCAAATACGATCCTCCCATGCCGGAATGAATGCCTAGTTTGGAAAAGGTAAACCCTAAAATTCGGGGGTGACCTTTTTTCGCCACACGCAAGTCACAAGCCAAGGCCAAACAACACCCGGCACCGACGGCTGGTCCCTGGAGAGCGGCTACGACGGGAACGGGTACTTTTCGAATGCTCATGAAGGACTTGTAAAATTTCAACATGAGCTCTTCATTTTCCGGGACTGTATTATGCCGCAAGGACTTGAGCCATTCGACATTGCCTCCCGCCGAAAAGGCTTTATCACCGGCGCCTTGGAGAACCACAGCATTGACATTTTGTTTTCCGTCTGTCAAATCGTGGCGAATTTGTGTGACAAGATTGAAAAAGGCCTCTCCCATTTCGACGGTCAACGCATTGAAGGATTCAGGGGATTGTAGCGTAATGGTCCCGACTTTGGTGCTTGGATTCACTTCCCAGCTGACCAGATTATCTGTCGAAGAGGAGGAAAACTTGCGAGTCGTGGCGTTGATTATTTTGGACTGGGTACGGCCCGAAATCCGGGCACACCTCCTAAGGGTTGCCACATGACGGATTGCATTCATCTTGATGGGAGATCTTGCGCTGTTATATTTTGTTTTGATGTTCGACGTCACGAGGAGGAGGAGCCAACAGTACGTAATCTTTCTTAACTAAAAGAGTAGATTCTACGTTACTCTAGTAGCAGATTGGGAGATGGCTGTGACGGTGTTTTGTGATTCAGGACAATAGTGGCGTTGCGTTGCCATGGTCATGGCACACAGCCGTGAACTTTCACTAAATAATAGATGAGAAAAACAGAAGACTGATTTTGGACGAGAAAAAAAGATCTCTCGTGATTCGAGCAGTATCCACGACTCCACACCTGAACGCTCATTTGTTCGAATATCTATTATCTTTGGCAGAGCGAGAGCAACAGGATGAAATTATCATCTCTATTGTGGGTGAATTCGGCCATGGCACCATGCATAATCAGACGAAGACAAATCACAGCGGACTATAGTAATTTACTGGCGACAGTACGTCGAATTCACTGCATTAATCAAGCAAGCATATACCAACCATGCACATTTGCTTTGTCATCCCTCCCTATCATGGTCATTTGACGTCTGGTTCTACTCTGGCAGGGGCCGTCAAAGCCCTTGGACATCGTGTCACATTGATATCATCGTCCAGCATTGGTCAAATCTACGCGGATCGCCACCAATTGGATGCCTTTGTGCTGCTACCAGGACACGAAGAAGCCATGCAAGAAGATGCCGACCGATTGGCCACACTTTCAGGCCTTGCTGGTCTCAAATGTACAGCCGAAGGTTTCGTCAAGTACGCAAAGTTATTAACCAGAGACTTGGCCCAGGCGTTGGAAGCATTGCCAGTGCCAGTCGATGCATTGATGATTGATGAAGTCATTTACAATGCAGCTACCACTATTGCCGAATATATGAAGCTTCCATATGGAATTCTGGCCACGATGATATCCGTGAATCACAGTCACGATGGACCTTCCATCTTTCTCACATCCTCCTCGTTTGCTACTTCCTTATCGGATAATTATTCCTGGTGGCAGCGCTTCAAAGATACGGCGGGGTGGATCACACTGGATTTTCTCATGCCCTCGACGCGTCCTGCTGTGAACGAATGGCGACAAGAACATGGACTGCCAATCATCCCGTCGGGGTTGAGAAAAAATGGAGGACGGATTCAACTGACCCAACAACCAGCTTGTTTTGAGTTTCCCAAACAACCTGGATTCCTGCCGGGCCACTTTTTCTACACTTGTCCCTGGCATATTGCCGCTGCAGCAGAAGCAAATGACGCTGGTGAGAATGATGATGGAGCCATGGCCTTTCCATTTGACAAGTTGGATGCTTCCAAACCTTTGATTTACGCTTCTTTGGGGACGGTACGAAACCAGCTAACCCAAGTCTACCGAAACATTTGTCAGGCCTGTCGAAATCTAAACCAACCGGTCCAATTGGTGGTTGGATTGGGAAAACGGGGAGTCGCTGTCGAGGATATTCTTCCATTATCGCTGCAAGATCATCCAACCTGCGACATTATTGTGGTCGATTTTGCACCCCAACGACGGCTCTTGGACAAAGCGAGCCTCGCCATTACCCATTGTGGTATGAACACGTGCTTGGAAACCATCGCATGCGGTATACCAGCGCTTGGTATTCCGATTACCGACGATCAACCCGGCGTCGCAGCACGATGGAAGTCGGTCGGAGCCGCGATGGTGATTGATGCACCATCCCAAGCCAGTGTGGACCGGATTCAACAAGCCCTGGAGGCCCTGCTGCCGGAATCATCCTCCTTTCGAAAATCTGCCAAAGCTCTGCAAACAAAATTACAAACCACTGCGCCCAACCTGGAGCAAACGGCAAAGCTGATTGAGTTGGCATTTGACAAAGAATTCGAAGACGAGCCATTGATTCCGACTAACCGTCGAGCGCAGGCAATTCTGCAAGAAAAACAAGTACTGCCTCCTTTGAGGCAATCATAGGACAGCCAGGTTGTTATGGAAGAACCATTTTTCAAGATCACGCTGGTCTTTGCTAAAATAATTATGGCTCATCTTCCGATCTTTTCAAGTCCAGGTAACCGACCATACATGCAATAGAATGAAAAATAATGTAGGCACTCAAGGGAAGAAAGGGTGTGGTGGCTGCTCAATGTACTGTAGTGCTAATTGCGCAAACTGTTAGCTATGGCACTGCTTATCAAGGAATCTTATAGTTTTATGAAAACATGCACAGGCATCGTTCGATTGACTCCCAGTTGCTCCTTGCGAAATATGCGGGAATGGCCAGTCTTGTGTAACATAAAATTCAAACACCCGTGTTTTCGCTGCTTCTCTTTCCAGCAAGGCGAACAGTACCAGTACCAGCAGGTAGCGACAACATGAACCTAATGAAATCCTATAAACGTTCTGGAAACAACTCTAATACACCACCCAATTGAATACACTCGTACTGTAGGTAGCTAGCTAACAGAACAGCAGCAGCAGCAGCAGCACTGAAAGAATGCGGCGAGTTCCATGCAAACAATCGACCTCTAGCTATCTAGTTGTTTCGTAGAAGAAGCACTCGGACAAGAAAAAAGCCATGTCATCCACCGTCGATCACATGGCCTTGTCTGGAGCCAACGATAATAATAATGGTGGAGAAATCAGTGACGACTTGAATATGCATGACGGACTTCGACGACAAGAACACCAGAGGGAACACCAACTTCATCAGCAGCTAAACGACGATGGCAATAATGATGATGAGAACGATGATGATGTGACCAATAACAACGACAATCACGAAAGTGAAGATGAGAACAATGATGATGATGATGATGGCACCGCTGGACCTGGCTTTCCAGCCACAGCGGCAGGTGCTTTCGATGATGACGCCTTCTCTCAGGCAGCTGCAGGGGTGACGTATGGCCCCAATTTTTATTACCCTACCGATGAAGACTTTGCTTTGCCTCCGCCAGGAGCCGATGGAAGCATACATGCTCTTTCTACTCGAGGAGACGTTGGAGACGGAAGTAATGACGCCAATTTGTTGCTCCCCAATGGCCACAACCATGCAAACAACAACAACAGTAACAATAGCAACATTCCCTTTGATCGACGTTGGTTGCAACAAGTCCTGGATTTACACGCCGCAGCACAACAACCAGAGCCTCTGCATGAGTTGGCTATTTTGGCTGAAGCGGAGCAGCAACCCGATCTGTTGGCGGCTTTGCCGCCCATTGGTACAGCGTTTCAGCACCCTCATCATGGAGATATTGGTGATGATGGTGATGATGGTGCTAATTTGGAAACCCGTGAAGCAGGAATGGAGTCTGGGGCGGCAGCAGGTCTAGACGTTGGCAATGATATGAATGACCCACTCCTTGCGAACAACGACAACCATATCATTCATAACAATGATAGCTTTGATGCTGACATGGACAGAACAATCAGAAGAAGAGCACTAGCAGAAACACAACGACGAATAGAGCAACAGGCGTTGTTTCCTGCCAACAACAACAACCACAATAGTGACACCAGTCATAGTCGCTTACACCAACTGCCCGTCGAAGCTTTTCCTCTTCCACCGTCGCCAGAAAATCGCAAGAGACCATTAAGGTTCGACGACGAAATAGACAACAAAGAAGAAGCAAGGCGGTTTCAAGTGGACGATCAGCAGCAGCAACGCCAACTGGATCACAGTGATCGTCGACACTCTCGGAATTCCAATCTTCTAAAAAAGCGACGCTTCAACATTGATCTGCCACCTTTAGAACCGCGCAAACAAATGGAAGATGCTTTGGAAGCACGTTTGTCAGCGCAAAAATCGCTCCAAAAAGTAGAAGAGCAATGGTCAAGGCTCCAAGCATCGCTACAAGACGCACGAAACACGTATGAAAAAGCCGTGGAAGACGTACAAACCACAACACAAAATGTCTGTGACGCGCTCTTGTTGGAAGACACAGCGTGGAATGCTAACTACCGGCTTCTCCGCAATTATCATCGCCAACATGGGCATGTCAATATTCCACGTCGATGGAATAAATACACGCAAGATGTCGACTTTCGCAAGTTGGGACGCTGGGCAGGAGAAAACCGCCGCAATTACAAACGATCGTTGGATGACCCCGAACGAATCGAAGAATATCAAATACTCGCTTTGGAACGGCTTGGATTTGACTGGGACCCAAAACGTACGACTTGGCACAAGAGGTACCAGCAGCTCAAGGCCTTTCAACAGAAGCATGGTCACACGCGGATTCCTTATCGAGCAGCAACTACTAGTAAACGCGATGGCGACAGCGATGGTAGTAGTGATGATGACGAAGATAATGACAACGGCGAAAGTAACAATGAGAAGCAGTATCGAAGGCTGGGGTCTTGGATCAAAAATCAAAGATATCAATACAAATTGTATCAGGAGAGCAATCCAACCTCAGATATGACTTTAGAAAGGATCAATCTCTTGAATGATATCGATTTTGAATGGAAGATTCGTGGAGACGATTCCTCTTGGAAGGACTACTACAACCAACTTCAGGATTATTATCACAAGCACGGGCATACATTGGTGCCATGTAGCAACAAGATTCTTTGTGATTGGACAAACTCGCAAAGGCAACAATATCGCATTTTCGAGGAAGACCCTTCTGAATCAGATCTTTCCGAGGAACAATTCAAACTTTTAAGAAATGTTGGTCTATCTGGAGATTTGAGAGAAGGAAAATGGTTTCTTCGTTTCGGAGAGCTGTTAGACTTCAAGGAGAAGCATGGGCATTGCGTTGTGCCAGCCAAATATGCTTGCAATCCGCAATTGTCTAATTGGTGCGCAGTCCAGCGGCGTCACTACCGGTTTCTAGAGCAAGGCAAGAAGAGTCAACTTACGTCAGAACGGGTGCAAATACTTGAGGATGCTGGCTTTGAATGGGTTGTGTCAGCGCAGCGGAGAGTCGAATGTAAAATCAAAAAGACCTGGGAGGAAAGCTATTCTGAGTGCTTTCAGCATTACCAGGCCTTTGCCTGTTTGGATGGGATTTTCAATGCTGATGTGGACTTGGATCACTGGTGCCAGGATCAGCTGGTGCAGTATCAACGATTTATAGCGGGTCAACCGTCATCCCTTTCTATGCATCAAAAGGAGCAACTGGACAATCTGGGCTTCTCGTCACAGTACGCCCGTAGTCTAAGAGATAGCTCGCTACTTTTGGCCAGTGCTACCAAACAAGCAACTAAAAGCTGGGAAGAGTTGTATGCCGATTTGCTTGTCTACCGCCTGAACCACAACTCCTTTTCCTTACCCGACGCGGAGAAGTACTACGACCTGCACAGTTTTGTTAGAGAACAGCGTAGGGAATACATCAAATTCAAAAGTGGGCAGCCGTCCTTGTTGACGAGTGAACGCGTGCGCAAACTGCAAGCGGTGCGATTTCCATTCAAAGCTGCGGCGGAAAAGAAAGCTGCCAATGTCAAAGTCCATCCAACTTGGGAAGAAATGTTCGCCGAGCTGATGACCTATCGGCTCAAGTATCAGATGTTTGATGTATCCAGAGATGACAAGCCGATGCTTTACAAATGGATCCAAGAGCAACGCCAAATATTCCACGAGTTGAACGAACAAGGTGAAAATAAACGCTTCGGCAGTGGAGGCGAGAAAATGGAATTGATGCGTAGGAGGATCGAAAAACTGGAAGAGATCAATTTTCCGTGGTTATGAACGTCCGCGGAAGGTACAACATACTGTACAGCGTGCGTCAGTGTTTGCGACCGAGGTGTCTATCAGTTAGGGAGTATTGGACATGACGCTTTGCTGAAAATAAATCCCACAAATCGGCCATCTAGCGTGACCTGTAGAATATTGTATATAATACCTGCTGCAAATGCCTTCCGCCTTCTTCACGTTTGTACCTTCCCTCCTCCGTCGTGCTAGGGTCGCGTTTCAATGGTCAGAAATGATACGCTGCGGCTATGGATTCTCTTTCTGCTGATTGTTTGCCCCTATGTTCCTTGGTAAGGGCGAAGATGGTAGCTTTTGAGAAGCTTGTGTCTACACGAGTTCCATCTTGAATTTGATCGGCTCCACCAAGTATGTCAACCCTTGCTTCTTTAGTGGAAGCTTCCAAATTTGTTCGATGACCCCAACCGACTCCTCGTCCTCTAACATAACTTCTCCCCACACCGTATGTTGGGCTCCCCAAAATTTGGCTGGTTCTTTGTACCAGTCGATAAAAAAATCGGGACCTGTTTTTCCTCCTGCCCATCCTACCATCCCATGCCCCATTATGGGCCCGTGACAATCGTCTTTCCATTTGGAGTCTTGCAAGTCCTTGGGGCAATTTCCTTTGGGAATCAAAACCTCTGGCTTCAACTGTGGACTTTTGATCATCCCCTGTAAGATGGCGTGTTCTTCTGCTCGATAAAAAGTGCACCTGGGACATTCTCCATTTTTAAGTATGTCGTGAATGTAGTCGATGCTTTCCTGGGAAAGATCGCCTCGCAATTTGATTTTGATTTTTCCTAAAGCTGTCGTCAGAACCATCACTTCTGGCTGGTCCTCTGGCTGTTGTCTTTGTTGTATTTGCGGGTTTTCAACAGCGATTCCATTCTTTTTCTCTTGGTGTTGGACGAAACTGTTCACAGTTTTCATGTAGAGTAGGGAAAAGACAAGAAAGACTGTGACTGCCACACAAATGATGTATTCCCAAGGAATTCGTCGCGAAAGACCAGTTTCGCCCTTTCGTCGTGACAAGGCAGAGGAGGAGGAGGGCTTCTTCATAGTTGTTTCTTCTGGCGTTATCGCTATAGCCGACTTGACTTCTATTTAGCTAGTAGTAGTAGATACCGGTAATGCCATGGCCATCAAATACAAAATGGAACTGAGAATACGGTAGCTCTGCTGAGAATTCAGCTAGCTACTACTATTAGAGGATGCAGATCCAGAAGATCTTTCAACATAGGGTGTGTGTGCGCCCTCAAAGCTGGTGCCCTGAAACACACTTGATCATTTTCCGCTTTCAGTGTGATCATGCGTGTGATGGAAGGTATTCTCTTAAGACGTCTGCTGGGCTTCCAAAGTCAACTACTGGTCTGGAACGTACTTGAACACTTTGGACGCCCTTGAACCCCAATATGTTTACATTCGTTGATAGATAGTCTAAATGCTCTCTGACCGATCGCCCCCTATCATGCAAAGTTAGATGAATGTATAAAGAAGGATGTTTGCTAATAAGAATGATTACATTCATGTCATTTAGCTTTTTAACGTCAGATCCAAAACAGTCGGTTCAAATTTCCCTATTCTTGCATAATCAACGGTTTTCAAACATGAGACATTTAGGCGACACACGTAGGCCGGCTATGTTTTCTACATGCTTTCCGAATATTTGAGAAAGTTTCGATTGCATTACGATTCAAATAAATCGAAGCCTTATTCTTAAACGTCCACTGAGTAGCCAACACTATCAGACGCATCGAACCCATCTATTAGAACGATCTGTTAAGCATCTAATGCAACTGATTAGTCCAGATAGTTAGTAACGCAGCCACCCACAATGCCCCCTAACACACGGAATAAGAACAACTCCCTTGCGGTCGAAATGGCCAAGAAAACTAGACAGATGATTCTGGATATTCATGTCAAAAGAATGATATTGGATCGCCAACAAAATAATGGACGTTTGCCTGATGGTAGAATGGAGGACATCCTTGATTCGTTAAAAGCACAAGGAATTAAAAATGCAACCAGACACACTGTTTACAATCATGAAGAGCGACTTCGTCTTCAACAATCACGAGACTCGGTGTCAGTGCCCGAGTCGGTTGTTGTCAACAACACCTCTGGCACTCCGCAAACCAATGCGTCCATTGTGTCAACTTTGACCCAAGCAACAACAGCAACAACAATAGTGGATACAATTAATAAAGGCGGACGACCAAAGGGAACAACGGCTCGTTCGCGATTGGATGCAGATAAGCATTTATCAAAAGCAATTGAACATGCTGCCACAGAAATAATGAAAGAGCAGGAAAACGCCAAAGCCTCGCAAACAAAACTTGCGAAAGGCAGAATCAAGGCTATCATTGCCCATGCACATGTTGAGTATGATTTAAAAGACCACATCAACACACCCCGTGACACAGTGATGAGCCGAGTGAAGCAAGGAAATGCAAAAGGGTGGGAAGGCAATGTCAACACAGCAACTCCAATGAAAAACGTTGAACCAATGTTGGCTGCCTTGTGCATTAAGCTTGTGAGAAGTGGAACACCCTTGGATAAAGCATCTTTCCTAGAGCTTGCAACGTCTCTCATTGAAGGAACACCAACCGAGGCGTCAGTGAAGGAGCACAAGCGTCGCTGTAAGCATGACCCCGACAATGGCCCACTTCTTGGTGTAAGATGTTATCGTCAATTCTTGAGACGTCATGGTGACACCATTCAGAGCATGAAAGCATCAAAGAAAGATAATAACAGATCTTTGTGGGGTACATTTCGAAACATGGAAATTATGCACGAAGTTATCTACTCGGAATTAGTGCGATCTGGTGTGGCAAAGGCACTTGATGAACCAATTTGGATGGACGCGGCCGGCAACAGAGTTGCGACAGAAGCTGACGCGTTTGGTTGCAAAGTCGGCATTGAATTAATCTATCCAAACTACTTTATCATGGGGGATGAGACTGGCTGCAATGCAAACATGAAGACAGATGGACATGTTGGTGGAAAGAAACATATGGGTGAAGCTGGTGTCAGCGGGCCAGTTGTGCGACCTACGGACGAGACCCGTGCACGTTGCTTCACGAACGGCTATCTATGGATTCAGCACGATCACAGACGATGCAACGGCATTGAGATG
>Ga0163149_10006772_pt1 | contig 11681 bp, 10 predicted proteins | sample OliLakLV19MP5G1_FD_148604 | JGI IMG/M metagenome (GOLD analysis project Ga0163149, IMG submission 148604) | Freshwater microbial mat bacterial communities from Lake Vanda, McMurdo Dry Valleys, Antarctica - Oligotrophic Lake LV.19.MP5.G1 | ecosystem: Environmental > Aquatic > Freshwater > Lake >...
CTTCGCTCAGGCCCGGCAAACGCACGCGGCTGATCAAACCCACTTCGATCAGGCGTTCGATCAGTTCAAGTAAGCCGGCGCGGGTGATTTCATTTTCGCGGCCGCCAAACGCATGCAGGATGGCGCTGATCGATTTGATCGTACCCGAGCTGCCAATCACCCGATTCCAGCCGCGCGCCTTGTATGCAGCGCTGATCGGGGCGAATTCGATTGGCAAACGTAGTTGCGCATCTTGCCAGCGTTTGCGCGTCAACCGACCATCGGCGAAGAAGCGTTGCGTGGTCGCCACGCAACCCATCTGCAGACTTTCCGTTTCCAGCGTATCAAAGCCCTGTCCGATAATGAGCTCGGTGCTGCCACCACCCACGTCGATGACCAATTGCTGTTGCTGCGGATCGTTCAGACCATGGGCGACGCCGAGGTAAATCAAGCGCGCTTCTTCACGGCCAGAGACCACCTCAATCGGCGCGCCCAGCGCGGTTTCGGCGGTCAGCAAAAAAGCCCGCGGATTACGCAGTTGGCGCACCGTATTGGTCGCCACGGCACGCATGCGGCTGCGTTTGATGCCGCGCAAACGTTGACCAAACCGCGCCAAACAGGTCAGCGCGCGATCGCGAATTTCCGCGCTCAATTGCCCATCTGCGGTCAGACCGGCGGCCATGCGCACCGGGTCGCGCAGGCGGTCGATCACCTGTAAACCGCCGTCGGTAAAACGGGCGACGATCATGTGAAAGCTATTGGAGCCTAAGTCGATCGCCGCCAATGGCTCGTTATTGGCGATTTCCATCACCCGCAAATCCTGGCTAATAACGCGGCTTGTGCTGAATGTGGCATTTCCTCGCCGGCATCAATGCGGGTATATTCGCCATCCGATTCCAAGCGCCACGCTTGGGTATTATCAGCCAGATAGTTCTCTAATGTTTCGTTGAATACCCGTTGCCGTAACTGCGGGTCGAGAATCGGAAAGCAGGTTTCTACGCGATTAAACAAATTGCGCTCCATCCAATCGGCACTGGAGGCGTATAACTCTTCATCGCCGCCATTGCGGAAATAATAAATGCGGCTGTGCTCCAGAAAGCGGCCGACGATTGAGTGCACGCGGATGTTTTCGCTGATCTGCGGCATGCCAGGCCGCAACACGCAGATGCCGCGCACAAACAGCACAATCTCCACACCCGCTTGCGATGCGCGATAGAGCGCCTCAATGACCTGCGGCTCGCTTAAGGCGTTCATGCGCGCCAGAATCTTGCCTTGCCGACCTTCGCGGGCGTGCACGGCCTCACGATCAATCTTGGCCAGCATTTCCGGATGCAGCGTAAACGGCGAATGCAGCAAGCGTTTGAGCTTCATCACAGCGCTCAGCCCGGAGAGTTGCTGAAACAGTTTGTGGACATCTTCGCAAACCTCCCGATCGCAGGTGATCAGGCCAATATCGGTGTAGGTCCCCGATGTTCCCTGGTGGTAGTTGCCAGTGCCCAGATGCACATAACGCTTGGGTTTGCCGTTCTCACGGCGCACGATGAGCAACATCTTGGCATGCGTTTTGTAGCTCACCACGCCATAGACCACCTGCACGCCGGCCTCCTGCAGACGATCGGCTAGGTCGATATTGGCGGCTTCATCAAAACGGGCGCGCAGCTCAACCACGACGGTCACATCTTTACCGGCGCGCGCCGCCTCGATCAGCGCATCGACCAAGACGGAGCGTCGGCCGGTGCGGTAGAGCGTTTGTTTGATTGCCAGCACGTCCGGATCGACGGCGGCGTGTTTGAGCATATCGATAACCACCGAAAAACTATCAAAGGGATGGTGCAGCAGCACATCTCCCTCACGAACCATATCAAAGACCGTGCCGCCATCCTTCGGCGCCTGCACGCGTGGCTGAAATGGCCGGTATTTCAAATCCGGGCGATCGACCATGTCATATACCGCACCCACTCGATTTAGATTCACCGGGCCATTCACCCGATACATATCGTTTTCGCCTAACTCAAAATGTTCCAGCAGGAAATGGCCGAGTGTTTTTGGACAGGTATCGGTGATTTCTAAACGCACTGCGCGCGCAAATCCGCGGTCGAGCAGCTCGTCTTTCAGCGCATGCGCCAGATTATTGACATCAAACTCGTCGACCATTAACTCGCTATTACGCGTGACCCGAAATGGATAAACGCCCTTGATTTTCATGCCGGGGAATAGATCGTCGACGAAATCCTGCAAGATCGCCGACAGCAACACCACATCGTGTTCACTAGATGCCACTGCCTTAGGCAAACGGACTAAGCGTGGCAGAGAGCGCGGCGCACGCACCAGCGCCAGATCGGCCTCGCGGCCAAAGGCATCTTGGCCTTTCAGCGCAACCGCGACGTTCAAGCTCTTATTCAAAATGCGCGGAAACGGATGCGCCGGGTCCAAGCCCAGTGGACTCAACACCGGCATCAGTTCCTCATGGAAAAAATGGTGCAACCAGCGGCGTTGCCGCGCGCTCCATTCGTCGCGACTCAAAAAGCGAATGCCTTCGGCGGCGAGGCTAGGCTTTAACTCGTCGTTCCAGGTTTGGTATTGCTCGCGCATTAGCTTGACCACGTGTTCGCGAATGGCCAGCAACACCTCGGCTGGCGTGCGACCGTCGGGCCACGGCTGGCTGCCTAGAAAGCTCAGTTGATAGCGAATCGTCGCCACTCGCACCTCAAAAAATTCATCCAGGTTGGTGCACGAAATGCATAAAAATCGTAAGCGTTCGAGCAGCGGGACGCGTGGATCTTGAGCCTGAGCGAGCACCCGTCGATGAAAGGCCAGCAGGCTGATTTCGCGGTTCAGAAACAGTCGAGGGTCGCGGGTAGTCACGGGCGTGGGATCGCTTGGGTCAATGAAAGGGAAAGTTAGCAGAACAAAGCGCGCGCAGAGTGCATGGATATGGGACGGCCGGCTACGCCGCACCCGGAATTTGGGTTAGCCCGGTTTGACTTGCGACATCACGCCGCCTCCAGCCCACGCGCTAGCCGTGCTGGCGGGAATACGCATCGAAAACTACTGCCGTGGCCCACACGCGAGCTAATTTCCAATGTCGCGCCATGCGCGCTGAGCACGTGTTTGACGATGGCAAGGCCAAGCCCGGTGCCGCCGCTGTCGCGGGAACGCGAATTAGAAACCCGATAGAAGCGCTCGGTCAGGCGCGGCAAATGTTGTTCGGGAATGCCTTGACCGGTGTCGATGACGCTGAACACGGCATCATTGGCGCGCCACTCCCAGCGCAGGCGAATGCTGCCGCCGTCGGGCGTGTAGCGCACTGCATTGGTTACCAGATTGGAAAAAGCGCTGCGCAGATCTTTGCTCGACCCGCGCAGGTCCAGATCAACCACGGCCTCAATCTCGATGCGATGCCGAGCCGCGCTTAAGGCCTGCGCATCGCGAAGAATTCCGGCTAACAACGCTTGCATCGAAACCACTTCGTCGGCCGGGCCGGTCTGCGCTTCCAGGCGCGACAGCATCAACAAATCTTCGACGATATGCGCCATGCGGCGGCTTTGTTCGCGCATTTGCACAAACAGATCGGCAAATTCACCGAGTTCCTCCGGTTCCAGCGTCTCCATATAGCCGTTGATGACCGTCAGCGGCGTGCGTAATTCGTGCGATACATTGGCGACGAAATCGCGGCGAACCTGCTCCAGGCGCATCAAATTGCTGATATCGCGCACAATCAGCAAGCGAAAGCCCGGTCGGTAAGCGATCAAACGGCACAACAAACGCACGCGCTCATCTTCGGGTGATGGTAGATCAATCAAGGGCTCGCCTAAGCGACCCTCACCCAGCCACTGCACAAAACGTGGTGTCCGCACCAAATGGGTGAGGTGATTGCCGACATCGGCCGGGTAAACAAAGCCCAGCAAGCGTTTGGCGGACTTGTTGAACCAATGAATGCTGTCGGCATCGTCGATGGCGATGATGCCATCCGGCAGCGCACGCGCGGCGTCGCGGAAGGCTTCCAACGCGTCCAACAGACGCCGCCGACGGCGCCGCTCTGACTTACGGCGGCGTTCCAGACTGTCAAAAATGGATTGCCAAGCGCCGTCTGACTCTGGCGCGTGCAAACGCTTGGAAGCCAGCCAGCTTTGCAGACGCGCCAGTTGGCGCAACTGTAGCGCCGCCCAAACGGCCAAGCCGCCAGCCATCCCGAAACCCGATTGGTCAGCGAGACTGCCCAATAACAAACCCAGCAGCGCCAACACGCTCAGAATGGCGGCGCTACGTTCGACGGATCGGAATGGTGTCATGGTGAACCTTACTTACGGTGCACTACATTAACGCAGCGTCGCCGCGCACCACAGCCTGCTTACACGGTGATCGAAAACCGATAGCCGGCGCCGCGCACGGTCTGGATATACTCTTCCAACGCGCAGGGTTCCAAGCTTTTGCGCAAGCGCCGAATATGCACATCGACGGTGCGTTCTTCTACGTATACACCGCTGCCCCAGACGTTATCGAGCAGTTGTCCGCGCGTGTAAACGCGTTCCGGATGGGTCATAAAAAAAGCCAGCAGCCGATACTCGGTGGGGCCCAGTTGCACCGGTTTATCGTGCGCAAATACCCGATGACTGAGCGTATCCAGCGTCAAGCCGCCCAAACAAATAGTCTGCCCATCGCCGTGCGGCTGGGTGCGGCGCAACACCGCCCGAATGCGCGCAATCAACTCGCGCGTCGAAAAAGGCTTGACGATGTAGTCATCAACGCCGGCATCTAAACCCAAAACGCGATCATCTTCCTCACCGCGCGCGGTCAGCATGATGATCGGAATCTCGCGCGTCAGATCTTCGCGGCGCAGACGGCGGGCAAATTCTAGTCCACTGGAGCCTGGCAACATCCAATCCAGCAAGATCAAATCCGGCAAGCGCTCAGCAATCAAATGCTGCGCGTTGCGCGTGTCCTCAGCGAGCATGGGCAACAAACCCGCGCGCTTCAGTGCAAATGCCACCATGTCGCGAATGGCGGTTTCGTCTTCAACAACCAGCACACGTTGTTCCAAGAAACTCTCCACGGCCGCAGCGATTAACAATGCCGCCATTGAAAGACAGAAATATGACCGGCGTGTGACGCTGTCACAAGTGTGGTGCAAATAAGCTTGGTTTGCTCACCTAACGCTGTTGGGGATTGCGCAAAGCGCGCTGACGACGCCGAGTAACGCGTGGCTTTGCCGAGTTTCCCGCTATGGGTAGGATCGTACCCAGCAAGGGAATGAATTGGCAATCTGCTGCCAGTGCGTTGGCGGATGCCCTGTTCACGCCGGTGCAGCGGGGCGTGCCCATTGTTTGGCCAGCCGGCGCGACGATTCCAAAGCGGCGAGTTGATCCGGCTGGCAGCTTCGGCCACCGGCGCATCGCGGCACTGCCGCGCTTGTTCGTGCTCGGGACAGAGCATGAGCTCAGCTGAGCTGAGCTGAGCTGGGCCTTACTCCAGATTCTGCACCTGCTCTTTGATCTGTTCGATGAGCACTTTCATATCGACGGCGAGTTGGCTGGTGCGCGCGTCGGTGGATTTGCTGCCAAAGGTGTTGGCTTCGCGGTGCAGTTCTTGGGTTAAAAAGTCCAAGCGACGGCCGACCGGTTCGCTGCGGTTTAAGGTGCGGGCCATTTCTTCCAAGTGCACGCCAAGGCGGTCGATTTCTTCGTCGACGTCCATGCGTTGCAACGCGAAGACGATCTCTTGTTCGATGCGTTGCGGGTCGACGCTGGCGCTGATCTCGGCCAATTTGGCCATCAATTTGTCGCGCAAGCCTTGGCGGATATTCGGCAACAGCTCAATGGCGGCGGCGCGTGCGACGCGCAAACCGGCTACGCGTTCGCCCATGATCTCGGCTAGGCGTTTGCCTTCGCGTTCGCGCTGGGCTTCGAGGGCATCAAGCGCGCGATCGGTCAGCGTCAGAACTTGTTTGCTGAGTTCTTCAACATCGAATTCACCGGTGGCGACCAGTCCCGGCCAGGACAACAGGTCGCTGGCATGCCCGGCAATCAATCGGCCATTGCGACGGGTCAGCTCGTCGACCAAATGGGTCAGTTGATCGAGCAAAGCGTGATTGATAGTCAGCGTGGCCGGGCGTTCTGGGTCGCTGCGCAAACGCGCCGACAGATCCAGCTTGCCGCGCGACAAACGCTGGCCAATGCGCTCGCGCAAAATAGGCTCCAAAGAGCGCAGTTCTTCCGGCAATTTGGTGGAAATCTCCAAGAATCGATGGTTGACGGTGCGCATTTCCAAGCGCAAATGGCCGACGGCGGTCGGACCTTCGGCGCTGCCGTAGGCGGTCATGCTGCGTGGCATAGGTAAGCTCCGCTGGGTGTGAGATGGTCGGATGCTATCGGAATCGGCAGATGGCGGTTGTTGGTTGTTGGTTTATCCAACCAACCTCGTGAAACAGCCCGGTGCATACTGGTTATCCGCGGCGCACTGCATTAGCCTGCCTGCATGCATGCACTGACCGACACTCTGCTGGGCCGCGCGGTTGAACACCAACCTGCGTATAGCCCGTCTATTTTGATGCCGATTGACCGCGCCTTAGCCCGGGCGCAACTGGGGCTGGGCGCTAGTTTGCCCTTTGTCGGCAGTGATCGTTGGACGGGTTTTGAATTGTGTTGGCTGCAGCCGGGCGGTAAACCTGGTGTCGCGGTGCTGCGCGCGACGGTTCCGGCGCAGTCGCCGATGTTGATCGAATCAAAGAGTTTCAAGCTGTATTTGAACTCCTATGCGCGCGACACTTTGCGGTCGATGGAGGCGGTAGGTGCGCGCATCGCCGGCGATTTGTCGGCGGTGGCGCAGGCTACGGTGCATGTGGAGTTGCTGGCGCCGCCCGATTGGGCTCAGTTGTTGCCGGCTTTTCCGATCGGGATCTGCATTGATGATGTCGAGTTAGAAATTGATGCCAGTGGCGGCCTACAACCGCACGCTTTAATCGCGAACGCGGAGGATTTTCGACAGGAATGCTTGGTTTCCAATCTGCTCAAGTCCAATTGTCCGGTCACCGGCCAACCCGATTGGGCAACGGTGATCGTCGAATATCGCGGAGGCGCAATCGATCGCGCGGGATTGTTGCGCTACTTAGTGTCCTTCCGCGAGGTGCGCGAGTTTCACGAACAGTGCGTGGAGCGCATCTTTTTGGACCTTCAGCAACACTGCTGCCCGCAGTTTTTAGCCGTCGAGGCGCGCTACACCCGGCGTGGCGGCTTGGATATCAATCCGTACCGGGCCAGCAGCGGCGCAGCGCGCATTGCCGATCGCCGCACCTGGCGGCAGTAGCCACAAGCGCATTTAGCATTTGGCCGCGGCCTGCGCGGCATACTCGCTGATCCTGTGTTAGCACCTGCCCGCCATGCGCGTTTTTTTGATCTTGATGATGTTCGCCGTGACTACTGCCCACGCTGCGCCTGATCCACATTCCTACGCCAATGCCGATGCCATACGCGTGGAACACGCGCACCTGGATCTGACCGTGTCGTTCGAACGCAAGCAGTTGTCGGGTTTTGTCGAACTGCGCCTAAAGCGTATCGACCCAAAGGTCAACACCTTGGTGCTCGACACCCGCGATCTGAGTATTGAATCGGTGCTGGCGGTCGATTCAGAACAACGCTTTCTCAAGGTGCCTTTCAAACTTTCCAAACGCGATCCGATTTTTGGGCAGGCGCTAACCATCCAACTGCCGCCCAAAAGCACCCGCGTGCGCATTTCTTATCACACCGCGCCAGAAGCCAGCGGCCTGCAATGGTTAGAACCCGCGCTCACCGCCGGTAAAACCAAGCCGTTTTTATTCAGTCAGTCGCAGGCCATTCATGCGCGCTCTTGGGTGCCTATTCAAGACACGCCCATGGTGCGCTTTCGCTATTCGGCGCGAATTAACACGCCGAAGGGACTGCTGGCACGCATGAGTGCCGACAATAATCCGCTGGATGCCGCCGACGGTGATTATCGCTTTACTATGGAGCAGCCGATCCCGAGTTATCTGTTAGCCATCGCCGTTGGTGAACTGAAATTCGCGCCCTTGGGCGAACGCAGCGGCGTTTATGCTGAGGCCTCGGTACTCGATAAAGCGGCTTATGAGTTCGCCGATACCGAGCGCATGATCGAAATAGCCGAATCTTTGTATGGCCCGTATCGTTGGGGCCGTTATGATTTATTGGTGCTGCCGGCGTCGTTCCCGTTTGGTGGAATGGAAAATCCCAGGCTAACCTTTTTGACACCGACAATTATTGCCGGCGATCGCAGCTTGGTTGCATTGATCGCCCACGAGTTGGCGCATTCCTGGTCTGGAAATTTGGTCACCAATACCACCTGGGATCATTTTTGGCTGAATGAAGGATTTACGACTTACGTCGAAAATCGCATCGTCGAAGCCATGTTTGGCATTGCACGCGCCGATATGGAACGCGAACTAGCCGAGCGCGAGTTAGATCTGGAACTGGCCGATTTGCCGGCCGCTGAGCAACACTTGCGCCTGGATTTGGCTGGTCGCGATCCAGACGATGGTTTAACGGGCGTGGCTTACACCAAGGGCATGACTTTGTTGCGCTTTTTGGAGCAGCGTTTCGGGCGCGAGGTGTTTGATCCTTTCGTGCGCGCTTGGTTTGATGCACATGCCTTTGGCACAGCGGATACCGATGATTTCCTGGCGTTCCTGAAAACCCAATTGCTCGATCGCCATCCCAATAAGGTGACTGATGCAGAAATCGCGCAGTTTATCGACGGCCCAGGTTATCCGAGCATTGCGCCGCGCACCCATTCCGAGCGTTTTGTTGCGATTGACAAAATGCGCAAGGATTGGCTAGATGGTTCGCTTATGTTGGATTCAGTGGATGCCAAATTCAGCACGCAGGAATGGATGCGCTTGATTGAAGGTTTGCCGGCCAGTGTTACGCCGGATCAATTGGCCGCCTTAGACGCGCGCTATCATTTGAGCAGCGCCGGTAATAGTGAGATTGCTTTCACCTGGTATATGCAAGCGATAGCGCGCGATTACACGCCAGCGTTCGCGCCCTTAGCTGATTTTCTGCAGCGCATCGGCCGGCGTAAATTTGTTTTGCCCTTATTTACCGCATTGATGCGCGACAGCGCCCACCACGCTTTTGCGCGCGAAACCTATGCCAAAGCGCGACCTGGATATCACCCCATTACGCGCGCCAGCGTTGATGAAGTGATGAAGTAAGCGCGCTGGCAATGATAACTATTTATCATCCGGAGATTCCAATCGCCGAGCGTTTGATTTTTGCGCTTGATGTAGCTGACGTAGAACAAGCACGCGCGTGGGTTGCGCGCTTGGGTGATGCTGTTACGCATTATAAAATTGGCTTAGAATTGCTCAGCGGTGGCGCTTATTTTGAGTTACTCGGTGAACTTAAAGATGCCGGCAAGCGGGTATTTGCCGATTTGAAATTCCACGACATCCCGGCCACCGTTGCGGCGGCAGTGGCGGGTCTGGCCTCGCATCAGCCGGATTTGTTAACCGTGCACGCCTATCCGGCGGCCATTCGCGCCGCTGTACCGCGGGCCGGCACCAGCAAATTGCTGGCGGTGACCGTATTAACCAGCATCAGCGCCGATGAATTACGCGCCAGCGGCGTAGCCAGCGCCATGGATGAAACCGTGTTGGCGCGCGCCCGCGATGCCATATTGGCCGGCGCCGCGGGGCTGGTGTGCTCAGGATTGGAGGCCAAACACTTGCGCGCCGAGTTGGGCGCGGCGCCGCTGATTGTGTGTCCAGGAATCCGCGCTGCCGACTCAGGGGATGATCAGCAACGCACGGTGAATGTCGCAACGGCGTTCGCCAATGGCGCCGATTACATTGTAGTGGGCCGGCCCATTCGCCTCGCCCATGACCCGCGCGCTGCGGCGCTGGCTATCCAGCAAAGCATCGCAAAACTATTCGAAAGCTAAAACCTAATTGCGCGAGGCCCGCGCTCTGTACATCCCCGTCATTCGGGCGATCAAAATGGCCACAAACAGCACGCCGACTACCTGCTGCAACATGGCCAAGGCGCGTGCGGCGGGCGCGACGGGGGTAATTTCGCCATAGCCGGTTGAGGTCAGCGTGGTCATGCTGTAGTACACCAAGTCTGACCAGCCAATCATCCCGTCTGGATCATTACTCGGGTTTATATAGATTGCGCCAGGATCAAAGTGCACGACGATCCCGTAGGCGCTGGCCCACAACAGCGCCAGTAACACGTAAATGCATGCCAATGCGTACAGTTCGTCGATAGTCACAATGTCATCGCGCAGCACATAGCCCAATAACAACAGCACCGCGTAGCCGTGAAAGGCCACCTGGCTCAGCAGCATAGGCACCTGCAGAAAGGCATGTCCAGGCATAAACAGGTGAACGAGTTGCAACAGCACCAAGGGAATCGAAATCGCCCAGCCGCTGCTCATCCAAAGATCGTGTACGCGCAACATCCGCAGCACACTGAGCACCACGGCAATATCGAGAATCTGCGCCAGGGGCCGCACGCTCGGTGTGCCATCGGCAAACGGATACAGCACAATGGTGAAGGCCAACACCATTAACAGGCCAACCGATGGCTGTAGCCAAGGTAAACGGAATCGCGATCGTGCCATGGGCTTGCACCGAATTAGCTTGCTGCGATGTTAGCGCCGCCAGCGTATCGAAAGGCGCAAGGAGCAAAATGACTTTGTCCAATTCAAACTTTCGAGCACTGCCGCCGCCGACTCTGGCAGCTTTGTATCCGCCAATTCGCGCCTATCGCTATTTTGACGCACCAGCAGGCTGGGCTTTCCAGCCCAGCGCTGGACTGGAAGACCTGCAAGCACATTGGTGGTTGGCGGAGCACGCGCTACTCGCTTACGAGCGGGCAGGCAAACTCAGCGACGTATTGGGGGCGTCTGGCTACCGCGTTGCCGTCGCGCGCGATGTAGCCAGCAGCAGTTTCGCCTATGCGGCGATCGCCGCTGATCACGGCATTTTGGCTTTTCGTGGCACTGAAGCACTCAAACCGGGTGATTCCTGGCGCAAGCTGGCCGCCGTTGCGCGCGATTGGTGGATCGATGCGCGCGTGGCGCGTATCGCCGCTGACCATGGCCAAGTGCACGCCGGATTCATGCACGCTTTGGACGCAATTTGGCCGCAATTGCGGACTCACTTGCACAAGGCGCCGATCTGGTGGTGCACCGGGCATAGCCTAGGCGGCGCGCTCGCGGTGCTGGCCGCAGCGCGCCTGGCAGACGAACATGCCCACTTGCGCGGCGTGCTCAGTTTTGGCCAACCCCGTGTTGGGGACATCGATAATGCGGCTCGCCTGCAACAGTTGCCCTTGCTGCGCGTGGTCAATGCCTGTGATCTAGTGCCCGATTTGCCACCCGAGGCGCTGGGCTATCAGCATGCGGGCGCTTTGCGACACCTCGACGCACACGATCGCGAGCACTATGGCCGTAGGGTGCGCGCCTACTGGTCGCGCCTGCCAAAGAACCTGCAGCACGGCATCGGCGCACTGACACCCATCGAACTGATCGACCACGCGCCGCTGCATTACGTGGTCAAATGCTTCAACCTAGAAACCTCAGTTGACCGCTTGCCAATACCCATAGCACCATGATTCTTTTGACTTTCCAGCAATTTGATTCATTCACCTGTAATGTGAGTCCGCTACGGGGCAGATTGCACGGTTCTGGCGGGTGAGAACCGGCGGCTT
>Ga0163149_10006779_pt1 | contig 11666 bp, 10 predicted proteins | sample OliLakLV19MP5G1_FD_148604 | JGI IMG/M metagenome (GOLD analysis project Ga0163149, IMG submission 148604) | Freshwater microbial mat bacterial communities from Lake Vanda, McMurdo Dry Valleys, Antarctica - Oligotrophic Lake LV.19.MP5.G1 | ecosystem: Environmental > Aquatic > Freshwater > Lake >...
CGTGGCCGCGCCGCTATTCCAGCGCTGACAGATGCCCATGTTCATTTGATCTGGCATGCGCTGGCCCGCCAGACGGTTCGGCTTGATGGGATTGCGGATTTTGATGCGGTGTTGCGCCAGATTACTCCGTTTGCAACGGCTGGTTCTGGATGGTTGCAGGGTGGCGGTTGGGATCATACCCTGTGGGGCGGGCGTTGGCCGACAGCCGCTGATCTGGATAAGATTGTGCCCGAGCGCCCGGCCATGCTAACCCGCAAGGATGGCCATGCGGCATGGCTGAATACGGCTGCACTCATTACTGCGGGTATCGATGAAACAACTCCCGATCCCGTTGGCGGCAGTATCCGGCGCGAACATGGCACGCCAACTGGGATCTTGTATGAGACGGCGATTGATCTTGCCCGCCGCCATATTACCGAAATCGGCACAGAAGAGCGTATGGCCGCCGTTCGTGAGGCGATTGTCGAAGCCCATTCGTATGGCATGGTTGGCATGCATATACCAACAAGCATGCGCGCCGGCGATGGGCTGATGCATCTGAGTGATATTCAGAAGTTGCGCGAGGCTGGCAAACTGCCACTACGCTGCTTGCAGTATATTGGCCTCGATGGTTTGGACGATGCGCTGCGATTGGGTATTCGTAGCGGCATGGGTGATCGCTGGATCAGGATCGGTGGCGTGAAGATGTTTGCCGATGGATCGCTTGGCTCGGAAACGGCAGAAATGCTCGCGCCATATGAGAGTGGCAGCGGCAAAGGGCTGGCGACGATGCCGACGGATGAGCTATTTGATGCGGTTCAGCGTGCCATGCAGGGCGGCCTTTCGGTGATGGTGCATGCAATTGGTGATGCTGCGAACCGCAAGGTGCTTGATGCAATTGAGGCGGCTATGCCAAAACGCTCTGAGCAAACACGCTCGCCAAGCGATGATTCTGAAACCCAGTACACGATCCGAAATGCGCAATATCGTATTCCAAACAGGATCGAACACTGTCAGATTGTGCATCCAAACGATATCCCGCGCTTCGCCAAGCTTGGGGTGATTGCCTCAATGCAACCGATCCACTGTACCGCCGATATGGATACCGCCGATAAGCTGTGGGGTGAACGCTGTGCGACGGCCTATGCATGGCGGGCACTCAAACAGGCTGGTGCAATTCTCGCATTCGGATCGGATGCACCAGTCGAATCGTTGAATCCCTGGCTGAGTATTCATGCGGCTGTGACGCGCCAGAAGGTCAATGGCTCGCCAACGGGCGGCTGGTATACCAGCCAGCGGCTCAGTGTTCACGAGGCATTGTGGGGCTTTACAGTAGGCGCGGCAACGGCTGCGGGTGCGGCTCACGAACAAGGCACGCTGATGCCTGGCATGTTGGCCGATATTACGGTGTTGACGCAGGATCCATTCAAGATTGATCCAAGCACACTACATGCAGTCCAGTCCGATATGACCATCCTGGAGGGCCAGGTTGTGTGGGAGCGGCGTGGGACATAAGAGCGAGAACAAGCATATCTCAGACTCTTGCTCCCTTGTTCAGCGACAAAAGAACAATGACAAACATTCCCGGTAATGTCTCTTTATAGCTCAGATGAGATATCTATTATGAATGATCTTCTCCAGCGCGGAATAGAGTTGGCGCGAGCAGGGCAGCGCGAGCAGGCACGAACAACTCTGTTGCAAGTGGTTGAGGCAGATGAAACCAACGAACTGGGTTGGCTATGGCTTTCGGGTGTAATGGATACCCCTGAGGACATTCGGGTCTGCCTTGAAAATGTGCTTGAGATCAATCCAGAAAATCAGCAGGCTCAACAGGGTATCGAATGGCTCAATGCGCACTATGGCATTCCCATGGCTTCAGAACCGGAGCCAGAACCAGAACCGATAGCGGCTGTACATGCCCCAGCAACACCAGCGGCTCCTGTAGCAGTGCCGGTTGCGCCGCCGATCTTAGATACACCGGTGGTTGAGCCAGAGAACCCCTGCCCCTATTGTGGTGCGCCAACAACATTCGGCCAGCGGAATTGCTTGCGCTGCCGCAACAGCCTGATGATTCGGGGAGAGCCACGGGAAAAACGCTCGGTGTGGCTATCGATCCTGGCTGGCCTGCGTCTTCTTGATGCGAGCCTGACGGCACTTTCTGCGTGTGCGGTGCTTGCTCTGGCCGTTGCGGCATATCAGGCTACCCAGGTGATCGCTGCGGTGCCAGGTGTAGCTCGCGCCAACCCTGCGATCATAATTGCAACGATTGGCGTGTTGATCATGATCTGGGCTGGGCTTTCGTTTAGCATTGGGCGTGGCCTGCTGCGCCGTGTGCGCTGGGCCTATTATGCAACAATCATTCTAGCGGTGTTAGGCCTGATTGCCGCGCTTATTCAGTTCGTTGGTGGGCAGGCTGCACTGGCGGTACTTAATACGACGGCAGCACAATCGGGTGGGCCACCTGTTACGCCTGAACTCGTACGCAGTATTGCCTCAGGGGTGCTTGTTTTTAGCCTGGTGCTTCAGGGGCTGTATATCGCCCTGATTGCGGCCAGTTTCCGCGATTTCTATGGCCCGCTGTTGCGATTTTCACCAAGTTTCAAGCGTATTGATCATACAACCAACTATAACAATGGTGTCGCCTATAAAAACCGTGGCATGTGGTACATGGCCATGCGCGAATGGGAATTGGCCGTTGGGCGCTCTTCTCCGAATACCACCTATCTTCATGCTCTTGGGCTTGCCTATGCACAGATAGGCCGCTTCAGCCGTGCCCGTATAACCCTTGATCAGGCACTTGAACTCGCTCCTGGCAATGCTCAAATGATGGAAAGCCGTACACTGATTGAGACGATGGCTTCTGCCCAGAAAGGGTAGGCCATGCAGCAACCAACAGACGATCAGGACACGCTCACCTGGCTACTTCAGGCTGAAGGATGCCCCTATTGTGGCGCACCAATCAGCCTGAATGCTAGCCACTGTGCTGCCTGCCAGCGTTCGTTTGTGCTGATGATTCGACCAGAACAGCGCTCAACGCTCATTCTCAGCCTGGCTGGCCTGTGGGGATGTGCTGCTGCTGGCGCCGCGCTGATGATCACGGGGGCTGTAGCGCAAACGGCAGGATTACTTCCTCGCGTACAGCCGCAGGAGCAATCAATACCACTTGGTAGAATTGCTGAATTGCTTGGCCTTCCTTGGAACAATGCACCCGTGGCTGCTGCATCACCACCACCACTCTGGTTCATTCCATCCATGATCATCATCGCACTGATCTGTGCTTCGATGGCGTGGGGATGCTGGCTACGCAGGCCGTGGGCACTGTATCTGGGCCTTGGTTTATCTATCATACCGCTGCTGGCCGGCATAAGAACAGCATTGTTCTTGCAGGGCCTTCCAGCACTTGCACCATTGATTGCCGGAATCCTTGGAAGTGCGCTGCTGATCTTGGCCCATAGTGCGGCAAGCCCACAGCTCCGTGGCGAGCCACGCCGAATTGTAACCACACCAGCGGCAGGTAGTGCGCCTGGCCTGTTTCAGGCCGGACGGATGTGTCAGCAACAGGGCATGACGTATCTGGCTGCGCGCTATTGGGCGCGGGCGCTTGGCAAAGATCCCAGCAACCCAACCTATTCACATGCGTTAGCCTTGGTACTGATCCGTCTCGGCATGCACAAACGCGCCCGAGTATTTGTCGAGCGCGCGTTGCGTATCGTGCCGCATGATTCCGAACTTCAGGCGCTGCTCAGCGAACTGACAGTAACGCCCAAGTGATTTAGCAATCGATTCGGTTGCTCCGCTTGATTCATAGGTTAGTTTTTGATGGCTGGCAGCCCAACTCGGAACGAGCTCGTAATTCGCAAGAGATTCAACTGGCCCCGCTCAACAAGCTCGGGATCGCTGTTAGCAACGTGTGCCTGCACATCAAACAGGAATGTGCCATCACCAAGAATGTCGGAGACATCTAGGATGCCAGATGATTCCTCATCCTGTGTCAGTAACGGGCTAGCAACCGCTGGGTCAAATACGGCTGGGTCGTGCTTGGCAATCTCGAAGATTGTATCCTGAGCGATGCTATAGCGCCAGATCTTGGCAACATAGGTCTGGTTGCCGGGATCTTCCTGAATAAGGATCTGGCCATTCTTGCTGATGGTCATGTTATCCATCATCTTTGGCCCTTCGGTTCCATCGAGCAGCATCGAAATAGTGCCACCCAGGGTGGGGTTGGTTGCATCGGTGAAGCGCAACCGCCATAAGCGGCTTGGTGCGGCAAAACTATTGGTTGTCACGAAGTAGAAGTCATTCGGGTTGCTTGGATCCCATGCTCCATCTTCTGGGCGTAGGAAGGTCGTGACACCAGCAGTAACGCTCTGTGTTTCGAGTGCTGCACCAGTGGTATTGGCCACATTGCCCAAGTCGGCTAGGGTAAAGGCGGTTCCGCTGGCAATGCCGGTGGCGGAGATTTCTGCTGGCACACCCGTGACTTTAACGCCATACAGCGTGCCATTGTTCAGGCCAGCCTTATCGATTGCCGAGCCGCTGTTGGTCTTGGTGCCAACATAGATATATACCTGACCGCCGGTTCCATCATCTGTACCGGCAACAATCGTCTTATCGCCAGCAGCTGGATGAGCCAGCGAATTCTCCCAGCTGAACTTGCCAAGCCGTGGCAGTTCATAGGTCGTGCCATCGAGCAGATGCCCAAATGCCCGCCCTTCGGCACCGGCCTCCTCACCATTCATGAAGATCCGGCCATTATAGCCATTGCCGGTTGCTGCATTATAGAATGCGCTGAGTGGTGGCAGATCCGCCGAGCAGAAGCGGTTGAACACCACGCCAGTGGTTGGGGCATTGAAGCTGCTGGTGTTCGTATTCCAGGTCGCTACCTGCTGGATGAGATCCGCGCCGCTCACCACGGTCAGGGTATCCTTGCGAACGACCCATTTCGAGACAAATGCGCCAATTCCGCCATGGGCACGGGCAATGCCTAAAGCACTACCGAGCTCATGGTTCATCAGCACGGTGAATGTGCCATCGCCATTATCGAAGGCACCCAAGCCATCGGGAATGCCGACCATACGGTATGGTGTTGCGCTGCCAGGCTTGGTGTTGACACTATCGCCAACCGTCAGGATCGAGGTCAGGCGAGCTGTGGTATCGACAGATACCACATATGGTGCCACCGAGCTACTTGGCCCACTAATGCCTGCTTGCGGTGTCGGTGCAGCGAGTGTGCTGTTTCCAACAAGCAATAGGCCAGCGACAAAAGCTAAAAGAACAAACTGATTGCGGGTACGAAGCATACTAGTCAATCTCCTAATGCTGTGGCTATCGAACATGTGTAGAACTGTTTCGTTACGTTCATAGCAAGAACACATACACCGAACACGATGCTGCTTGTTCGCTTGTTCCTTTGCCACTGAACAAAAGAACAAGAGTCTGATGGTGCGTTGTTCTCTCTCTATACGTAAGGATACCTATGACATTACCATAGTATTTTCTGATTTTGCCAACAAACATGTAAAGTATTGGTAATATTCATGTTAAGAGAGCGATAGTGGCGCAATCGTTGACCTCCAGCGGCCCGCCTACCGGAGGTTGGCATCACGAGATCGGCTATAATGACCCTGCCCGCACCACACGCTCGATGGCGAGTACGCGGTTTGGGTGCCAACGACCGATGGTCAACATGCAGGATACACGCGTGCGTATTGTCGATAATGTTCATATCAGCGCTTTTGAGCCGCTGCGCCCACCACGCCAGATCAAGCTGCGCCTTCCTCTGACGGAAGAGGTAAGCCAGACGATCTACGAGGCTCGCCAGGTCATCCGTGCCGTGCTACGCCGTGAAGATCCGCGTTTGCTGGCTGTTGTTGGACCATGCTCTGTTCATGATCCAGTTGCTGCACTCGACTATGCCAAACGCCTACACGAAGCTCACGAACGTTATAAGGATCGCCTGTTCATTATAATGCGCGTCTATATGGAAAAGCCGCGCACAACGATTGGCTGGCGTGGGCTGATCAACGACCCGCACCTCAATGGATCCTACGATATGAATGAGGGACTGTACCGCGCCCGCGAACTGTTGCTGCGGGTGAGTGCAATGGGCCTGCCGACAGCCACGGAGATGCTTGATCCGATCAGCCCGCACTACATCTCCGATGTCGTCAGTTTGGCAGCGATTGGTGCCCGCACCGTTGAATCACAAACCCACCGTGCCCTGGCCAGCGGTATTTCGATGCCTGTCGGCTATAAGAATGGCACCAATGGCGATGTTCTGGTTGCGGTTCAGGCCTATCTTTCGGCCATTCACAGCCATAGTTTCCTTGGCATCGATGAAGATGGCATGAGCTGCGTGGTCAAAACCACGGGCAACCCGGATGGGCTGATCATTCTTCGTGGCAGCAAGCAGGGCCCAAACTATGATGCCGAAACAATAGCCCGCACCGAGGAGATGATGCGTTCGGCTGGCCTTACGCCTGCCATGATGGTTGATTGTAGCCATGCTAATTCCGGATCGGATTACACCCGCCAGGAGCATGTCTGGAACACAGTGATCGAACACCATCTGCGCCATCACGATTCCGTCGTCGGTATGATGGTCGAGAGCAATCTGTTTGAAGGCAAGCAGAACATTCCAGCCAACCTCGCCGATCTACGCTATGGCGTTTCGATCACCGATGGCTGTGTTGGTTGGGAAACAACCGAGCGCATGCTAGATGCTGCATATCGGGCGTTAGGCTGATTACGCTCATCGTGTACGGACGCGATATATCGCGTCCCTACGCCCGCAATCTGTGCGGAATTGTACTGGGGTATCAAAGAGAACATTATGCCAGGTAATTCTTTTGGCCAGATCTTCCGCCTGACAACCTTTGGCGAATCGCATGGGCCTGCCGTCGGGTGTATTGTCGATGGCTGCCCATCTGGTTTGGAGCTGAACGAGGCGATTGTGCAGCGCGACCTCGATAGGCGCAGGGTTGGGCAGAGTCGTGTCTCCTCGGCACGCCAGGAATCCGATACGGTTCAGATCCATTCGGGTGTGTTTGAGGGCCGCACCACCGGCACCCCAATCGCCATGATGGTGCAGAATACCGATGCGAAATCGAGCCATTACGATAATATCAAACAGCTCTATCGGCCCGGCCATGCCGATTATAGCTGGGATACCAAGTATGGTTTCCGCGATTGGCGTGGCGGGGGCCGCAGCAGCGCCCGCGAGACGATTGGCCGGGTGGCGGGCGGCGCGGTTGCCAAGCAACTCCTAGCACTCTATGGTATCTCGGTGATTGCCTGGACATCCCAATTGGCCGATCTCAAGGCCGAAATATTCGATGAAGCCGAGATCGAGCGTAATATCATGCGCTGCCCGGATGCGAATATTGCCGCTCAGATGGTGGATCGTGTGGAACAGGCCCGCCGCAGCCTGGATTCACTTGGTGGGGTTGTCGAAGTTCGGGCGCGTGGCGTGCCTCCCGGCCTTGGCGAACCCGTTTTCGATAAGCTGCAGGCCGATATTGGCAAGGCCATGTTCAGCATTCCGGCGATCAAAGGGCTTGAGTTTGGCGAGGGGTTTGGAGTAGCCAATCTGCGCGGCTCACAGAACAATGATCCATTCATCCGCCGTGAGGATGGTAGCATCGGAACTGTCAGTAATCATCATGGTGGCATTCTTGGTGGCATCTCAACCGGCGAAGAGATTATTCTGCGGATCGCAGCCAAGCCACCAGCCTCAATTGCCCAAGCCCAACAAACCGTCGATCAGCATGGTGATCCCGCCACAATCGAGATCCATGGTCGCCACGATCCAACAGTTCTGCCGCGCCTGGTGCCAATTGCGGAAGCGATGCTGGCGCTGGTATTGGCCGATCATCTACTGCGCCAGCGGCTTGCCAGAGCGTAAGGGCAATCTATTTAGTCCCGATAGAGAAATGCCTCGACTGCCACACCCCCAACCAGATGGTCGGTGACAATCTGGCGGATCTTGGCAGCAGTCAGATCGTAGTAGCGCACCGGTCCTGGCCAGATCGTCATGTTCGGCCCAATGGCGCAACGGTTCAGGCAACTACTCGATCTGATCTCAACATCGCTACCGATTCCACTGGCCCACAAAGCATCTTCCAGCACACGCAACAATGCATCACGACCGCGTGGTGTACAGTGCATGCCAGCACATAAATAGAGCCGAAAACGTTTTTCTTCCATAATATATTTGTTTGGTGTTATGAATACATCTTCCAGGCGCTGTGCCCTGGACTTGCAATGAATGTTTGTGGTTCGCCAAGGTTGGTATCTCATGCCTCGGCTGCGGTCAATCTAGGATTATGGCAGGTTCGATAGTTGTTTTGATTGCTGTCGCGAATGAATGTTTGTGGCCGCCCATCGTCCGTTGATCATGCCACAGCTGCAATCGATCAGCCGTCGATGCTAATTGCACGCCGTTGCACCGCCGGACAATGGATGTAGGGGCAGACCTTGTGCTCGCCCGCTGCGATGGCGCATTGCAACGCGGTAGTTTAATCCGGTTGGCAACACGTATTGAACATGCCTTGGAGACGCAAGATAGTGCGTTTCTACACTCTTGTTCGCTTGGTACTCGGTTCGTATTATCCGCAGATTTCACAGATTTACGCGGATTATTTTTCGATAGTTCCGCAGTTCTTGGCTCTCAGGATGCCTGGCTCGCAACCACAAGCCGCTCCATCCGCCGCATGGCCGCGCCAGAACGCAGGCTCTCGCGGGCGAGTTCCAACCCAGCGCGCAAATCATCGGCTTGATCGGCGGCAACCAGAGCGGCGGCACTGTTCAGCAGCACAATATCGCGTGGCGCACCTGTCTCCTCGCCGTTCAGAATAGCCTGGGTAATAGCGATATTGCGGCTGCAGTCGCCGCCAAGCACAGTTGCTCGCTCGGCAGAAGCAAGGCCAAGTTCGCTGGCAGAAACCTTACTGCGCTGGATTGGTTTGCCCGCCCATACTTCATAGATGATATTCGGCCCATCGAGTGCCAGTTCGTCCAGCCCTCCATGGCCATGAACAACAAGTGCATGCTGGGTACCAAGCCGTGCCAGCGCATGGGCTAGTTTCTCAGCTAGTACTGGATCTGCAACACCAAGTACCTGATGGCGCGCACGGGCCGGGTTTGTTAATGGGCCAAGTACATTAAAGGCAGTGCGGATGCCAATCTCACGGCGGACAGGCCCAGCATAGCGCATGGAGGGGTGAAACTTCGGCGCAAACATAAAGCCGATCCCTGCTTCACGCAGGCAACGTGCAACGCCAACACCATCAAGCTCGATATTCACACCAAGCCCCTCAAGCAGATCGGCAGAACCACAAATGCCCGACATCGCGCGATTGCCGTGTTTTGCGACAACCGCACCAGCACCAGCAGCGACAAATGCAGCCGTTGTGGAAATATTGAACGTGCCCGAACTATCGCCCCCGGTTCCGCAGGTATCCAGCAATGGCCCAGTATATTCGACCGGTGTGGCCTTTTCGCGCATGACACGCGCCATGCCAGCGATCTCTGCCTCGGTCTCACCCTTCAGGTGCAACGCCGTCAGGAAGGCAGCAATCTGCGCCGGTGTGGCCACACCAGTCATGATCTCTTCCATGGCCTCAGCAGCCTGGTCTTCTTGCAGGTTATTGCCACGCACAAGCTGAATAATCTGATCACGGATTGACATCAGCGTCCTCTCTGGCAATAGGAAACGTAAATGCGTCTATTCGGCATCCCAGTTTGCGAGAACACGCAATGCCGCCGCAAGCCGGCGCTTATATTCGCCGCGTGTAATCTCAATTGTCCCAAATTGGAGCATGTGATCGCCAACAATAAACTGGGTGTCAAGCAGTACATACCCGCCACGGCGCAATCGTTCTACTAAGTGAACCAGGGCGATCTTGCTGGCATCACGTTCGCGGCTGAACATACTCTCGCCAGCAAACAGGCCACGAATGGCAACGCCATATAACCCGCCAACCAACTGCCCATCGCGCCAGGCCTCGACACAATGGGCAAAGCCGAGTTCGTGTAGGCAGGTGTATGCATCCACAAGTTCTTCCGAGATCCAGGTACTCTCGCGGCCAGGTGTTGGTTCGGCACAGGCCCGCATCACCGCCTCGAAACTGGTATCGTGGCGAATTTCGAACCGGCCACTACGCACGGTGCGCCCCAGCCGATGTGAGACATGGAAGTCCTCAATCGGAATGATTGCACGTGGCTGTGGATCATACCAGCGGATACTGTCATCGTCGCCAGCCATTGGAAACAGGCCCTGACAGTAGCCCTCAAGCAGAAGTTCTGGCGTCAGCAGCATACAGTTTATCAAACACATCATCTGGCAAATCGGCCAATGTTTGGGCAGTATAATCGGCTGGGAGTGTGGCGTGGTTTGGGCCGACCCCAATCACCCGCATATTGGCGCGGAGGGCCGCCTCAACGCCGGCTGGCGCATCCTCAACAACGATGCAATGCGCTGGAGCAATCCCAAGCCGTTCGGCAGCGCGCAGAAATACCTCTGGATCTGGTTTGCCACGCTGCACATCATCCGCACTTACGAACGTCGTCATAACGCTACCAAGATCGAGGGCCTGCATGATCGCCTCGACATTTGCGCGTGGTGCTGCGGAAGCAATCGCTTGCTGCCATCCAGCCTGCTGTAGTTGCATGATACGTTCGGCAATACCAGGCAACAGCAAGATCCCGCCCTTGAGCATCAACTCTCGATAGAGCGATTCCTTGGCATAACTGATTGTTGCGATATCCGCATCGGAAAGATCCTTGCCCAACCAGCCACGCAGAACGGTATCGTTGCGCTGCCCAAATGATGAAGTAAATTGCTCATAGGTAATATCGAGGCCATAATCGACCATAATTGCGCGCCAGGCCAAAAAGTGATATTCGCCCGAATCGACAAGCGTGCCATCCATATCCCATAGCACTGCACGGGCAGGGTGTAGCTCATTCATAAAATGTTATAGCTCCACAAAATAGGAACGGCAGGCGGCGGCAAGCAATTCTGTCGTGAGTACCGCTGGCGTGTTCATAAATCGCGCAATATCGATCAGTTGTTCGATCAGGTCACGCGGATGCACGGCCCGTGGTTCGAGTTTGCGTTTTGGGTATTCGTGTTCGATCAAGTAGCGTAACCCATCATCGCTATAGGTAATATCCTTGCTCTTACAGATACGCTTCATAATCTCGCGATATTCCTGCCATGTCGGGTTGGGGATCTGGACTTTGTAGCGGATGCGCCGCAGAAATGCTTCATCGACAAGCTCTTTCGGCTCTAGGTTGGTGGAGAAGATGATCAATTGGTCGAATGGAACCTCGATCTTCTTGCCGGTATGCAGCGTCAGGAAGTCGACCCGCTTTTCGAGCGGTACAATCCAGCGGTTCAGTAGCGCATGGGGTTCCATCTGCTGGCGGCCAAAGTCGTCGATCAGGAACAGCCCACCATTGGCCTTCATCTGCAGCGGCGCTTCGTAGTATTTACTCTGTTCCTCATAGACAAGATCGAGCGAACTCATGCTCAGTTCACCGCCTGCCACCACAACCGGGCGTTTGGTCACAATCCAGCGTCGATCTGTCGGGGCTTCTTGATCGGCTGGAAGCATAATGCGGTCGTGATGGATCGGATCGAAGGTGCGGATGATCTGACCATCGATAATGACGGTATGTGGAAT
>Ga0163149_10006786_pt1 | contig 11660 bp, 12 predicted proteins | sample OliLakLV19MP5G1_FD_148604 | JGI IMG/M metagenome (GOLD analysis project Ga0163149, IMG submission 148604) | Freshwater microbial mat bacterial communities from Lake Vanda, McMurdo Dry Valleys, Antarctica - Oligotrophic Lake LV.19.MP5.G1 | ecosystem: Environmental > Aquatic > Freshwater > Lake >...
GTATTAATGTACCCCGTAGAAGATGGTGCCCCATCTAAAACGTCAGCTTTAAGGTGAAATCCCTCGTTATAAAGAAGAGGCTGTCCAATTGCTAATAATTTTCCATCATACCCTTCAACAGGGGAAAGTAGCTCATTAATCCTATCAGGAGTAACCTGCCCTTTTCGTATTGATTCCCCAACCGCCTCTCTTCGTTGCGAACTGACCCTGGCCCATGAAGTTATTTGAGGATTCACATCATCTAAATCAACAATAACTGAACTAACTCCATGCCTAGCCCAACATGCCCCAAGAGCTGTGGTTACCGTTGTTGCTCCAACACCACCTTTTAACTGAGCTATTCCAATAATAAGACCTGCACCAACAGCGCCACTCTCATGCCTCTGTGCATCCATCAAAAATCCGGCCATATGAGCCACATCACCAAGCGGCATAACTTCAAGGTTATACTTTTTTCTTAAAGCAACACCACGATTCGCATAAATCTCATTTTCAAGCACGAGAGCAATAGGAATGTATTTAAAAAGCGCGCGAGTTTCCTGAATTAAATCATCTAGCCGAGAGTACGATCCCGGACCTATGAAGCAGACATCCGGCGAGTTCGCTCTGTGCTCTCCTGGATCGTTAAGATTTAGGTCAATAAGCTCCGGGCTTTTAATGCCGGCTTCTTCGATAGCAAGATTAACTCTCCCTAATAGAGCAGCCCTTGTTTCTGGTTTTAAATCTATAATTGCTATCTTCATATTCTAGATATGGAATCACACAAAATTACAATTAATAGAATAGTTTATTATCCTCAGCGGAGAAATAGGAATAATTAGCCTAGCGTACTCTTTTAAAGGGGATCAGGCTCTACCCTTTAGCACTTCATTCATAGTCTCAACAAGCTCCTCGACTACAAAAGGTTTTTGCAAAAAAGCATCAGCTCCTTGAAGCATAGCCCACTGAGCTGATTGAGGATCGCCTTTGGCGCTTACTACGATTACGCCGATCTTATTGCCTGACACACGCTTAATTTCACGACACATCTGAAAACCATCTTGCAGTGGCTTACCTTGCGCATCTACTAATACTAGGTCGAGCAGTACGATCTCTGGATTAAGAGACATCACCATCTGAGAGATCCCTCGTTTAAGATCAGGGCAAATTGTTGGCTCGTGACCAGCCTCTTTTACAATCTCAGAGATTATAGCTGCCTGAGATTCTGAATCTTCTATTATTAGTACTTTTGCCATAGAAAAGTAGTATACTTTAATTACGTAGTAGGTTCAATTCCAGCAATTGAGGTGAGTGGTTTTATAATATAGGAGTTAACAATATAACTTCCCTTTCCATGGGCGTCCCCGGGCCAGGCAAGCCCACCAAAATAAGAGTGAATTCTAATATTGGCCACTCCTACGATCCAAAATGATGGCAGGTAAAGTGGCTTACAGTTAACTGTATCAACTCCACAGGGCTCTATTCTCGAGCCCTGTTTTTTGTCATCTATAGACAAAGTTCCATAATTGCTAGTTATCATATCACAAGCAGATGGTGATGTTGTCAAAGATAATATCTTTTCTGTAGAATCTGGGGTTAAATTTCCTGACTCTCCAACCCAGGTAAGAAAAGGACATTCAAGAGCAGGAGAATTTCCATCAATATCAACCTTTACCCTAAATATTCCGTATGAAATTTTAAGATCCTGAGGATCCACTTTATATAACCAACTAGATGATTGAGATGGTCCAACCTTAGTTAACGTATCAAGAAGGGATTCTGCGGCTTTTGACATTAAGTAACCAGGAGACTGGCCTTTAAGGATCTGTGAACGATCTGTCGATCCTGTTGTACCGAGACTTATTCCTTTACAAAAGGTAGGATCTGAGAACGATAAGTTTTTAGTAGAGCTAGGATTAGTAAGAAAACAAAAATTGTGGTTGTAAAGTTGAAATGGCTCAACGCCAAAGATGGGGTTGCAACCTGTGCTATCGTTTCCCACTGTTGGCGAACCTCCTAACTCTGCCTTGGGATCAGGTCCTGCAACTCCACATTCCCAATTTGGCTCTAGATTAATTAGATTTTTATAAAGAGAATCCTCTATTAACTGTTTAGTAAGTGGAATCCTTGAATAGTCAAACGCTGCCGCAGTCAATAGAAAAATTAACGGTAAAGCAATTGCAGCAACGATAAGATTTATAAGCCCACTTTCAGATCTCATAGGCTTATATGATAAGTCGAAAAAACAACTTTTGAAAGAAGTTCATTTTAGAAGAGCTCTTAATTAGATATCAACAGCTAAGACTATGGGGAGGGGGCGCTCCCTAGAGTACTATCTAAAACCTGAGAGGCCTCCATTAAGGAGCTATCAGAAGTAAGGGTCGATTCAGCAGATTTGCTGAAAGTAAAATAGGCAGAAAAAATAACTATTCCAAGAAATGTCATTACTAGTACCATTTCAATTAGGGTATTACCTTTCTGTCTCATTATTCTCCTAGATACTTTATTTTTGATCTTTGCTTTGTTTTTAGTTCCTTGTTCTTTAATCGCACAGAGAAATCACCAAATACTTTCAACTATTTTTTGGCATAGTTTGAAATTGTATGTTTAATCTGCACTGCCGCTGGAGCCAATACGATAGTTAAGTATGATAACATTAACACCATCGTTACGATTACAGCTTTCACTGGCATTCCAGCTAATCTCTTATCAAGCTCTGCATAATAAATCCTTTGAGCGTCTTCAGCTATACCATCTAACTGAGTACTTCGATCCCCTCCTTGTCGCAATGCTTGACATAGAGCGAGGGTACACCTCCTTACCGCATCATTTCTCAATGTTACACTGACCCTCTTTAGTGACTCATCCCAAGTGTATCCAGTTGAGGCAAGCAATCTTGCTTTTTTGAATTCCTTCATTAATGGGTGTCCCGGAAATTTCTCTGAAAGGATATCAATAGATTTTTCAAGAGCAACGGAAATATCCCAACCTGCACTTACCCCTAAATTTGTAAGATCTATAAGTAATGGCAACTCCCTTTGAATATCCTCATCTCGACTTCGCGCCTTTGACTTAAGCCAGAATACGGGGAACAACAATCCAATAATAGAAAGAACAATTGTTAACAAAGTTGCGTAATAGGGAATAAGATATAGATAACTTAAACCACCAATTAAGGGGCCAGAAAGATAGGAGAATAGTTTCAGCAGAATGAAACTACCACGCTCAACATCAGACTCTAAACCTGCCTCAGCTAACTGTCTTCTAATTTCTTTTTCAACTTTAAGATCGGCGCTCTCTCTTTCATCTAAAACCGTCTTATGGCCAAGCATAGCTAAAAAATTATGAGCACCTCTTCTAAATAGGTCAATCGTATTTTTTGAATTCTCAAACCTTCCTAACTCATTAGCAGAGGAGGCACATTGACTTATTAGCATATGAATTAGCCAGACAAAGAGTCCAAATGGTATTGCATAAAATAAAATCTCTATAGTACCCATACCTACACCTTTAAGTTAACCATATTTTTAAATACAAAGATGGCGGTTATCTCAACCATTAAAGCACCCTGGAGAATCAATCGACCAAGCTCATCGTTCATTGCCCCCATAATGTATCCAGGTTGCATAAAAAATACTGCAAGTGGTGCTAAAACAGACAGTGCTCCGATGATAATAAATGCCTGCTTAATTTGGACTAGATCTCTATCTGCACGAGCAAGGGCACGTTCCTGCTCTCTTAGTTTTCGGGATAATCGTTCAAATGGATCGAGCATCCGTCCACCCATCGAAGCAAAGAGATCGATAGCAGTAACTATAGAAATAATCTCTCGACCAACTATACGTTGCCTTAATCGACGGAAGGATTCATCGACTGTAAGACCGGTACTTAATAGACTCACCGCATTTTCAAGTTCGCTTCTTAACAATCCTTCAGGGACTGATTGCGCACCTTGCAAGAGTGCAGCATCAAGGCCGTAGCCCGTATTTAAGGAAACTGTTAACCCATCGAGAAATGATGGAATCTGTGGGACCATTTTTTTTCGTCTCTTCTGTGCTCGTTCATCAACATAAGTAACTAAGAAATAGTAAGCGAATAAAGCAAAGGTATATACAGCTAAAAAAATACCGATTGAGAATGCCAGATATCCAATTGTGAAACCAAAAAAAGTAACTAAAGTTATATAAAATTGCGCTGGTAGATCAATTCCCCCTTGGACTAATTTCTCTGTATAACTATTAGGAGCAACTGTACTTAGATCTATCTTTATAGAGAGCCATTTTTTGGTTGTTGGCTCATCAAACTCATAAGTGAACTGGCGAAGTAGCTCGAGTCGTTTACTCTCCTCCATACCCTACTCCCTGGAACTTGAAATTGGATCCGGACTAAGAAGTCGTGGTCCAGGTACTAAGTCGATTCCTCGTTCCCTTATCTTTTCCATCCATTCAGAGTGCTTGGTCATAATACGCCAAGTTCTTTTTCCCTCTGCATCTTCATTTTCAAAGCGTATTAGTTGGTTAATAATGAACTCACCGCCTATTGGAGGACGCACTTCAGAGATGTCAACCATACATGGTCGTCCATTAATACGATTCATGCAAATTACAATATTTACTGCACGGGATATACGACGCTGAAGACTCTCTTGTGGTGACTGTTCAAAAGCTGCTACTACATCCAACAATCTCCAGAGACTCTCTTTGGCAGTACGAGAGTGAATGGTTGCCACCGATCCCATATGTCCAGTTTCTAAAGCTTTTAGAAATAGTGGTCCTTCGCGGTCACGAATTTCACCGACAACTATTCGATGAGGCGCACGTCTTAATGCTGCCCTTAATAGTTCATACATTGTAACCGAACCACGACCTTGAGAATTCTCTGGTCGGGCAACTAGCTTTTCTAAATGGGCAGTCGGAACAAATATTTCAGGGACGTCTTCAATCGTACAGATTCGTTCATCTGAACCAACTGCGCTAAGTAGTGCAGTTGTAAACACAGTCTTTCCTGATCCGGTAGCACCTACAACAAGAATATTTGCCTCTCCCATTGATACAAGTTCGGCTAACCAAGCCGCAATTTGTGGGCTTAATGTTTGAGTCTGCAAGAGATCGAAAAAAGTAATGTGTTGTAATCGTGGAACACGGATAACCATGGCCGATTCTCCACGATCAAGAAGTGTTCCATGAATTGCATTAATACGGCTTCGCCAGGAATCGTTTAAAACACAATCTACGATTGGAGAGCTAAGATTTAAAACTCTTTCAACACCTTGAAGTGTAGATCCAATATAAGCTTCGTATTCCTCAGGACTTCTAAATCGAAATGGAGTTTCGAGCGCCTTACCACGTCTTATGCACTTAATACTATTATGCGCATCAAGATAGATATCTGTTACTGCTGGATCATCATACAAAGGTCGAATTGGTCCCTTTCCAAGCATCAAGTCGCTAAGCTCTAATACAGCACTATCAATGTCTCTTTGAGAAAATCTTGTACCGATAGATAATTTCTGAGAAGCGATACCAATTGCTTTTACGATAAGTTGCGACAATTCAGATCTAGTAGTGTCTTCAGTAATAAGATCATTTAAGGCGCGTCTACCAGCAGGAACTAACAGATCAACCTGAGGATTTGTTTGTATAAGTTGTCCTATCCAGGATGGAACATCTTCTTGCAAAGCTGACATTCCACTCTTTGCTAGCGTTTCAGTTTTTACAATCTTAACTTTTGGATTCTGCTCTAAAAATGGTCCGGCTGGAGTTGATTTATCAACTTGCGGAATAAAATCTTTAATAAGGTCATCTAGCGCACCGAGGTTTTCATCAGTACTGGTAATAACTGTTTCCTTAACCGATCCATCCTCTGCTCTTGTAAATTTACTAGATTGACGAACGACTATCCTAGAGGCTTCCTCAGTCTTACTACCAGCTTTTTTCTGGAGATTTTTTAGGATCCCAGTACTCATTAAAACCTCTTTCAATACCCATAATTTTATCTAAGGCCACTACTCACTGGACCTGCCACTTCACGACCATTCTCATCAACCAGATAAATAACCCCTCTATCATCTAGGCCGTAACGCATCGGGGTATTCTTTATCCAAACATAAGAGCGAAATGTTTTTGGTCCATCGTTTTGAGAAATCCTGGATCTACCATCACTTGGGATAAGCCCCATTGCAACCTGTAGGTCATGCATATTTTCAATCGCATGGCCGGCATACGGACTTGCTCCCTCTATTGGAACCTCAATATAAGTTAGAGAAAGTTGAGATAACTTGATAACTGATTGTAAAAATAATGCTTTATCAGGAGGAACTCTAATCGTTGCAGTATTTCCTGATGATTCAGAAATCCAGGCAGCATCCAAAATTAAAGAGGTATCTCCAGTATAGTTGCTCAGTGCAAGAGCAACTCTGGCTCCACGTTTTGGTGCAAGACTAGAAAATGAGACTGGAAGAGCTACTGTATCAGGTATGATCTGCTGCAACATTGCCTCAACTGGATCAAGCTGATGATTAATTAATTCAACTTCATTTGACATAGGCAAGATTGGCACCGGTTTTGCCATAAGAACCCTAGCCAAGGGATATCCAGCCGGAATTGGACCTGCGGCCACCATCCCCTCAACCTCTGTTAACGAAGAAACAACATCGATTGGCAGATTGGCTACCGCGCGTTTTTCTATCCCTAGTTTTGATTTATCAAGTGGTTCTCCAGCTAAAAATGGAGACTTAATTACAACAACATCTTGTACCTTAACTGGCATCATCTCTTTTGCTGACACTTGCGTACTTGGGCCTCGAAATAGATTCATCACAAGCACAAACAATAAAACAGCAAAGGCAACTGGAAACTGCCATCGTCTATTCTTTGGTGCTAAAAAACCTGGATGAACTCTCACGGACTCCCTATCAAGCTGAAAATACCAATCAACATCAATCGCTATATAAATAAAAGTGGTTGTAAAAAACAAAGTTATGATGAAGGAGTTGCTTGCATCTTAACTGCCATATCATCAAGATTGCTCTGCACTGTCTTACCCATGTTACTCAACGCAGGTATCGCCAACACAACAATCAAAGCAGCTAAAAGTCCTAAAACGATTAGCTCGATCGATCCATTTTCATTTCTTTTTTTCATCTTCATAATTCAACCCTTACTTAGCTAAGAATAAAAACTCTCAAGAAATCAGCAAAACTATTATGCTTTGGTATAGTAAATCGGTTAAAATATGGAGTTTCTTAAATCTATTTTATGAGCTGAGAGCAGTGACAAGAATTTTGCAAATGGGCTAAGGTGTCTTAATGACTTGGGTATTTTTAATAACCTCTTGAATTACGGTGATTCTCTCATAAATAAGATCCACCTCATCAAAACCGAACTCTTTTCGTTTCTTGATATTAGCTAGCTTCATCTCCCCTTCAAGAGACTTTAACTTTTCTCTAACCATTAAAATATCATTCTCAAGTATAGGAATTTTTTTCTGGGCTAATTTGATAGACTCCTGTTCTAACTCATTATTTTGGCTTAAATGAAGTGGGTTTGAAATAATTAAACCATCTACTCCCAATATTATAGCAGAAACTAATGCATCCGCAGCTAAAAGCCCGACATCAGCCCTGATGAGATAACCTCCCTCTATCTTTTCACGATCAGCATTCATAGTGTCAATTACACCATCTCGACTTACTGCAATCCAAGACTGACTAACTTCCCCATCAAAGCTTACGAATTCTTCGTAGGCAAAAAGTGAATTAGGAGAAACAAATTGTACCAAAAGCAATACTATACAGACCATTTGAATAAATCTTGCTAGCATTATTGTCCCTGAATCTTCCAAAAAAATTGATTATCCTCTTCTAAATCCTTTCTACTAACTGATACATATTTTCCACGAGGATCAGAGTTCATACTCTCCCGCCATTGTACGTAGACATTCTCAGCATCCTTAAGCACCTGATTATATTCCTTCTCTTTTTTTCTAAGGACAATTAGGGCATTGCCTAACTCCTCTGATTTTTTCTTTTGAAATACGGCACTATCTGTATTACTCAAACTAAAGATTCCATTCTCCATTTGACGAATCCTAGTTCTTACTAAGCTAAGCTCATCATTTAGGGCTCTAATTTTCTCTTCTAAGTCATCTGTAGAGGGTTGTCTTATGTAGTAATACTCACTCTCTGTTACAAATCCATCCTCAAACTCGACCTGAAATTGATATTTAAGTAGAGCGAGGCTTAAAAAATCCAGATTAGCAAAATAATAATCCCCCTCTTTCTCAAGTTTTTGAACCCTAATTCCATCTTTATCTGCAATCAGGACACGCCCCCTTTTGATTTTATCTCCATTAATTTTAGCAATCATAGCTTTGCCAAGAGTAAATACTGGTGGCACATGCTTAATAGTATGCACTTCGGCACCGACAGATCCCTGAAGAATTAAAAACGCAAATACTAATATTAGAATTCCTCTATTATGCATTGCGCTTTATTCTCCATTCCCCTTCAGTCTTCCAACCCAGGTCGTAAATTTTTCCAACAATAATACCGTCCTGATCTCCAAGCACAGTAATTTCAAAAGTTAGGTCCCCACAGGCAAACCTATTGCTCACATCAAGTTGCGAAATCTGGCAATGGGATTTTCCTAAAAGAATAAATATTCCTTTAGAGGTTTTCCAAAGTCCAAGGGAGGTCTCTTTATCTGTTGCGAATATTCCCTTGGCTGTTCCTTCGTAAGCTCCTGCCGATAATGAGTGAAGAGCATTAGAACCACCAAAAATTCCAGAAGTAGTCAAAATCGACCATGCTCCTACAAGTGCTAATCCAAGCAGACAAAATGAAATAATGTACGGAATTTTAGATTTTCGCTGATAGTATCTTGATAGGATATCTTTTTTATTAACCAATCCACTTAGTAAAGCAACATCGTCAATTCCAGGAATGCTTGAATTATCTCGTTTTCGTGTTGGGCTTGGTTGAATAATCTCTTTTGCATAAAGAGGCATCTCTCCCCGTTTTATACAATCAAGATCATAAACTAGCTGAGAAGCCGCATGATATCTATCTACCACATCCACAGACATAGCCTTGGCTATAACTCGTACTAATTCCGGAGGACAGTGCGGAGCATGCTCCTTTAACTGTTGTGGCTTAAAGTTAAACCTCTCCATCATAATTGATAATCGAGAATCTGATTTAAAAGGGGATTCCCCTGCAATCAGTTCATACCCTATTATTCCGGCAGCATAGATATCACTTCGCTGATCACATTCACCAAGTTCAACATACTCTGGGGATACATACTTAGGCGTCCCAACCATTGAACCGGCTGCTGTTAAAGTGACGGATCCACGTAACCTGGCTACTCCAAAATCGCTAATCTTAACAATCTTATCTTTTGTTAGAAGTACATTCTCAGGTTTAAGATCTCTATGAACTATTCCTTCTTTGTGAATAGCCTCTAATCCTGAGGCAATCTGAATAAGAATTTCTATGACTTCTTGGATCGTCATCGGTTGAGATTTTGAGTGAGCACTCATTAGATCCCCAAGATCTCCTCCGTCGATGTGCTCCATAGCAAAAGCTTGACTTTCATCACTATCAAAATACTCAAAAGCTCTGACTACATTTCTATGATTAACTCGATAAGATGCTACGATTTCATTTCTAAATCTTTCCCGAGCCTCTTTTGATTGAACAATCCCAGGATATAAAATCTTAAGAGCAACTAAGAATTCTCGATATTCAGGATCGCAAGCTAGATACACAGCACCCATACCACCGGTACCAATACACCGGACGATCTCATATCGACCACCAAATACCGTTCCTGGCTGAAGACCTGGAATCATTAAAAATTCCTGATATTAAATTTATGGAATACTTTATGTATAAGCTTCAGATCATAAATCGGCGAGATCACAGAGGATCTTAAATCGTTGTCCTAGCTCAATTTCGTCAGAAATTGAGCCAATTAATAAATCCCAAAGCATTATTAAAAATGCTGGCATGCCGAAGGCTTAGCAAAAAACTAGCAAAATCTGCTATGCTTTGGGATATAAATAACTATAGAATTGCAAAAAACCTCAATTACTTTAATGTACTGCATTCAAATCATCTTAGTTGCATTATATTATAGCATTAGCCCAGATTATGAGACTTAAGATCCTTTACATATTATCTATTTTATATTTTGCATTAAACGTATCAGCGGCAGAGCTTAAGTACGATATAAAAGTGTATGGGGAGAAGATCGCTTCTATCTCAGTAATTGGACCAGGTGCGGAGTCACTAATCGTTACACCAAGCGAAGAGGGAAAAGTTATAACAATAACTGGGGTATCCACAAATTTTACATCACTTAGAAAAGCCCCATTGCCGAGCTTATTTAAGGAGATAAGAAGCCTATCTCACGGGGTTTCAACAGATCTCATACTTGAGTTTATCTATCCAACAGAGATTACAGCAACTCCTTCAACAACGTCTTTACAAATTATGATTAAAGTCAAAGCTGAAATAAAACCTGGGGATGCAAATAATGCTGAGCTAAAAAAAATTCAAACAAGGAAGATTGAATACCGAATTCCAAATCTAAAAGAGTATTCTGGGGCAACATGGCTCAGCACAAGCTTTAGGATAAGTTCAGCTCTTATAGATATGTTTTGGGCGCTTATAAACGGCAGATCTTTCTCTTTTGACATGAATAATAATTTTAAAAAGGACATTATCTCTAATGAGGAAACAAAGAAAACTGTCGCCTTAGAGACGTTAGTGTCAGAGTTAAATAATGAGATTTTAGAACTTCGAAAAGAAATTGATGTATCTAAAATTGGAAACAACTGATTTAGGGGTTTTTTAGACGTGACAAAAAGTAAGGAAAAGATTGAGAAGATAAATGCCTATCTCGAAGAGGAATACATGCTTATTCACTTTGATGCTAGGAAAAGTGGAATCATAATTCCTGAGCATTTAAAGAACAATCCTACAGTGACGCTAAAACTCAGCTTCAGATTTCAAGGAGGTCTGGAGGTAACAGCTGACAGGATATGGGCGAGTCTTTCTTTTTCAGGAAAATTTTTTGATTGCTATATACCAATCTCTGCAATTTGGGGGGCAACTAGCTCTTCCGGTGCTAATACCATTTGGCCTGAGGACGCACCTCCAGAAGTTATGATTCAAGTGATTCAATCCCTAGCTGTACAACAGAACAAAGATCTAGATACTGAGAGTAAGGAGAAGATCAAAGGAGTAAAATCGAAAAGATCTTTATCCGCCTTAAAAGAAGTTGTTCCAATTGGCGCACAGAAAGCTAAACCTATAAAGAAGGCAAAAAAGCCCACTACTGCAAAAAAGAAGGGAGAAGCCCGCCCAAACCATCTAAAAAGGATCAAATAAACATAATTATTGTGGGAAGATATCCCACTTTTGGTTCCCGAGCTTAAAAATGCCTGTCCTAATTTTGGCATGCCTTATGCACTACCTACAGGGTGTCGTTTCGTCGCCCGAAACAACCCAAAACTCCAGTTTGGGCTTCAGCGGTAAAAGTCTGAAGCCCGGATCTGGTTTTCTATAGTAATTGTCAAAAGGTTTGAGACAATTACTATAGTAGCCCCTTTAAGGGGCCCCCAAGCGAAGCTTGGGTGGGGAGGCTCTTTAGCACGAAGTGCAATAAGAGCCTAAC
>Ga0163149_10006789_pt1 | contig 11655 bp, 12 predicted proteins | sample OliLakLV19MP5G1_FD_148604 | JGI IMG/M metagenome (GOLD analysis project Ga0163149, IMG submission 148604) | Freshwater microbial mat bacterial communities from Lake Vanda, McMurdo Dry Valleys, Antarctica - Oligotrophic Lake LV.19.MP5.G1 | ecosystem: Environmental > Aquatic > Freshwater > Lake >...
GTTCATGCGCTTCGTGCGCGCGTAGATGTCCGAGTTGGTCGTCGTGTCAGTGATGGCCGTGACCTTGGCCGTGGCGCGCTGGATGGTCGTGCCGTTCGTGCGCTTCAGCAGGCCGCGCCGTCCAGCGGCGTAGCGCAGCGCGGTGTATTTCGCGTCGTAGTCGCAGGCCGGCAACGTGAACTCGCACGAATACGTCTGCTGGCCCATGAACGCGCTGTCGCCGTCCAAGTCGTATTCGCCCTCGCCGCCGGTCGTGCGCGTGCGGTTCTGCACGAACGCGATGTCGAGGGTGGTCACGATGTTGCGCGCCGGAATGCGCTCGTCGTTGAACTCGGTGAACCACCACATCAGCGCACCACCGTGAACCCGGCCTTATACATGCCGTAGACTACGCCGTCCATGACGTTCTTTTGGGTGCCGTTGGCGACGTTGACGACGACGCTGGCAGTTGAGGTGTTCGTCGTGTTGCTGGTCGTGCTGCGGCCCGCGCTCATCTGCGCGGGTGTGGCGGGAACCGAGCGCACGCCGCCGCCCGTGTTGTATGGGTTGCCGTAGCTGGACGGTGGCGGTGGATACGTGATGCTCGGCACGAGGCTGCCGCCCGACGGCTTCAACCAGTCCGGCAAATCAATTTTGCCGATGTTGGTGGCGATGCCGTCAAAGAATCCGGCGAGTTGTCCCGATAGGTTTAGAAAGTTGTCGAAGCCTGTTTTGATTAGGCCGATTTTGTAAATGAAGTCCGCAATGATGCCGTCTTTGAGTGTTGTAAGCGCCGGCCCAAATGTGCGGTCGAGAAAATCGTAGACATCAGACACACCTTTTTTGAGCGTGTTGAACGCTACCGATGCAATGCCAAGGTTGAGCGTGAGTCCGGCCAATGCAGCGGTGGTAAACGAATCCACTAGCTTGCGCAGTGGCTCAATCTTGTTCCACACGGCTTGCGCAGCGGTGGCGATGTCGGTGAATGCCCCTTCTAATTTGCCCTTGATGAAGTTATAAGTGCGCTCGATAGCGGGCAATAAGTCGTTTTTGAACTGCTTCCACAAATCTCCAAGTGCATCGAACAAGTCAAGAATGACAGGAATGAAGAATGCCCCTATGTCGTTACCCACTTGCGCGATGATCGCTTTCACAAGGTTGAACTTCTTCTCGACTTCTACGGCGTTGTCGATTTGCTCCTGAGTCCAGCCCAAGAGCTTGAGATATTCATCAGCCGCCTTCATATCCGCTACGTTTCTAACGTATTGAACGGCTTCTTCGCGCCTTACCCCCGTAAGGTCTTGAACTAGCTGGATGGCCCCCTCAAAGTCGCCGCTATTGACCATCTCGGCAATTCGGTCATTAATGAGCTTGAACTGCTGGTCGGGTGAGAGCTTTGCAAAGTCTGCGGCACTGATACCCAACTTATCAAAGCCCCGCTTCACCTTGTCAATGCCCGCCGCTGCCGCGCTTGCTCCACCGCCGCCCGCACTCGCAAGCGCCGCGTTGATGTCCTCAATCGCGCGGTCGTATTGCAACTTCTCCGCCGCCAAACGCTTCTCGGTCTCGGCCTGTATCTTCAACTGTGCCGCCGCCGCATCCAACACCTGCTTGTCGTAGGCGGCTTTTGCGTCGCTGGCCTGCCGGTCGTAGCTGCGCTTGAGGTCGCTCTCACGCACGGCCTGGTCAGAACGAGCACGCGCCGTTTGCTGGTCGCGCTGTGCGTTCTCGCGTGTGATCTGCGCGGCGAGGTCTGCCGACTGTTGCGCGTATTCGCGGTCGCGCTCGGCCTGACGCTGTGTGGCAGTCTGCTGCAAGCGCGTGATGTCACGGCTGGCCTGCGTCTGTTCAAGTGCTTCTTCGCGTGCAAGCCGCGTGGCGACTTCGGCCAATATCGCCGCCGTCTCGCGCCGTGCTTGTTCCTCTTTCGCACTTGCACCCGCACGCGCGCCGGCTTCCTCGGCGGTCTGCAAGTTACGCAAGCTGCCAAGCTGCGTCTTGTAGTAGGCGCGCAAGATCGGGTTGGTGTTGGGGTCGAAGATTTTCTCTTGCAGCGATTGGCGTTTGGCGCTGTATTTCTGCTCGATGTTGTAAAGCTGACTCTGCAGATCCTCTTGGATTTTGGCCTGCGTCTTTGCGCCGCTGTCCACCGCGTCTGTTGACTGGTCGGCGGCACGTTCACGCAGACTTGCCAACTTGTCATCGAGATTCGTTTGAATGTCGAGGATGCTCTGTGCAAGCTCGTCACGCGCGGCTAGTGTCTCGCGGGTGTAGGTGTCCGTGCCGCGTGTTTGGCGCTCACTGAGCCGTGCGATGGACTCAGCCGTGGATGCCTCAATATCGGCAAGCCGTTGCCCCAGTGCCGCACGCCCTTCGCTCACCTCGCGCGCGTAGTCCTCGTCTGCACGCGCCTGTCGTGCGAGCATGGCCGCGTGCGACTCGACGAGCCTGTCGTTGGACTCTTGGATGCGCTCGGCGGCGGACGTGGTGATGTCGGCGATGCCGCGCGCGTAGTCGTCGTTGAGGCGTTGAAGGCGCGTGTTCGACTTGTCGGCGGCGGCCCCAATTTTGCCCAGCGCCTTCTCTGCGCGCTCGCTGGATGCTTCGGCATTCGCGCCAATGGCGTTGAAGGTGCCTGCAATGCCGCTCACACTATTGCCGCTGATGGCCGCGCCGCCGCTCAGACTTTGCGCGAGGCCACCACTGAGGCCGGTGGAATCGCTCAGGCGGCTGATTTGCGAGCCGTAGGCGACGGCGCTGTTGACGGCGTTGCCAATGGCGGCAATGGCGAGAACAGCCGCGCCTGCGATGGCGATGAGGCCGCCAATGGCAACGGTTGCGGCAGATATGCCTGTGGCGACGGCTGCACCCGCCCCGCCGCCTGCACTACCCAGTGCGCTCATTGCACTCACCGCGCCCGAAGTCTTGGACGCAATGTCGCCGATGCCCTTGGAGATGCCCTCGAAGCTGCCGCCGTTGGCGAGCATGCTGGCAAGGTTTCGGATAGATGCGCCAAAGCCCTCGTAAGCCTTGTTTGCTTTGGCAAGGTCGGCGGTGAACTTGTCCGCACCGTCTGCGACAAGTTTTAAGCCGGAGGTTTCGAGGTTATCGCCTGCCATGTGCTAGTTCTTCCGCTGCGCTTGTTTGGCCTTGTCGTCGGCGTCCTTGTTCAGCACCGCGCCGATGTGCTGGGTGAGGCGGTGGTGCGCGATGATGCGCTCGCGCTCGGCGACTTCGAGCGCTTCAAATTCCTCGAACTTGTAGCCGTATTCCTTGGCGACGGTGCGCCACTCAAATTCAGGGTTTGCTATCGTCACTCCCGACGACGGCACTGGTGTTTTGAGAATCGGCCTGTGCTTCCACTCCACTTTTGAAGCTATCAGCCGCCTCGCTGATGCCCTCCTCCGACGGGAACGAGCCGGTCATAATCAGCGCCTGCACGTTCAGCGCGTCGTCGATGGTGTTGAGCAGGCAGTGCTTGATGTAGCACATGCGGTCGTTCGTCGGCGCGCTCAGTCCCGCACTTTCAGCCACGGCGCGAAAGTCGGCGAGTTCGGCCTGGTCAATGTCGGCCTTGATGCCACACGCGAAGATGGCGTCGGCGCGGCGCAAGCGCTTCTCCTCCTCCCAGTCCTGCATCGCCTGTAGATACTCAGGGTGCGCGTAGTTCTCGTGGCTCTCGCCGTCGATCTCCTGCGTGGGCGGCTTCGGGCGCGGCAACCCTTGAGTGGCAAGTTCTAGCGTGTAGATACTCACGCGCCTAATCTCAATCGCCTTGCCGTTACTCAGGGTGTAGGTTTTCAGTGTTTCGCTCATGTGTTTCTTTGTGGGAACCGTGGACATAGCCTTCGCAAGCCATGTCCACGTTAGTTCTGTGTTCACGTCGTCTACGAGTGCGCGGCCACGCCCAGCGAGATCACGCCGTCGGTGCCGGTGCCGAGTCCGCCTAGCGCCACGGTGTTGATGGTGGTCGTGCCGTCGCCGCTCGACGGGAACGCGACGCGGTTGTAGGTGGCCGCAGCCGTCACGGTGCCGAGCCGCTTGGTGGTCGTGGCCGAGTCCCACCACGACTGCCCGCCGAAGATGGTTGTGGCAATGCGCGCCACGGGGCCGGCTGTGGTGTAGCTCAGCACGCCGACTTCATCGCTGGCGAACTGGATGTCCTGCACGGCGATAGGCGTGCCAGCGGTGAACGTCTTGGCCGTCCAGGTCTCGCCGCCGTCCAGCGTGTAGTAGAGCGCGCCCGACAGGTTGCCCACCCAGTAGCGATACTGGTCGAGCACGGCCACGGCGCTGTTGCTTCCCGCGCCTGGGTTGGTTGTCGTCACGCTAAACGTCGAGCCTCGATTGGTGGACTTGATAACCACACCAGACTGCCCGACAATGACGATGGTGTCCTCGACGCCGTGGATGCGCTGCAACGTGACGGTGGTGGCGTCGCCGGCGCTCACGAGCGTCATGTCGTTCAAGATGTCGGTGGATTTGTAGACGTAGCCACCCGCCGCAGCGAAGAACACTTCAGACTGCGACAACGCGAACATATCGAAGCTGATGTTCGTGGGGTTGAACACAGCGGGCGTCACCTTCGTGTAGGTGGTGCTCGGCACGCCCGTCACGGTGTTGAGCTGGCTCACATACAGGCACGAGGCCAAAGATGCGCCGCCCGTGGCCGAGAGCAACACTAGGTAGTTGCCAACAATCTCGATGGCTTTGATGGTCTCGGCATTGGCGGCGGTGGTCACGCTCTGGCTGACCCACGTCGCGCCGTAGTCCACGGAGTAGATCACGGCGGGTTTTGTGGCGGGTGAGCTGATGCCGTCCTGCACGGCGTAGATGAAGCGCGTGCCGTCGTTGGGGACGCCACAGTCGCCGCAGCGCACTTGCTTGCCGAACACGATGTCCGCAACGTTGGCCGTGACGGTGCTGGTCGCCTTCTCGCCGAAGCTCAAGCGGCCCACAGTCTGCACGCTGCCGAGCGTCACGCTCAAGTCCACCGTGTTCTGGCCGTCGTCCTCCCACGCCTGCAATGCGCCGAAGTCTTTGCTGGACACCTCGGCGTTGCTCAAGATGCGCACGTAGTTGTCCCAGCCGTTTGCGGTGTCGGTCAGGTCTACGCACTGAGTGCCGGCGAACTGGTAGACGTTGAACGGGCAATACTGCTGGTAGTGGAACCACGGGATTTTGCCGTGCTTCTCGGTCAACTGCAACGTGGCCTCGGACGGGTCGGGCTGGCCGTGGGTCGTTGCCACGCGCCGCAGTGCACCGGGTCGCACGGGGTCGGGCGCGTATTGAATATCGACGGAGCCTTTGTCGCTGACAGTGAGGCCCGTGATAATCATGTATTCGGTGTCAAGGCCCGCATACCTGACGGCGTTGCCGGGTCGGGCCGCACCTTGCTGGAAGAAGTTGCGCGAGAACTGCTGAGTGTTGATTTCGTTTGTGCCCTGTTTTGGCATGTCGTCACCTCGAATAGTGGAAAACAAAAACGCGCCTCTCATAATGAGAGGCGCGCTAATTAAGCCTTGCCTGTGTTGCGGCGCGTTCTGCGCCGGTGTTGGAATTTTATCATGCGATAGCGGCTATGGGAGACTCGCCCCCATCTGCGCCAACGACTTGACCTGCTTCCACGCCCATATCTGCCCGCCGCGTGTCCCAAGTGGATTGCTTAGGTCGCCCTCGCTGATCTGATACTGCTCGTCGTTCGCGCCCGCCGCGCGGCTCATCTCGAACTGCCAGCGGTGCAACTCGTGGTTCGCGGCGTCGCACGCGCAGATACGGCGGCTAAGTTCTGCCGCCGCCAAGCGTGCCACAATCGCCTTATACCGGCCTGACATTTGCGCATTCTCAAGCGATGAACCCGCCAGATACGACACCCGCGCGAACGTTGGCTCGTAGTCCAAGTCCCAGCACGCCGCTTCCCACAACGCCGTCGTCGTGTTGTAGGTGGCCGCCTCGCCGCCCACATAGCCGAGCGCCGCGTCGCGCAAGGTGTAGCGCGCATTCGCGGTGTAGTAGCTGGACGGGTCGCTCGACTCGTCGCAGCACGCGCCGGGAGCCGACTCCCACACGAACAAGCCCTGGTCAGTGGTGTCGGTGTAGTAGCGGTAGACGGCAAGCTCCGTGGGGAAGTTCGCCGCGTTCGTCGGGTCGATGTCGGCGCTACTCACGCCCTCGTAGAGCGCGGGTTTGCCTATCGTCCATGTGCGGCCCGTAATGGTGGCCGTGCCACTCGCGATGCTGATCTGCAACGGCTGCACGCGCCAACGCTCAGATACGCCACTGCCGTCGAAGCGTTCGGTGGCCTTGAAGTAGACGGCCAACTCGCTCACGTCCGTGACGGTGGTGCCGATAGAGAGCGTGAACGCCTCGTTGAGCCCGTCGTTGTCGTAGTCGTGGAAGACGACGGTGGCGTTGCCGATGAGCGCGCGCGCGGGAATGCCGAGCTGCTTGACGTAGCCGTTCTTGACGTGCACGTTCACCCAGCGCCCCGCCGCGTCCGCACTCCACAGCCGTGTGGCGCGCATGTTGTTCGAGCGCGGCCACGTCACGTCGTCCAGCTCGTAGCGCGGCGCGACAGAGAAGCCGAGGTGCAGGCGCAGCTTGTCCTCGGCGGTCTGGATGGCGTCGAGCACATCGGCGCGCCCTGCGGCGTCTGTGCCTTGCCACGCGTACTGCTTGACGACGCTATTGCACGCCGACGTGGGCGCGAGTGTGGCGTTCGAGAAGCCCCAGAAGTGCCACGGGTTCCAGCCGATGATGCGCCGCCACTCGTCGAGCGGGAGCAAGGGCGCGCTGCGGTCGGGCGTCGCCGTGCTGGTGCTGGACGGGGCCGTGATGGGGATAAGGGTGCCGCCACCAGATGATGCCATTAGCTAACCACCTCCAAGTCCGCCGTCGTGCCGGTGTATCCTGATGCACTCCGCCAGAAATAATAACTACCGGGCTGTAGATAGAACACGACTTCGCCATTCACGTCACTGGTGCCGGAGTCAATGACAACCAAACCAACCGAGTCCGTCGTCACCCACACGGACGCGCCTGCAATAGGCGTGCCGCCTGATGTGCTGGTCACGGTGTAGGTGAACGGCACCGCGCCCGCGTTCGCGCCGCCGACGAAGTAGGCTAAGTTCTGTTGCGCCGCGCCCGCGCCCGTGACCTTGATGGACAACGCGCCCAAGGTGTCGCACTCGGACGCGGTGAGCGTGTAGCGATACCACCCGTTGCTGATCTCGGCCTTGGTGCCGGCGGACGCCGCGAACGCGCCGCCCGCCTTGCTCACGGTGAGCGTGTAGCCGGTGCCGAGTCCGGCGACTTCGGTGCCGTTCGTGTCCACCATCACGAAGGTGATGAGGTTGGCTTGGTTGAGTGTGAGTGTGTTCATTTACTGCATCCCCTTGCGCATCCCGCGCCACATGCCCTTGTAGTGTGTGCTGGTTGCGCTCGCGGTGACATTCCCGCCCGACACCGTAAGCGCGGGCAACACGAGCGCGCCTGAACCCGTATACGTTGGCACTACAAACGTGCCGCTACCGGACACCGCGAGTGCCGGAAGCGACACCGCGCCCGTTCCCGTGTAGCTAGGCACGACGAACGTCCCCACGCCGCTGAGTGTCATTGCGGGTAACGACACGCCGCCGCTGCCTGAGTAGATGGCGGCTGCATGTGCGCCTACGCCCGCAAGCGTCAATGCGGGCAACACCAATGCACCTGAGCCGGTGTAAGTCGGGTTGACGATTGTGCCCACGCCGTCAACCGTCAATGCAGGAAGGCTTAGCGCCCCGCTTCCCGTATACGTTGGCGCTGTAAACGTGCCTACGCCTGAGACTGTCAGCGCCGGTAGTGCGACCGCGCCCGCGCCGCTGTAGATAGCGGTGGCGTGCGAGCCGGTGCCCGCGAGCGTGAGCGCGGGAAGTGGCAGGTCGCCGCTGCCAGTGTAGGTCGGTGCGGTGTGTGTTCCACTGCCCGCAAGGGCCAACGCGGGAAGCGTTAGAGCGCCGCTTGCGGTGTAGATGGGTGCCGTGAATGCGCCACTGCCGGCCACGGTCAAGGCTGGTAGTGATGGACTACCTGAGCCAGTGTAGGTCGGCACAACGAACGCGCCGACGCCACTTGCAGTCAGTGCAGGCAGAACAGGCGCGCCCGTGCCCGTGTATTGCGCAAGATGTGTGCCTGTGCCGCTCGCGGTCAACGACGGCAACGTCAACGCGCCTGTGCCGGTATAGGTTGGTGCAGTGAACGTGCCCGAACCACTCACCGTGAGCGATGGAAGCGATACGGCCCCGCTGCCCGTGTAAGTCGGCGGTGTGAATGTTCCCGTGCCACTCACCGTCAACGCAGGCAATGCAAGCGCACCCGACCCCGTGTAGGTGGCGGCGACAACCGCCGCCAGCGCTACGCGGCGGATGACTGCAAAACCTCTGCGTCGAGTGAATGGCATGGATTAGCTTGCGGGCTGCGTGATAGTCAGTGAGCTGATGGCGATGGTGCCGCCGGCCACGAACGTGATGTTGTCAAAGTTGATGTCACCGCCGGTCGTGAGTGCAATGTTGCAATCAAGTCGCCGGTCGGTCGTGCCGTTGCCGACTGTGCCGGGTGCGGTGTCGCCGGTGCGATAGAAGCGCGCATAGCCCGCCGTGCCGGATGCGTCGGCGCTGGTGTCCGATGTGATGGTGGCGAACGTCACCACACCAGAAGCCGCCGCGCCCGCTGAGTCCGCAGCCAGCGTGAGCGTGCCCAATAGCGTGCCGGACGCGGCGGTGTCGGCGGTGGCGGGCTGCGCGCCGGTGTAGATGTTGATGCGCCCGGTGGTGTCGAATGCGGTTGCAATGCCGCTGTCAGCCACGAACGTGCGTAAGCCGGTTGATAGTCTTACTGCCATTTTGTTATTGCCTCCAAAAACTAAATCTCAAATACCACGTAGCACACGGCATTGATGGCGGCGGCGAACGTCACGCGCACGCGCAGACAGTTACCGGCCTTCACCGCGAACTCACGTCCTAATGGGAACTGCTTCACGTATTGGCCGGTGGGCGCGATGAGTTGAATGTCGCCGTAGCGCGTCGCCGTGATGGTGCCTTCGGCGCTGGCTGTGTAGCCACTGGCCGATGTGCCAAGGTTGAGCGGCACACCCGAAACGCCCGCCGTGTTGGCCGCCGCGTTGGGGTCGTCGTAGGGCTGCACGTCAGCGGCAACCGCAGCGGTCACGGTAGCAAACACGGTGCCGGTGTCGATTAACTCCACCTTGCCCGGTGTTGCCGCCGCGCTGCCGTCGAACGAGATGCCCCACTCAACGACTTTGATGTCAAAGTTTGCGGCGGGCTTGATTTGTAGCAACGTCTTGATTGCTGTGCCGGTCGTGACGGACACAAAGGCCGCCGTTGTGACCATTGCACCGTTAAAGACTTGATAAAGTTTTGCCATTGATTTCCTTTTTTAGAATGACGATGCACGCTTGACGGCTTGCGGAACCCGCCTGGGGCGAAAAGGCAATGCCGCCACGCCCGCCGCTTCCTTGAAGCTCGATAATCCGGCCACCCAGTTCACCGCGCCAGTGCCAACCGTCCAACTCGCGGTAATGGTGCCGGCGGCTGCTGTTTTCCAGATGACACTGATGGGCATGTGGGTTGAACCACCTTCGTCCTCCGAGATGAGCGTCCACCCGCCCGCCTCGGTCAGCGTTCGGTCTGTGCCGTCGTGCGAGAACATGCCGAAATAGCCTTCGTTGGCGGTTGAAGTCGTTACGGCAACACTTGGTGCGGTCGAGTTACCGCGTGCGGGTGTTGCGTTCTGGTCGAGCGGGGTGACGGTATCCAGGCCGGACACTTCAATCGCGACTATCGTGATGTCTGAGCTTGCGCCCGCCGGGTCAGCGGTAACCGTCAGCGTGCCGCCGGTTACATTTTTGGCATACCAGCCAAACACCATCATTCCAGTCGTGGTGTCTTGTTGCCCGAACAACTGGGTATAGGTGTTGCTTACTGAGTCAGTGCATGTCGCCGTGACGGTTGAGCCGGGGAATGCAGCGAGATAACACAAAATCAGATTGCCAGCCGTAACCGATGTCAAAACAGCCGTCGCGTTGGCGGATGAAGTGACGACTGTTTTAACGGATTGCACAACCGCGATTGCCATCTATTTACCCCTCAACTTGCCTAACGCCACATTCGCAAACACTGCAAAACCCACATATCCCAACCAGTGCAGCGCCGCATGTGGGATAACGCCCACGGATAGCAGCGCTACCGGAATGCCTACCCAAAAGCTCAGGCATATCTCACACACCACACCGTTGTAGATCCACGCGTGCCGCGTCTTGCCCGCCGCGTTGCGCAGCGCCGTGAACACGCCCAGCGGCCCGTCCAGGCGCGCGACGGTGTAGGCCATGCCGTAGGTGGCGAGCGCGGCGACGATGAATACGCTAAGCACTTTCAACTTCCTTAAGCGCGACTAGAATCTTGTCGGCCTGTTCGCGGTCGGAGTCCTTCTCTTTGTCAGATAGATTCGCGTAGGGCGTGCCCATCTGACGCCCCCAACGCTCCAGCTTTTCTGCGGGCATCGTCCACGTCCCATCGTTATTCCATCTTCCGACTGACAACATCCAACGCATCCAGTGCGACCAAATGTCATGCGACACATCGGCTAACTTCTCACGTGTTTCGTCGTTCATTGCGCCACCTTCGGCCTTCGCGCCGCCTTCTGCGCCAGCGCCTTCATCTCGTTCACCGCGTTCACGTCCACGACCACCTGGTCGAGCTGTTGCGCGGGCGCGCTGTTCTTCACGCTCGCCGGCATTCCCGCGTCGGCCTCGTCCGCATACGGGTCTACCGGCGGCTCCGTCGCCACAATCGGCATCGGGCGCGGCTCGGTGGGCATGGTGGGCATGGTGCTTGTGGAAACCACGAACCGGCCCGTGTTGGCGAGCTTGTCCACGTCGGCGGGGTCGGCGTTGATGAAGCGCGAGGTGTTGTTGTTCGCGGCGCTGTATTTGCCGAAATACGTCACCTCGCCCGTCTCAGGGCCGACGAACTGCATCATCACCTTGCCTTCAACGGTGGCAATGGTCGGTAGCGCCGGCAAGCCTTGCAGCGCGTTCTTGAGTTGGATAAGTGCGGCACCAGATTCGCCGCCACAACATGAAGCCATAGGTTTAGTTCCTTGAATGCCCTTGTGCGCGTTGTAACCATATTGGTCATAGCGCGCCTTGAATAGTTCCTCGATGCCGTCGCCGTATTCCTTCGAGTTGGCGCGGTTGCGCAAGAAGCCGGCATTGACGCGGTAGTAGAACAAAGGTTCGCTTAGGCGATGCGCGAACACGCCGCCGATGGCGCGCAACTTCAAGTAGAAGTCCTTGTCCTCGCCGCCGTCGCGCATGTCCTCGTCGAAGCCGCCCACGCGCTCGGCGTCCGACTTCAACATCAGCGTCGTGATGCCGTTGTAGAACTGCAACGTGTTCGGGTCGGCGGTGTGCAACTGGCGCGCGTGGATGCCGGGTGTTTTGATGCCAGGGCCGTCCACAAACTCGAACAGGTCGGTGTAGACGAAGCCATGCCCGATGCGGCTCCACATCTCGGCCATGCGCTGCAAGGCGAACGGGTGTAGGAAGTCGTCGCCGTCCAAGAACACGATGAACGGCGCGGTGGCGACGGCTAAGCCTGCATTGCGGGCACAGCTCGCACC
>Ga0163149_10006792_pt1 | contig 11653 bp, 14 predicted proteins | sample OliLakLV19MP5G1_FD_148604 | JGI IMG/M metagenome (GOLD analysis project Ga0163149, IMG submission 148604) | Freshwater microbial mat bacterial communities from Lake Vanda, McMurdo Dry Valleys, Antarctica - Oligotrophic Lake LV.19.MP5.G1 | ecosystem: Environmental > Aquatic > Freshwater > Lake >...
CTCCAATCTACACTTCACTCGTTGGTCTCATTGTTGGTTTGACGATGATTATCCATAGGCGCCAAGGATCGACTCGAGAAAGACGAGTCATCTGCTGAAGAGAATGATTGGGCAGATAAGGTGAAAAGGAGGAGGCAACGTCTGCATCATAGTTGGGTAGACGCAGAGCATCCAGGATGTCAATTGGCTGGTCATTTGCTATTGGATCGAGCACCTGGAAATTTCCATATCCAAGCACGTTCTCCACACCACGACATTGTTCCGCACATGACCAACGTCTCGCATCAAATTCATCATTTATCGGTTGGGGAACCATTTGCCGAGAAACTGATGGAACAAAACTCTATCATCCCCGAAAATGTTCGGAACAAGCTCAAGCCCATGAATGGAAATGTCTACGTGAACGAGGAACTGCATGAAGCGTACCACCACTATCTGAAAATCATTACTACTAACGTCGAAGGCTTGAAACGAGGGAATCGCGTCTTCAAGGCCTACCAAATTCTTCAAAACAGTCAACTCTCTTATTACCGAAGCGATGTAGTCCCGGAGGCAAAGTTTATGTATGATTTGTCTCCCATTGCTGTATCTTATGAATGGGAATCAAGAACTTGGTACGATTACATCACTTCCGTAATGGCCATCATCGGAGGAACCTTCACAGTTGTGGGCATGCTGGAATCGACTATTACAACTGTCTCAAAAGGCACTAGAAAACGCCTAACATTCAACAAAATGAATCAGAAATAATCGTAACTAATTACACGCTTTTACAAAGCTCTTCAATAGCCCATAAGATAGTCATAATGTAACGGATTTCACATGTATATCATCCAATACTATACTAACTAGTAGCTAGCCAGTTTAGCTTCACCACCAGCTTCCATTTTGATTACAGGCGGCGGTATCTAACGCTACTTACTATCATCAGTGTACTAGCTACTAGTCTAGCTAGCTAGTAGCTAATTTGCTACGTACAATAATACCAGTTAGTATGAGACAAGGGTGATAAATTAAGTTCGAGATCATAGGGCTCCGGCTACTCTGTTTTAAGACGTTTATTTCCTCCTAAGACATTTTTTTCGTCTGTCCTTTGTTCTAGTACCGTTTTGGAATTCATATCCTAAATGTAGTCGGTCTTTGGAATGACTCTATTTTTCCTGTGAGAATTAACCAGTTTCGAGTCATGTTAATCGTAATCAATACCGGTCGACAATTGCCTGACGCCATTTTGGAATAATGTCTGATGTCAAACCATGCCGTGTTTTCAGATCAGATATACAATTGCTCGTTTCAGCACTGTTCCAACATGCGTGAAGTTGCATGAAAAGTGAATGAGACTTCACTTTGAACTTTGCCTGGACTTGCAACACAGCTAATTTTTCAACTAGTTAGAGACTATGTCTCTAACAATGTTAAGTATACACTGTGTTTCATAGGAGAGAGGTCAGATCATTGTGGTCAAGGCACAATGTGACTGACACTCTTGGTCTGCATCCGTTTTGCTCCTTCCATTTCACAATGAAGCAAACAAGAAACACAGTTGTGAAGAACAATCCTCACTGACTGGAGATGTGCATTCAATGCAACATGGTAGGTCTCATCCATACAAGTTATCTTGTACAAGCAACTGAGAACATTTCATTGGCTACCCACAATTTGTTAGCTAACAAGTGGGAACCAGTGACTGACTCAGAGGGGTGATGATGCATGCAGTTTTTGAAACAACCTAGTGAAGGGGGCCTTGTTTACCACGGAATTATTTCGTTCCAATAGACCCTATCTTCCGCAACCCCTTAGATGCAGTCCACTTCTCCGCACGTCAGCTAGTCACCAAATACAGTCAGTGAGAACGAATCCATCAAGAAGTTGCTAGAGATATTTTGAGCCGGCCCGGACCATACGATAACACACGAGGATTTTGCAGTCATCGAGACGGGTAATGAGCTTTCCAATTGTGACCGAGGAGCCCAAAATTGGTGCGAGACCGCTCTTGGGAGAATTTTGGGTTATCGGCGGCGGCACGCAGCAACCAGTCTGTGCTGAGCGCTTGCCCCCGAAAAAGTGTGGCTACCACCCCTTGTGCACCTTTACCGCTTGCTAAGCGCTACTAGCTAGTACTAGCTAGTACATACGAGTACCACGCACCGTAGCGTACTACACTACACTTACGGTACTAGTAGTACTAGTAGTACGAAGTACTCTCGATCGATCTTGATCCGCTGGCTGGCTACGTGCCTGGCTTTTTGCGTTTGGCTGCTACAGTGATTATCTCGCCTTTCCTCCTCTTGTTGACTCTGAACTACTAGATAGCTCTTGCCCAGTTAACAACAGCAAGAGATAGGCGATAGCTATTGAAGCAAGCGTATACTTGTGTCGTCGGAAGTAAAGTGGGTACTAGCTGCGTTGCTTAGCGGTCCTTCTGTACCTTCAGTTCGTCTCGTCTAGTAGTCAGTGACTGCCAGTCAGTGCGTGTGAGTTAGTAACGGTAGTTGCAGCAGTTGTTGGCGTCCGCCGGTACAGTACTGTACTGTAGGTCCCTTGCTTCTCAGTGAGAGAGAGCAAGCGAGACCGGAGCTTGTAAACGGTACAAGACGAGCCAAGCAAGCTACTACTAGGTCTAGTGCCTGGTACAATACTGTATTGTCCTCGTGTTTGGTCATCCTGCTGTACTATACTACTCAGTAGCTAGTACAAGTACTACACTAAAACGGTACCGTACTGTTGTATAGCAGTACCGCACCGCACCGCAGTTCGGTCATCCAGTAGTAGAGGTAGAGCGAGAGAGACGGCGACAGAGCGCTGTTGGTCTTGTCTTTTGAATCGAAGAGTAAGAGCAGTCGATTGTTGTTCAATCGCACACCACACTTACAGTACACACACATTACAGTAACACAGAACAGTAGCAATAATGGGGGCGAACGAGGACATGAACGATTGCTACATGGACTACGACGACACAGAGTTTCACGAGCTATACCTCCAGCGGCATGGTCTTGAATTCATGATGCCGATTCTCTTTGAAGACGGCATGGACTACATCGAATGCGAGCTCTACTACGCGTCCTTAACGTCCCAGTCCTACGGCGGCGCCTTTCGGAAACTTCGGAGTATGCAACCACGAAGGCCGACACTACGGGAGCTCAAGGACGAAGCCAACGGTAATCGCCTTTCGTGCCTGCGAAAGCCAACCAGAGGGGAGGGCCACGAACGTAGGTCAGGACCGCCGGTCCGCAGATGCTCCTTTAGCGGCATGCCGCAGATCGAGGAGTTCCAGCCCCTGACTCGGTCCAACTCCATGCGCCGATTAGGAGAAGAAGAAGCACGAGTCTCATTTGAAGAATATGTACAGGTTGTCACCATTTACCCAGCTGAAGAATACCCCGACGATGTGCGAACCCAGATGTGGATGTCAAGAGAAGAATTATCGAAATGCATGAGGCGAGCTATGATTGAGGATATGAAAGAACAGCGCGAAAGACAAAGAGAGGAACGCGCCAGGGAAAGGGAAGGAAGGGATCAACAATCGAATGACGACAACCAAATAAACTCTGACGGCTCAAAAATGGTTGAGGTGTCGAGCTAGACACATTCATGGCTGCCTGCCTTTGTTACTACTTCCTGCAGCTTAGACGAACTCTATTCTATCAAACAAACCATATTCACACTCCTACTTCCTCTCTACTACCTACAAACTTCTACTACTATAAAAGAATGGACTTGACTTGTATCAAAAATAATAATTAATCTGATGGCTTGAGAAAGAAAGGTAAACATAGAAAGTGAACTGTATTTAACTTTCTTCTACCCAAAAACTAGCAACTACTAGCTAGAACTGTAATGCTTTCATGTACTAGTAGTAGATACTGTACTTCCATTAGATCAGGGACGCATGTTTGGATCTCCTGCGATGGCATCAAGGACCAAACGTACTTCGCCCAACATCCGCAGCACTTCAGTCCGTAGTTCGTCGATACCAGTCCCATCCAGGGCGCTCACTCGTAGATAAGGGCCGCCGTTCAAAATCTCTTCTAATTCTTCAATGGATCCGTCAACGACATCTTTGTCGGCCTTGGACACCACATCGATCCATGGTCGGCGCGGGAAGCGGGCGCGAACCTAGTAGATGAGATGAATAGAAGTATTAATGTGTGAGAAACTACACTAAATGACTTCTGTTTTGCAAAATCAATGTGAAACGGAACAGAGCAAACAACATACCCGCCGCCGAAGCTCCAGCTGATCCGAAACACTTGAAAATTTATCTCCAGCCTCCCCCGTCAGATCCATGACGTAGATGACTGCTGTAGGCAGATGCTGCATCGCCGCCATAGTAAGTAATTCCATTTCATTTCGCTCTTCTTCATTATCACGGAGAATGAGCCCCGGGGAGTCCATGACCTGACACAATTGCGAAAATGCATATTTCCCCATGACAACCTCTTGAGAGACCGACCCAGGCTTACGTCTCTCATCAGGTACTGCTGCTTTCGCAATCGAAGAATTGTCAGACCAAAAGACTTCCACATGTCCCAGTGTCATACCTCGTGTCGTGAATGGGTAGTTATTGACCTCCGGTGTACCCGACGAAATCGTTCTGACAATAGATGATTTCCTAGTGTTTTAAGTACAAGAACAACATTCAGAACCTGTGCGTTCATAAAAGCGGCAATAGCACATGAAAAAGTCAAAAGGTAACTCACCCAACATTGGGAACACCCACCAGCACAATAGCAGGGGTATCCAGCTGAATCACCGGAGCTCCTCTCAATGATCGTTGCAGCTCTAAAATTCCGGCAACTGGTTCTGAGGCATGTTGTTCGTAAAGTTTTAAAAGAGATTCCATTCCTTCGTCCATGGCCTCACCAGCTTCTCGCGCTGTTTCTGCATACTTGGCACGGGCAACCCAATCTTTGCCAGCCTCCAAGATCATTTTCCGAGCTTCGTGGATTTCATTCTATTTGATAAAGGTCGCATGCATGATTGAGAATAAAGAGTGAGGAAACAAGTAGCCTTCTCGCACATTTTTGAGTAAAAAATGGCGGGTCAACAGTTCGTACCAGGACATCTTGAAGGGTAAGGCCATCCTTTTTCTGTCTTGCTCGAGCAGTGAGATCTGCCACAACTTTCTCGAAAGGATGCAATCGCCTTAATTCGGACTTGTACCCATTCACAACATCACGTAATGGAAGACATAAGCTTTGCGTCAGCGTGTTTAGGGCTTCTGTAGCATGCTTTCGCGCTCGGTCGCGAGCATTCTTGATGTCCCTGCAATCCGGAGAGGGAAACAAACACGAAAGTGAAAAAAAAGGAATAACAAATCCAACGCATCCGTGCCCACAGAATTTTAACCTACGTATTAGCTTTCACTCTTTGAGCTTCACGCCTTGACTTGTTCAAAAGCTCCACTGGAGACTTCACCACCGGCAACCGCCTCAGTCCACCAGTGTTGGGGCCTTTTCTTTGCGTTGGTTTCCTCGTTTTGGCATTCTCCGATTGGGTAGAAAACAGAGAGACAGGAATCCTTTTCGAGAGCCGGGTGTCAATAACAAATCCCTTCACGAGCTGCAATGGTCTAGAGATTCCCAATAACATTGACACATTTACCAGAAAGCAGAAAAAATTGGGCCGGCCCATCATATATTCAATTCTCTATTTTATAAAGCCAACCAAGGAAAGAATGATGGGTTTGTGTGAGGAATTGTTTTGATTTGCCTCGTTTATTCGTTGGAGAAGATGCCAATCAGTTTTGGTGTAAAAGTGCGTCTAAGAATTATTGGCGGAACGGACAGACGCCTTAGAAAGGGATAGAGATAAAACAGCTGCAACAGTTCGAAAAGGTTGTCTTCTACGTGTACTATAATTGCTCCAAAATCCAACAACAACATCCACACAATAACAGCACTAGCAAAAGTGGGCCGAAAGAGGTACCTACAAGTACTAGTACCTTTATGTCATCAGTTTGAATTGCATCCATTTGCATTGGAAAGCTCTATTATTTTAGTTCGTAGAAGGGCGATGAACAAGACAAGGCGCCGTCGTGTGACTACCAGCGACAACACTGCTGGAGCTTCGGTTTACGAGCTGTACGAGATCCATGGTGACGCAGCATCCGCTTTGGCGGCTTGTCCTACTGTCCGAGGAGGCGTACAGAAAGGAGGAGGGAAAGGCACGGAAGATTACAATCGCGTGTTGCTCTCCTACATGGCGTCTGAAAAGATCGGCAGAGATAATGCAACCAAAATTATAAAACAGATGGAGGAGTGGGAGATTAAGTTCGGTGAAAAGGAAGCCTTCCCCATGCTCAAGGCTCGAAAACGCACACGAAATGAATGGATTGCTGCCTACAACCGTGCTCTGTTGTTGTTAGCAAATGGCGACGTCGAACGTTCAATCCATGTCTGCTCTGAAAAGCTTCGTACTATGGTGACCGGCAGGAAGAAAGCCTCCAGTGAAATGAGTATGGTGCGTAGAAAAATAATGGATCGCAAAATGATATTTATGATGGGACTGCGAATGAAAGCACCGCCATAGGTACAGTACAATGAAGAGCTCACAGTTTCTAAATTTATACAATGTATGTTTCATACACAGGTATCTACCCGCATGGGATTTTTATTTCTTGAGGGTATCTTGGCCAACTCTCTGGCAAGCCATTCAGGCTTGAGAGATTTTGAGGGACAGCTTGCTTCCGCTTTAGTCATTGAATGGCTGGAGGTCCAGGATCCCGAGTCAGACCCGCAATTCAAATTTTTGCTTGCTCTATACAAAAGTCGTATTGATTTTGCGGAACGAGATGAGACAGGAAAGCATCTCGACGTCAAAATCCGTTCAGCAAGAAAGGAACTCAAGACAGCGATGGAAGTCTTTCAGCACAAGCTGCGCCCATCAAATTCCGGCGAGGAGTCATTAGCGTCATCTTTGGAAGCTGATTCGGATGTTCAAAATATGGCAGCTAACAACCAACAACAAAATAATCCACCCATGTCGCTCGTGCTCCAGAAGCAGAATCAAGCCGCTCTTAATCTCAAGGCCAACGTGGAGCATTTGAAGGGAAACGCCAAGAAATCGCTCATTCTGCTTGGCGAAGCTCTCGCAGCGTCGCCGGAAGATTCGTTTTATGACGCCATGCACGCCAATAATCTAGCACTCGTGTATGAGACGAACAATAAACGTTACCTTGCGATGCATACGATTGCTAAGGCTTTGCGCGTAGATCTGCGCAAGCCTAACATTCAGGCAGATGGAACTGCCCGTCCCGATCCATCCGTTTTGACGTTCTACAATTCTGCATTGTGCTCCTTGCAGGCTCGAAAGTTCCTCTCGGCATATGAATGCATGAACGCATGTGTGAAGCATTCTGGTATTTTCAGCAAGCGCCCGCGGTGCTGGCTTTTGATGGCCGAAGCCTGTATTGGTGAGTTATTTCAAGAAAAATGAGAAGGTTCCCACTGGTAGTTGTGCTGGCACTCACTCTGTATATGCCCATTGCATTCTGTCACAAAAATCTGCAGGCGTCCATGCTGACAGTAGGCACAACTTCATGAGCAGCACTTTCGCAACGCTTGAGATTAAAGGGTAAGACGATCTTGTATTCTTAAATGAACAGCACAAACTTCCCCGTTCTGGTTTCCAACAGTTGTGAACTTCTGTTTTCATTCCAACATTACATTATCAGTGAAGCAAAAGGTCTCATGATTGAGAATAAAAAATCAGGCACAAGTGATTTAAAGGAGGATGAGAGTCAAGTCTTCTGTGAGGAGCTTGAGATAGTTAGGAGGACACCACTGATCCGTGCTCGTGCTTGCTTGGAGACTGCTCTTTATTGGCTTGATCAAGGATTCCAGAAAGACGACAATGCACTAAGTTCCACGCGTTTAGCCTTGGCTTTCGTCATGCTCGAGCTTCGTGATTTTGCCAGGGCCTTGAAAATGTCGAAGCTTGTCATCGACGAGAGGCCCCAATCCAGCAACCCACGAAAGCTTGCGACGGCCCGCATGTACGCAGCGGAAGCATCTTGTGCGCTTGGAGACGCCCAAGCTGCTATGCGTTTTCTCGTGGGCGATGGGCAAGATGATGCGTTTGATCGATTGGCGTCAGAGCTTGGCGGAGTCACCCTGGAAGTAGCCGCAAGTAACGTGAAGGGCAAAGCTAGGCTTGCTAGAGCGCAAGCGATGGTGCGCTCGTCGGCAAGCGCCGCGTCTGCTGTCTTGGGCAACATCGGACCTGCAAAGCAGCTCGCGATGTCCGCCCAGGCAATGGAGGATGCGTATTCGTCGAACCGAGAAGGGTCGACAGCCCGCAGAGCACTTATCTACTGTATGCTGCGTGAGGGAAACAGCGGCGCTGCTCTCTCCTTGTTGCGATCTTTGAATTGAAAGCAAAGATGCCAGTACGATTCGTTCTTGTCTCAGGAATTTTAGCAACCACCTTGATTTGTTTCGTCCCAAAATGATGTTTCTTCTCGATAATGATCCACCACCAACCCGGAGGGCAGTTAACAAACACAACCACCTACTACCAGTAGATTAGTTAGAAAGTAAACGATGAATGGAAGGAATGTGGAAGATGTAGTTTAAAGTTACACATGCAGGATGTAATTGTTAAAGTTTTACTCAAGTCAAACAGAAAAAAGTAGACCAGACTATTTGGTTGGTGGAGAGCATGTACAATTATGTAAAAAAGACGGACACTTAATTAGAACGCTGTCGCTTCCTTGGGCGAAGATCCAACTCGTTGAGGTCGTCGGGTTGATCTCTTCCCTCCATTGCTAAAGAACCGTCATCGGTAGTGGTGCTTTTGTCTCTAGGGTGCCTGTAAGAGGATTGGTAATTGAAGGAGAGACGGTAAGAACGACGCTAAAACATAGACAATTGTGCGACACGATGGCGAAACTTCTATGCACTCACCAAACAAAGCCAAGGCTATCAAGAGCACGGATTCTCTCGGCAGTGATGTGACAGGGTTTTCCCTCCTTGTACTTTTTGTATTGACGACGCTGATGGTGAATCCAAGTGCCCAACTTTGGGTTCTCATGGAAGCTTGTGGGGACAGTGCAATGGCCGTTCTTCGCTTTGAATTCCCTCAGTTCATTTAGTCTTTCCAGCCTGGCAACACAAAAAGATGTTAGATATATCTTCTCTTTCATTCACTTTTACATCATCACAATAAACGGTTCAGTGCAGTACATACCATGTCGCTTCGTGCGTGTCCCAGCAAAAGCCAACAGCATCCAATTCGGCACATCGTGCTTCCGTCATGTGCGACTGCTTGCCCTGCTTCATCAAAGTGTAGTGACGCCTCTGTTCTTTGACCCAAAGACCGAGCTTGGGGAAGTCGGGATCACCCAAAGGACAGTGGCAGTGTCCATGGATGGTACGAAAGGCGCTGAGATCTTTCATGTGCTTTTCCCAAGCAGCCTCTTGCGCATTCCACGCAAAGTCAATTTGGTTTAGCATTTCAACGCGGTCCGGCGTGATACTGCTTTGTCGACCATCCTTCATGAGCTTGTATTGTTTTCTGAGGACATGGCAAAAAGATTCAAGAATTGGGTTAGACATGCGCTTGGTGTAAGACCATATTGTTGCAGCGCATCTCTTCACTGCAAATCCTTACCTTTGTTCTGCTACCCAAGAAGCAAGCCTGGGGTTCTCGGGAAATCCTCTTGGAACAGTACAAGATCCTATGAAACGTGATGGAAAGGAGGGAACAGTTGCGTTAGCTATGATTTGCAATGGGTGTGATCAAAAGAAACATAGAGTGACAACTTCAGGGACGAGCATCATTGCGTACCTGTTTTTATTCTGTATACCTTCAACTCTTCGTACATGGAAATCCATCTGGCATCTTTCTTTGTGACCGCCGCAGCTGGCTTTCCATCTTCGTCGTCATGGTCGCCATCATCCTCAGCATCAGCATGTACAATCACGGAATCTTCCGTGGGATGTTGATCTCTCCCTTCATCATCATCACGCCCGCCGTCATCGTCGCGTCCATGGTAATCTTTGGCTTCGGTATGGGTTTCCCTCGACTCGGTATCTTCACCGCGCTGCTGCTGCTGCTGCTGCTGCTGATACTGTTGAAACATGGAGGGCGCAGAGGAACGAAGGAGACCCTTTTGCTGAAGGTTGGACAAGAGCTCTTGCGGGAGCGAAGGCCGCCCATAGGTGTTCGCAGCAGAGGTGCTGGTGGGAAAGGCACTCGCCGTCGCATTGGACAACGACGCTGCGGCCGTCGTCGTCGTCGCGGTGTTCAGAAAGGCACTCGCATCTTTCTTCTTGGGATCATAAGAGGACGTGGAGACCAGGGATCCTTCCGTGGCTTGGAGGAGGAAATTCTGCTGGTTTTGAATCTGCTGTTGGTAGTGCATTTCGCTCAACCTTCGCTTCAACTTGCGCTCTTGTTGTTCCACTGCCAACAATCTCTGCAACAATTGGCTTTGCTGTTGTTGTTGCTGCTGTTGTAGCTGCTGCGATTGCTGTTGTGCACGTGGCGGGTATCGTTGGGGTTGTTGCATCTGCGGAAAATGGATCCCAGCAGCAGGAGGAGCCTCACGACTGCCGCCCAAACTGCTGTGACTGGCGGACGCCTGTTGTTGGCCCATGGTGTTGGTTCGAGACGCAGCAGCGGCAGCAGCAGCCGCTGCAACCACAGCGGAGGCGGACGGCAGTGTCGCAGCGACAGAGTGAGACGCCGTACTACCAGTACTAGTAGAGGGAGCTTGCAGGTGCCTCACATTCGCTGCCGCCAACTGCTGGGCCAAGCGCTGTTGCAGCAAGTGATGCTCCAAAAGCTGCAAGCGCTGCCTACTCTCATCATGGTGGGGATTCATTCTACTATTCATTGGATTGGATTGCATTCGTCTGGGTTTGCTTTGCTATCTGAACTTGTACTGTATTGTAGCTACTAGTGAGCTGATAGCAGTGGTAGGATGGTTCTTGTAGAGAGAGATGGTTGTGTAATTTTAGGTACTGTGTGTATTGTGAAACTTTGTCACGCTCCACTAATTTGATTGCATTATCAAGAAAGAGACAAAGCGCTCCGCACTAGCTAGTACTAGTACTAGTACTAAGAACTATTCAGCGCTTTGATGCGAAGGAAACTGGCCGGTTTACTAGCTAGTAGTCAATTTCATGGACAGGCATAAAATTGCGCGTCTCTCAACCCTCTCTCAAGCCAAAAGTGGTTTTGGAGAGCGGTGGTGTTGCCATTCTTGCCAAGCGGTGAGAATAATTCGGGTTACTGCCGGCACTCACTAAATAAACCGGATGTCGTTCTTCTCTGGATGGTAGTACAAATAGTACCAGCATAGTCTGGCTGGCCACCCACTTGACAAAATCTTTGCAACTGTGATTATGAGGTTGTGCCCGTGATGGCGGCGAACCCAAACCGCAACAAGAGGCCTTTTTTGAAAACCGAACCCCAATTTTCAACTTCACTTAATTACTAATCATCGACAATTATATTAAAGCTCTACTGTAGACCTGTACAGTAGTACTAGTAGTAGTAACCACTAGCTAGATAGCTATATTCAATACTCCAGTATCAATTTCTCCTCCGCTCGTAATTTTCGTTCTTTGGTAATCGAGGTCTGTAAGTTTTTACTTTTCCGAACAGTCCCAGGTTCCATCGAACTCGTGGCAGAGGTGATTCG
>Ga0163149_10006794_pt1 | contig 11652 bp, 9 predicted proteins | sample OliLakLV19MP5G1_FD_148604 | JGI IMG/M metagenome (GOLD analysis project Ga0163149, IMG submission 148604) | Freshwater microbial mat bacterial communities from Lake Vanda, McMurdo Dry Valleys, Antarctica - Oligotrophic Lake LV.19.MP5.G1 | ecosystem: Environmental > Aquatic > Freshwater > Lake >...
GGGTGGTGATCTGGCTTTGACACCTCCATCATGCCTTCAGTGGCAACACCCGCACTACTTTTTTTCACGCTATTTGCAGCGAGAAAGTCGGCCCGATTTGCGAGTTTCGCAAGAGGCTCCATAGATTGCTTGATTCCCCGAAACTGGTTGCTGCCGGTTCGATCTTTACGGCTATCGCTGCTTGGGAAGTCTTAGCAAGCTCGACGGCCGAGGATATTTGGGTTGCACGCAGCTTTCACTCGTCGGCCCTTGAAAAGGCCCAATCCGGCAAGTGAAATTCCGCGTCGCGCTCACTTCGTCTCCATAAATCTGACCGAAGTTTTTTACCCGCCGAGCATAGGGGCAACACGATCCAATCCATAGACGCTTTGACAGTTTTTCGCGAAAGTCCGTATTTTTTTACAAATTTGCCCGCGGCGATGTTCGATAACGAAGACCGACTCGTAGACTGAAGATTCGATCCTCAGCCACGGCTGGGCGTTGATCGGGATCTTTCGTGTGGCGCCATTCATCATGCCGCCCTCAAGAACGAAATGCAGGACCCCGCCGCGGTAACCCACGGCAATTCGATGCTAGGTTCGCGTTGCGTAGACGAGTGGATCGCCGCATGGGTGGGGCGCGCGAGCCGGCCAGCGATTCGGCCGAAACCCAAGTGGACCGGCTGTGTTGAAGTTAACTTTCTTTGTGGCCTCAGAGACCGCGGACTTCGCAGCCGCTGTCCGAGCGAAGCCAAGCCCCCAGAACGAACGAGAATCCGCAGCACACCAGCGCAACCCAAGTGAAGCCGCAAGGCCCAGATTGCTGGCACCGGCAAAGCGATGATCGAATCCCAGCCATCAAGATACTGAAGAGAACTCGCTAGAATCCCGCCACCACCAAAAGACCCAAAGCCCACCCCAATGAACGACATCTACCTCGGCCAAGGCGACGTGCCTGTGCATCTGTTGGCGCGCTACGGCAATCGTCACGGGCTGATTGCGGGGGCGACGGGTACTGGCAAGTCGGTTTCGCTGATGGTGATGGCGGAAGGCTTTTCGAGGCTGGGGGTGCCGGTGTTTCTGGCGGACGTAAAGGGTGACATCGCGGGCATGGCGGTGGCCGGGGCGATGAGCGAGCGTTTGCAGCAGCGGGTGACGACGCTTGGGCTGACCGATTTCAGAAACGAAGCCAATCCGGTCGTGTTTTGGGATCTGTACGGCAAGCTCGGACATCCCGTGCGCACCTCGGTGACTGAGATGGGGCCGCTATTGCTGGCGCGCATTCTGGAACTCAACGATACCCAGTCTGGGGTGCTCGATATCGTCTTCAAACTCGCCGATGACGAAGGCCTGTTGTTGCTTGATCTGGATGATTTGCGGGCTTTGTTGGGCTTTGTGGCGGCGAATGCAAAGCAGGTATCGCAGACTCATGGCCTCGTCAGCCCAACCTCGGTCGCCGCCATTCAGCGTTCTTTGCTGCGGCTGGAGCAGGCCGGCGGAGCTGAGTTCTTTGGTGAGCCGATGCTCGATCTGGTTGATTTGATGCGCCAGGACATGTCTGGTCGCGGCATCATCAATCTACTCGCCGCCGACAAGCTGATCTTGAACCCTCGGCTGTATTCAAGCTTTCTGTTGTGGCTGCTATCGGAGCTTTTTGAGACGTTGCCTGAGGTAGGCGATCTGGCGCAGCCCAAGCTGGTTTTTTTCTTCGATGAAGCGCACCTGCTGTTTTCCGACTGTCCACCGGCGCTGCGCCAGCGTGTTGAACAAGTCTGCCGGCTGATTCGATCCAAGGGCGTTGGCGTGTATTTCTGCTCGCAGAATCCGGATGATGTGCCCAACGAAATTCTCGGCCAATTGGGCAATCGCGTGCAGCATGCCTTGCGCGCTTTTACCCCACGCGATCAAAAGGCGGTGAGGACTGCCGCAGAGACTTTTGTCCGCAACCCCAAGCTGGATGTTGCTGCGGTGATCTCGCAACTCGGGGTCGGCGAAGCGCTGGTATCGACACTGCAAGACAAGGGCATCCCGATGCCGGTGGAGCGCACCATGATGGCGCCGCCACGCTGTCGGATGGGAGCGATTACCGACGAAGAGCGCGCTGTAGTGCGTGCGCGCAGTCCAGTCGGCACGCGTTATGACAGCGCGATCAATCGCGAGTCTGCCTATGAGATTCTCAGCAAGCGCGCCGAGCAAGCGGCGGCGCAAGCCGAGATCGCCAAAACCCAGGCCGACGCAGACAAGCGCGTGCCTTCTGCCACCGGTGCGGCAAAACCGGTCGCGGAACGCAGCTGGATTCGCGACATTCTGTTTGGGACCGGCCGCCGCCAAGGGGCGATTGAGACAACCGCGAAGTCGGCCATGCGTACCGTCGGCAACCAGTTGGGTCGGCAAATCTTGCGTGGCGTGCTGGGCAGCATGCTTGGTGGGCGGCGTCGCTGAGCCACGGCGCATGGCAACTCCGCATCCGCTTGTTCACGCGCCTTGAGTCGCTGGCGCGCGCCAGCAGGGCCGTCCACCGCATTGATCACGCGGGCCGGCTTTGAACGATTGCGCAGCGAACTGGACACGCTGTGGCGGTTGCGCCGCCCCGAAGTCGTCAGTGCATTGGCTGCCGCTGCAGCGGAGGGTGATCGTTCCGAGAATGCCGAGTACATCTATCGCAAGAAGCAGCTGGGCGAGATTGACCGGCGAGTGCGCTATCTGACCCGCCGGCTCGAGAGCCTGCGTGTGGTTGAATCCGCACCAGCGGATCCATCCGCAATCTTTTTTGGCGCATGGTTTCGAGTGACCGACGACGCTGGCGAGGCACGAACGCATCGCATCGTCGGCCCCGACGAGACCGATGCGCGGCTCGGATGGATCAGCATCGATTCGCCGCTGGCCCGCGCTGCCTTGAAGAAACGCGTCGATGACGCATTTGATGTGGCTTTGCCCAGCGGCGTCGGACGCTATCGAGTGGAATGGGTCAGCTATGTCGACGCGCAACCGAGCCACGACTGAGAGCCCGTCGGGCATAGCAGTTCGAGGCAAAAACGAGGCCGCGTCAAAACAGCTTTTGAAGATTTGTCGGCAAAGAACCGGCGGAACCTGATTCGACGCAATCAGGCACTGCACAGGCGGATTTGCAGCCCGGCCGGGCTAAGTCCGACAGGCGACTAGGATCAGCGCATTTCTCCAAGGCTGCCCGCGTCTATGCCGTTGCGATGAACCCACCGCACTATCACTCCGCCTGTTTGCGCGGCGGTACCATCAGGCTGATCACCATGGAGACGCCGATGGTAAGCATCACCACCAGCAACGCCCAACCGACCGGCACCTTGTAGAAGTCGACGATCAGCATTTTTGTGCCGATGAATATCAGCACCAGTGCCAGCCCGTACTTGAGCAAGTGGAAGCGATCTGCCATCGCCGCCAGCAGGAAGTACAGCGCACGCAATCCAAGCACCGCGAACACGTTTGAAGTTAAAACGATGAATGGGTCGGTAGTGATCGCGAAGATCGCCGGAATCGAATCGACCGCAAAAATGAGGTCGGTAATCGCGATCATCACCATCACCATGAACAAAGGAGTGAAATGCTTCACGCCACCAATATTCACGCGAAACTTGTCACCGTGAAATTCGCGCGTCAATCGGAGGTGACCGCTCATCCAGCGCAGGATCGGGTTGCCATCGAGATCCGGCATATCGTCTGCGAACCACAGCATCTTGATACCGGTGATCAGCAAAAACAGACCAAACAGGTACAGGATCCAGTGAAACTGGGCGATCAACGCCGCACCGATGAAGATCATCACCGCGCGCAGCAGAATGGCACCGATAACACCGTAAATCAGCACCCGCTGCTGGCGCTCTGGTGGCACCGCGAAATAATTGAACAGCATTAAAAACACAAACATGTTGTCGACCGCCAGCGCTTTTTCGAGCAGGTAGCCAGTCAAGAACTTGGTCGCCAGATCGCTGGCTTCTTCCGGCGGCAAGCGCGCGTCCAGGTACCACCACAGCCAGCCGTTAAAGATCAGTGCCAACGCGATCCAGAACGCACTCCAAAGCAGGGCCTCGCGAGTGCCGACACGGTGCGCGCCTTTGCTCTTCATCAGCAGCAGATCAACGCACAGCGCCAACAGCACAAACACTGTGAACGCAGACCAGAGCAGCGGCGTACCGATCGATTCCAACATCATGGGGTATCCGGAAAGTGGCCAAGGGCACACCGCCGCTTCGTCCAACACCGGCAGGGACGAGACGCGGTGCGCGAAGGTCTTGCTCGGCGATCAAGAGCTGTGCCCTTCGAACTGCCCACCGGGCCGGGGGTTGCCCCCGTACTGACGACGCCGATGTATCGAGCTACTCCCCTCCGGAAGATGGTACCGAGCTGGCGGAACTCAATGGGTCCAGCAGTCGTCGAGCCCGCGGAATATAGCCGAATCCAGGCACGCAACTCAAGCCGTTGACGCAGTCAGCGACCGGGCTCCATGTCAGTCCGCAGCAAAATCACTTCCGCAGACTGGTCTGCATGGGCTTCGACACGCATGTCCAGTGGCGCCAAGGAAACGCGCAACTGGTGCCAAGCCGCACGTTCGTCTGCCTGCGGTTGCCAAAGCGCGAACATGCTCAAGGGCCGCGTCAGCGTCATCGTCTGCACCGAGCCGATCCACAACCCGCGGTCGGGCATGACCCTTGCCGGCGCACGCCAGATTCGCAGAACCTGCAGCTGCTGGGGAGAAATCTGTCGACGCAGCAACAAGACTTCAGCTTCGGTGTCGAGCGTCGCCGGCAAGATCGGTTGCTCGTCCGCGGTAGCCGAGGTGTCGAGCAAGGACAGCGTCCCAATCCAATCTGCCTGTGGCTGCACCTGCCATCCCTGCGATCGCAAACTGTCCTGCAGCGGTTGCAGCTCGCCCAGAATTTGTACGTTCAACGGCCAGCGCAGTTTCGGATCGAGGGCGTCGCGCTCAGCCGGCAACCGACGCCAACCATCCACCCACCAATGCTTAGCATCCAATACCAGCGCTCGCGGGGGTTGCGCAATGCTGCGGAGTAACGGGTCGATCGCTCGCGGCGCGTGCCAAACCGCCGCGACACAGAAACTTACATAAAAAATCCAAGCCAACGGAGCCATCCAGAACGAGCGCGCCGCATGTCGTCGGTAAGCGATGCCAAGCGCCAACAGCCAGAACACGCCGAGCAGCACCCCACCAACCACATCGCTTGACCAATGCATACCGAAGTAGATGCGCGAAAAACCCAACAAGGCGACTACGCCGGCCGCCAGTGTGTAAGGCCAGACGCGGGAGCGACCGGGCAGCTCGCGCGCGATCAGCACGGCGAAGAACCCGAAGGTGATCGTCGCCATTGTCACCGCCACCGAGGGGAAGCCAAAACCTTCGTGAGCACCAGGCGGCTTCGGCATATCGATCAACGCTTCAAGCGCGACGGTAAGCACCAACCCAAACGCGAGCGCGGCCCCCCAATGTCCTGCCGCCATCCAGCGCCGACGCCAAAGCAACCAGAGCATGGTCAGCGTGACTGCCGGCGCCAACACCACCGCATCGCCAATTGAAGCAATTCCGGCCAACAAGCGATCCGCCAGCGGATTGCGCAAGGTCAACATGAATGCGTGGACGTTGCGGTCGACACTAAGACCGTCATTCACCAGCAGTGTCGTGAGCAAGCCGAAAACGCCGCAACCGATGACCAACAGTCCGACCGCCAGGATCGCTAACGACGTTGACTCCGGTCGGGTCGGATCGATCAACGGCACTGCGTAGCGACTCAAACGTGGATGTGCTCGACTCCATGCCAATGCAGATGCCAGCAAGCTGTTGGCGTGGCCATCGAACCAGCGCCAGATGTAAAGCACGCAAGCTCCCACCGCAGCCAACAGCAACAACATGGCACCAAGGACCAGCACCAGCCGATCAGCGACGGCGGCAACCGCGTTGTAGGAAGCGCCGAACACCCAACCTGGAACCAGAAACACGGTCGCCCAGGTTATCGCCGCGAAGGCGCTGGCCAGCGCATAGCGCTTGATTGGCATGCCCAACATGCCCGCAATGGCCGGCACGAACGGCCGCACAGCGCCGACAAAACGCGCAATCAGAATGCTCTTGGCATCGTGCCGCTTGAACAGCACTTCACCGCGATTGAGCAATTGTGGATAGCGCCGGAACGGCCACACTCCACGCAACTGCGGTCCCCAGCGTCGGCCCACCCAGAAGCTGACACCATCACCCGCAAACGCCCCAGCGGCGGCACAAGCAATCGCATAGGTTCCGTCGATATGGCCTGTGCCGATCAAGGTGCCCACGCCAAACAGCAGCGGTAGCGCCGGCACTGCAACACCAAGAATCAGCAGCGAATCAAGAAAGGCGATGGCAAAGATCAGCGCGCCCGCCGAAACGGAATGCAACGCGATCCAATCCAATATGCCGTCGAGCCATGCTCCTTCCATCACGCCATTATGGCAGCCGTAGTTGACCGTTCTTCATCAACACTCCGGTCTCACGTCACTGCGTTGGGCTGGGATTGCGACTTTGGTGGGGCAGTTTTCCTGCTTCGCTCGCTTGCTGAGGATTCGCCGGAGAGTCTGCTCCGCTTCGATGCCTCAACCCGCAAGAGGAAAAATCGCAGTGAAAAACCAATCCACGCGAGTGCAGCCGTGGGGACCCAATACAGGGTCGCACAGTCAAAACGAACCAAAGACCTCGACCTCGTCGGGTAACATCGCCTCACCGCCGCCGCGTCGGCACCGCTCTCTCTGCAATGGAAATTCTGATTCTGTTTGTGCTGGTCCTCATCAATGGCATCTTTGCGATGTCGGAAATGGCCATCGTCTCATCGCGAAAAGCGCGCCTGCAGCAACGCGCTGACAATGGCAGCGCGGGTGCGCAGGTTGCTTTGAGTCTCGCCAATGATCCCGGCCGCTTTCTGTCGACCATCCAAGTGGGCATTACCACCATCGGCATCTTAAGCGGCGCATTCGGCGAGAGTGCCATCGCTGAGCGGCTGATCGAGGTGTTCAAGGACTATCCAGCCATCGCGCCCTATAGCAAGGTCGCGGCGACGGCCATCATGGTGGTACTGGTGACTTACTGCTCCGTGGTATTGGGCGAAATCGTCCCCAAACGGCTGGCGCTGATCAACCCTGAGCGCGTAGCCAGCGTGATTGCGCGGCCGATGCAGGTGCTCTCCATGCTTGCCCATCCGCTGGTGGTGTTATTCAGCGTTTCCAGCAATGCGCTGTTGAAGTTGCTCGGTGGAAATCGTGGCCTTGAACAACCAGTCAGTGCTGAAGAAATCAATCTGATGCTGCAAGAAGGCGCCGCCGCTGGCGTGTTTGAGCGCGCTGAAGAAACCATGGTCGGCAATGTGTTTCGCTTGGATGATTTGCGGGTCACCGCAATCATGACGCCGCGTTTGCAGATCGCCTATCTGGACGTGAACGACAGCGATGACGAAAACCACGCAGTCCTGATCGAGGGCCGCTTCCAGACCCTGCCGGTGTGCCGAGCTGGACTCGATGAAGTGCTGGGCTTTCTGGACACCAAGGCGTTCTTGGCAAAATCGCTGCGCGGCGAGCACGCCAACATTGCCGAAGTCACCCATCCGCCGGTGTTCATCCCGGAAACCGTATCGCTTATTCGCCTGTTGGAAACGCTGAAAAAACAGAACTCGCACATGGCCCTGGTGGTTGACGAATACGGCAGCGTCGAGGGCATGGTGACGCTGACGGATTTGCTCGATGCAATCACCGGCGATTTGCATGCTGACGACAGCAATAGCAGCGAGGATGCCGTCCAGCGTGAAGACGGCTCATGGCTGCTGGACGGGCGAATCGCGGTGGACCGGGTGTCGTCGTTACTCAAGCTTGAGCAATCGCTGGCCAGCCCCGAACTCGGCTACTCCACGTTGGGCGGTTTGGTGATGGATCGGGTGGGACACGTGCCCAAGACCGGAGACCACTTCGAATGGAAGGGTCTGCGCTTTGAAGTGGTCGATATGGACGCCAACCGAGTTGACCGGGTGCTGGTGCAAGCCGCCGTCGCGAAGTCTTAAGACAGTCTCGCGTTGTGCTTTTTTGGAAGCGCCGGAAGGCGCGATGCTCTACGCCACTGGATCGAATCGCGCCTTCCGGCGCTCCCACAAAGGCAGTGGCCAGAACTAACGGCCTCACGTCCAGCCGCCGGTTGGCGGCGGCTGGCAATCAGCGATTGCGTGGCCGTCGGAAAAGTAGCTTACGGACGGCGCGCCAACTCGGTTTCATCGCGAGCTTTAGGCATCAAGTCCTGCTTGTTGACGCCCAGCGCCAGCACTACCGGCCCGGCGAAGAAGATCGATGACAAGGTGCCGATCACGATGCCGATGATCAGCGCCAACGCGAAGCCTTCAACGCTGCTACCGCCGAACACATAAAGCGAAACCACCGTCAACAGCGTGGTGAGCGAGGTCATGATGGTGCGCGACAGCGTCTGGTTGATCGCCAGATTCATGATCTCCTCGGGGTTCGCCTTGCGACTGGAACGAAACAGTTCACGCACGCGGTCGAACACCACAATCTTGTCGTTCACCGAATAACCATCGACCGCCAGAATCGCCGCCAAAACGGTGAGGTCAAAATCCATGCCGGTCAGCGAGAAAAAGCCGAGCACGATCAATACGTCGTGCAACTCGCCGGCGACCACGCCCAGTGAGAACTTCCACTCAAAGCGCAACGCGATGTAAATCATGATGCCGGCCAGCACCACCAAGATCGCGACGATGCCGTTGTAGGCCAACTCACCACCGACCTGCGGGCCGACGAATTCGCTGCGCTTGATGCTGACTTTATTGTTTTCGACGGTTAGCGCGTCGAGCACCTTCTGACCCACGGCCGCATTGCGGTCGTCGATGCTTGACTCGACCACCGCCTCGCCCTCGGCTTGTTCTGCTGCTTCAGCTGCCGCATCAGCCGCCTCAGGCGATAAACGGATTGAGAAATTGGTCGAATCGAAGCGTTGCACCACCGCGCCGCGGATTCCCGCAGTCTCAAGGTTCTTACTCAAGGCGGCCTGTTCGACGGGTTCAGCGTAAACCACTTCAACCAAGGTGCCGCCAGTGAAATCCAGCGCCAAATTGAGGCCACGCGTAGCCAAGGAGACGATCGAGATGAGCACCAATATCAGCGACACCGCCACCGTGTAGCGGCGGATGGCCATGAACTGGACGTTGCTTGCGGGATTGAAAAATTCCATTTCGGGCGCTCCGTTAGACCGACACCCGGGTGACCTTGCGGCGCCCGCCATATAACAATGTAGCCATCGCCCTGCTCACCGTGACCGACGTGAACATGGAAGTAAGTACGCCAAGCCCGAGCACAACGGCAAAGCCGCGCACGGGTCCTGAGCCAAACGAGAACAGCGCCAGCGCCGCGATCAGCTTGGTGATGTTCGAATCGAGAATGACCGTCCACGCACGCTCATAGCCGGCCTTGATGCTGGCAACAGGCGTATTGCCGTTTCGCAACTCTTCACGGATGCGCTCAATAATCAGCACGTTGCCGTCAATCGCCATACCCAAGGTCAGTACGATGCCGGCGATGCCGGGCATGGTGAGGGTGGCATTGAACAGGGATAGGAGCGCCGCCAGCATCAACAGGTTGGTGAACAAAGCAACTACCGAGATGACCCCAAACCACTTGTAATACAGCACCATCAGCAAGCAAACGGCAGCAAAGCCAATCAAAATCGCGTCTTTGCCGGCGTCAATGTTGTCTTGGCCCATGGAAGGACCGATCACGCGTTCTTCCACGATATCAACCGGTGCGGCCAACGAGCCCGCACGCATCAACAGGGCCAACTCGCTGGCGTAGGCCGAGCTCTCCAAGCCAGTGATCTGGAAGTTCTTGCCGAATACGCCTTGCGTGGTCGCCATCGAGATCACCTCTTCAGTCACTTTGACCGAACGCACTTGCTCGCCATTGACCTCACGCGACTCCGGCGTTCGCTCGATGAAGACAACACCCATCTGCTTGCCGACGTTGTCGGTGGTGTGCTCGAGCATGCGCGCGCCGCCAGCGTTGTCGAGCTTGATCGATACCATCGGCGAACCGTCTTGCGGCTCGAATCCAGAGCGTGCGTCGACCAACTGGTCGCCCGAGGTAATCACGCGCTTGGACAGCAGCACCGGCTGACCCTTGCCTCCCACACCAGAATCCGGTCGCATGTAATACAGGCGCGCATCGGGAGGCACGCGTCCCGTATTGGCCGCTTCCATCGCCGAGGTGAAGCCCTCACCAACTACAGCACGCCATTCCAGAGTCGCCGTGGCGCCCAAAATCTTTTTCGCAAGCGCAGTGTCTTGCACACCCGGCAACTGCACAACAATGCGCGAGGTGCCTTGGCGCTGAATGATCGGCTCGGCGACACCCAACGAATTGATGCGGGTGCGCAAGGTGCCTACGTTTTGCTCGAGTGCACTGTCGGTCACTGCTTTCACTTGTGCAGGCAGCAGCTTGGCGATCAGCAGATCTTCAGTGGCGCCGTTGCTGACTTGCAACTCGGGAACGTCACGCCCAACAAGCTGTGCGGCGCGATTGCGGTCAGCGGCTTCGCGCAACTGCACTTCAATGCCAGTGTTAGTGCGATTCACCGCGACGTAGCCCACGTCGTTATTACGCAACAAAGCGCGGATATCGTCCGCAAACGCGTTCTCGCGTTTCTCCAATGTCGCGCGCTGATCGACTTCCATCAAAAAGTGCACGCCGCCTTGCAAATCAAGGCCAAGCACCATCGGCGTGGCACCAATCGAGACCAGCCAGTCCGGCACATTGGAAGCCAGGTTGAGCGCCACCACGTGGCTGTCTTTCAGCTCCTTGCGCAGCAGATCGGCAGCCAACAGCTGCGCCTCAGGATTGGGCAACCGGACCAGCAAGCTGCCGTTCTTGATCTCGGCCCGTACGACCTCAATTTTGCTCCTCTCCAACGCCGCAGAGACGCGACTCTGCAGGGCGGCGTCGACCGTCGAATTGCGCGTCGCGCTTACCTGCACGGCAGGGTCCTGCGGAAACAGGTTCGGCGCGGCATAAATCACGCTGGCGATCAACATCAACGCCACCAGCGTGTACTTCCAACGGGCAAACTCAAGCATACGGATTACCGAAGTGGCGACCGCGAGGGTCGCTTAGGTGAAAAGGAAGAGGAAACAGCCGAATGTCGCGACAGGCCGCAACTTGGCCGCTGGTGAACGATGCCAATCAATCAGGCGGCTTTCAGCGAGCCCTTCGGCAGCACCGTGCTGATCGCTTGGCGCTGGAATTTGATGACGACGTTGTTGCTCACCTCGACGCTGATGAAGGCGTCACCGATCTCGGCAACCCGCCCCACCATTCCGCCGGAAGTCACTACTTCATCACCTTTGGCTAGCGCCGCCAGCATGGTGCGATGCTCTTTGGCGCGCTTGCTTTGCGGACGCAGTACAAAGAAATAAAAGACCACGAAAAAAAGTCCGAACATCAAGGGCAGCTGCCACACCGGTGGTTGTTGTCCAGCTGCTTGGGCCATTGCTGGCGAAATGAAAAAGTCGAGCAGGTTCATGAGGCGGTGATTGTCCGTGAGTTGCGTCTGGCGATTCAGGAGAACCCCGAACCCGCCGCGAAAAGCGCGTGATTATGCCACGTGGGGGCGGGTTGGCAG
>Ga0163149_10006795_pt1 | contig 11650 bp, 19 predicted proteins | sample OliLakLV19MP5G1_FD_148604 | JGI IMG/M metagenome (GOLD analysis project Ga0163149, IMG submission 148604) | Freshwater microbial mat bacterial communities from Lake Vanda, McMurdo Dry Valleys, Antarctica - Oligotrophic Lake LV.19.MP5.G1 | ecosystem: Environmental > Aquatic > Freshwater > Lake >...
TTTATAAGTTTTTATGAGTTTAACTAATTTTTATAAGTTTAACCAAATTTACCCAATTGGTATAAAATTATAAATTTTTATAAATTTTTATAAATTTTTATAAGTTTAACTAACTAGTACAATTGGACTCAATTAGTACAATTGGACTCAATTAGTATAACTTGGTTTAAATTGATTCAAATTGAATTAAACTAGATTCAATTGAATCTAATTGGTTTAGTTAAATCTAATTGGTATAACTTGAATTAGACTAGATTGGATTGAATTAGATTGGATTGAATTGGTCTTTGTACAATTTGCTTCCGTTTGCCTCCATCTAATTCTCGCTACGCTCGAATAAGATAGAGCTAGCATTTACGGTTGCCGGTAGAAGAGGAAAGGCCGGACTTAACCCGATTTATATCGGATTAATTCGGCTCCTACCACACGTCCTCTAATCTCCTATCTACACGTCCCTCAATCCCTCATATATCTAAGGTGTAACCCATCTCCCGTTATCCCCAAGCAATCTTTAAAATTCCTTGGATAATTCCCAATCCTATCCCTACATTGCGGCACATCAAATAAAAACGACCAATGCGGCCATCCATAAAATTCAATTACGATACAGCTATTATAATTTTTATCTTAATAGTACTACTTACTCTAACTACTCTCAGTTTAATTGGATTAAACCAAACTATACTAGTATTAACCGATTTTTATAATAGTATTCCAATTTTACAATTGGTTATACTAGTACTACTCATATTCATTGTTAAACTTAATAAATCAATTAAAATGGACATTCAACAATTGTCAGAACAAGTTGATGCACTTACAGCTAAAGCCGATGCTTTGCAAGTTACTATAGATACAGTGCAAGAGCAAGTTGCTGTTGCTATTAGTAATCTTCAAGCTACTGCTATTACACTAGAAACTGCCATTGCAGACTTGCAGCAGCAGATTACAGATGGAGGTACAGAAGAGCAGCAACAAGAATTATTCGATAAGCTCAATGTTGTCATGAGTAAATTGAATGATGCTCAAGCTGATCTTGAGACTACAGTAGAACCAATTGAAGCTGCTCTTGAGACTACAGTAGAACCAATCGAAGAAGATGAAGAAGATGAAGAAGATCCGGAATCAGATGGATTCTAATTTATGCTGATTATACTAATTAGTATAAATTATACTAATTAATAGATTTGTGTAAGGGAGTAATGATTGTTGCAATCATTCTAGTATAGTCTACGGTTAATTCCGTAGGCTATTTTTTTTTGGTAAAAACGGAAGCAATTAGTAAAAACGGAAACTACTAGTAAAAACGGAAACTACTAGTAAATACTGTAAGTTACTATTATATACTGGATATAAACTAATTTATACTAGTAGCTTCCGGTATTATCCGATAGCTTCCGGTATTACCCAATTCCAATTTCAATCTAATTGGGTTAAGTTAATCAATCTGATAAAAATAGAAGAAGTGGAAGAAGTAGAAGAAGTGTTTATAGAATGAAAAAAAATTAGAAAAATAGAAGTGGTATTATAAAGTAAGCTGATAGAAATTTTTATAAGGTAAAAAAAATTGGAAAAACTTGGAAAAATAGAAGTGGTGGAAGAAGTAGAGGTGGTATTATAAAATAAAAAAAATTGGAAGAAGCTTGTAGAGTTTAGTTTATAAGATAAAAAAAATTGGTAGAAGTGGAAGTGGTGGAAGAAGTAGAAGAAGTAGAAGAGGTAGAAGAAAAGGTGTTTGTGAAATAAAAAAAATAAAAGAAGCGGACGTGGTATTGTAAGATGAAAAAAAAATAAAAAAAATGTAGAAGTGTAATTGGAATCGCTTACACCCCATCCACGCAAAAGCGATGAATGGGCTTTACACTCCGTTTATAAAATGAAAAAAAAATGGAAGAAGTGGAAGTGGTGTTATAAAATAAAAAAAATAAAAAAAGTAGAAGTAGAAGTAGAAGTGGTAGAAGTGGTGTTCGACGTGTGTAGTACCCTCTCCTTAACTCCAGATGGAATTTGGATTTGGAATACCCCCGGTATCTTCAAATCAATTTTCAAATTGGGCGTTATGCCTATTTTTTCTCACATTTTCTAAATACAAACCTTATGGATTTGTTATTAAGATTTAAGGGTGGCTTCGGAGTTGACTCAGGCCCTAACCCATACTGCCAAGACGCTATAATCATGGTGTCTCACGACGTTGCCGAGAAATCTGGCCGGTTTGAGACCGACTTCGTGGTTAATGTTACAGTGCCTCCGGGCAGTATGCAGAGGTTCTTACGCCCAACGTGTGACGAAACCGGAAACCCTCTTGGAGACTGGTATTGCAACGAAACGGACAAAGCCGAAAACCCTCGTGGAGACTGGTATTTCGACGGAAGCCCTCTTGGAGCCTGGTATTTCGACGCAGCCTCCGCTCTGGCTGAATGGGCAGAAGCAAACTACCCACTAAACTGGGAATTGTAAGTAGACAACCATCCGTTAAACTGGGACTAAGACGTGCGTTAGCCAAAGAAGTACTCCAACAATCTCAGGGTTGTTGGAGCTACTTCTATTTTATCTTTATTCTCACATTTTCTAAAAACAAAGCTTATGAGCTTGTTATTAAGATTCCAAGGTGGCTTCGGAGTTGACTCGTACTCCCAAGACACAATAATCACAGTGCCTCAGGACGTTGCCGAGAAATCTGGCTTGTTCGTAGCAGACTACGTGGTTAATGTTAAGGTTCCTTTAGGCAGCATGAATAGGTTTTTACACGTAACGTGTGACGAAACCGGAAACCCTCTTGGAGACTGGTATTTCGACGTACCAGCAGTACTGGCTGAATGGGCGAACGCAAACTACCCGTTAAACTGGGAGTTGGCCGTAACAAACTGTCAGTTAAACTACCCATTAAACTGGGAGTTGGGCTTAGCATCTGACTTGACGGATGTCGAACTGGCCGAACAAGTCCGTTTAGATGAGTTGTATGTTGCCCGTTTAGCTGCGTTGGAGCAGGCCGAACAAGCTCGCTTAGTTGAGTTGTATGAAGCAATGCGGTTAGATGCGTTGGCCGAAGAAGCCTATTGGGCTGAAATGCAGTTGCCCGGAGCTACATGGGCAGAAGAGGTTCGTTTAGCTGAGTTAGCCGAAGAAAACCATTGGGTTGAAAACCTGGTGGCCGAAGCTACATGGGCCGAAGAAGCTCGTTTAGCTGCATTGGAGTTGGACGCAACTAAACGGGAAGAAGAAGTCCGCGTAGACGAGTGGAACTCAGAATTCAACCCGTTACGCTGGGACGACGAAGCTTGTGTAGCTAAATGGGTCGAAGAAGCCCGTTTAGCGGAAATGCAGTTGGAGCTGGCCGTAAAAGACCATTTGCTTGAAATGCAGTTAGCCGAAGCTAAATGGGCAGAAGAAACCAGCGCAGCTGAGTGGGCAGAAGAAGCTCGTTTAGCTGCATGTAGCTCAGAAGGTGCTCCGTTTAGCTGGAACTACGACGTGCATTAGTCAAAGAAGTACTCCAACAATCTTAAAGTTGTTGGAGTTACTTCTATTTTATCTTTATTCTCACATTTCTAAAACAAATTTTATGAATTACTTAGTAAAGTTTAAGAATGGCTTTGGCGTCACAGCAGTTCCAGGAAAGTTAGCGCGTTGCTTAGACGCAAACATCGTTGTGTCCGCAGACATCGCGGCCAAGTCCGGACTGTTTGTAGAAAGATTTGGGATTACTATCACAGTTACTCCGGGAACTATGAATAAGTTCCTGTACCCAAAGTTCTACGAAGACGGGGCATTTACTGGAACTTGGGAATTAAACGCAGGAGCCGTTTTAGCTGAATGGGCAGAAGCGGGTTATCCGTTAGTCTGGGCAATAAGAAAAGACGAACCCGAGTGGCAAGACTATACGGGGTAGGACACAAGCGACGTGGTAGACTATTTAGCTTGGTAGTAAACAAAGAAATAACCTCAACAATCTTAGGGTTGTTGGGGTTATTTCTATTTCAATTTAAATTAGTTCAACTAAACCATTTCTTATGAAAGATTATTATTACAACCTTTTGGATTGGATTGAATTGAATATCAACCCAAAACTAATGAGTGTACTTATGCTCTTAGTGGTATTTGTTGCAATCATCACAATTGGTATTGTAACACAACATTGATTTAATTATAACCAGTATATACCAGATATTATTCTGGTTGTACTGGTTATGATTTTGTTTAAGCCAAACCCTCCGTAAAGCTTGCGATTGTTGCGGTGCTTCTTTCACAGTACAACGTCTGCTGCAATCCGACTTAATTCAGATCGGACTTTAAAAAGATCGGACTTCATGAAGATCGGACTTCATGAAGATCGGACTTTATAGCAATCGGACTTCATAAAGATCAAACCTTATAAAAATCGGACTTTAAAAAGATCGGACTTCGTAAAGATTAAATTAAACTCCAATCAACTTCCAAATTAAGCTACAATACTAAAGACCTGAACCTAATTTTGTTTAAACCAAACCCCAAATAAAGTCTGAGTTTTATCTGTTTTACCTTTAAATCAAACTGACTATGGATACTACAACCTATCAGAAAATAAATAAACTTCAAAAGAAGTCTGTTAAGGTTTCTAAGAATTCTTACAAAGACGCTGATGCCGTCAGAAGGGCAAAACTTTGGCATTTAATAGAGGATGAAATAGATAACCTCTACGTTATTCCGAAGGCTTTGAACCTTACGGAGCGGAAGACTTTTGGGAGGAAATTAAGGCAATAGTGCATGAGATAGATAACCTCCAAAATTCGGTCTAAGATTGACAAATTTAAATTACACTCCTACCAGCCGGACTGAGTTATACAGATTTAATCTGTTCAGACAAAGGTTGTAGGGGTTTAGTTTAAGTTAAACACCTTTATAAAAATCGGACTTTAAGAAGATCGGACTTTATAAAGATTAAACTACGCCCCAAATAAAGATCGGACTTTATAAAGATTAAACTTTAAAAAGGTTAAACCAAACCCCAAATAAAGTTAGTGTGGTCTGGGTTTAGCAGTTTACCATAACAATAACTGCGACTGGAATCTGGTAGAATCTAAAGGGTAGCACAAGTAGTGTCCTTATGAAGTCCTCTCCATGTGAAATCAGCTTCGATATAAATTGAGCTATGTGACTACACAAATTTCAATCAAACTTTATAAAATCGGACTTTATGAAGATCGGACGTTATGAAGATCAACCTTTATAAAGATCGGACTTTATAAAGATCGGACTATACCCAATTCAAATTGAACTTGTAATAATTCTAATATCTGAATTATTACGGTTTGTTTCCAGTTCTCACGACACTCCGTAGTAGAGCTTGGATAAAAGTGGGTAATATTAATAGAGCTGAACCAAACCCCAAATAAAGTCTGAGTTTTATTTTTTTAATTTTAAATCAAACTGAACTGAACATGGATACTATAATCTATCAAAAGATAGACAAACTTCAAGAAAAGCTTAACATCATCTACAAAAGTTATTGCGATGCCAGAGAAGTTTCCAAAAGAAAGGAACTTTGGAAAGAGGTTAACGCAATAGAGACGGAAATAGATGGCCTCTATGATTTGATGCCAAATGAAGTTCATTTGGATTAACGGAGATTAACGGGTAAGACTGATTTTATATCAGTCTTACCTATTTTTTTAATTATAAATCAATAACCATGGATGATGCAATCTATCAGAAAATAGATAAACTTCAAGAGCAGTCTATTGAGGTTTATAAGAATTATTACAAAGAAGTTGATGCCGTCAGAAAGGCGGAACTTTGGCAAGAGTATCATTTAATAGAGCGTGAGATAGATGACCTCTACAATTTGGCCAGAAGGTATGCTGTAGTAATTCAAAGTGCTGAGATTGGTTTAAGCTTAACCAATCTTACCGAAGATTGACGAAGGTAAACTCAGCTAAACTGATTCAATTAAATTGGATTAGTTTAGCTGAGTTAATTGAGTTAAAGTTAGTTAGATTGATTAGATTAATTGGAATTGAGTAAATCCGATTTTTATAAAAATCGGACTTTATAAAGATCAAACTTTTTAAAGATCAAACTTTTTAAAGATCAAACTTTTTAAAGATCAAACCGAACCCCAAATAAAGTCTGAGTTTTAATTGAAGTTAAATTAATTGGAATTCAATTAAGATTAATTGAAATTGAATCAATTGGATTTGAATCAATTGGAATTAAATTGGGTTAAGATGAATTAAGATGGGTTAAGATGGGGTTAATTGAAATTAATTGAGTTTAATTGAATTTGAATTGAATTAGGTGAAATCGAATTAATTGGAATTAATTGAGTTTGAATTAATTGGAATTAATTGAATTCATTGAGTTTGAATTAGGTGAAATTGGAATTGGAATTAGGTGAAATTGGAATTGGAATTGAATTGGAATTAAGTGAAATTAATTGAGTTTAATTGAGTTTGAATTGGGTTTGAATTGGGTAAAATTGGGTTAATTGAATTAACTGAATTCCTTGAATAAGAGGAGGTTAGATGGAATAAGCTGAGATTAACTTAGGTAAACTTCGACCTCCACCACTTCTACCCTTTCCCACTTCTTCTTCTTCTCATCCCCATTTTTTTTAATCTTTTCAATCTTATCTAATCCTTCCAAACTCCATCAATTTTCCTCTTCTATCTCAGCCAAGCTCATTCTAATATAGATACCTTCCAATTTAACTTAACAATCTCCAATATAAATTCTTCCCTATTTTTATAAATATCAATCAAAGTCGGATATGGCAAAGAGGATAAAAATCCCAATAGGTGAATTGGGTAAAACTGATAAAAAGTCAGTTAACAAAAAACCAGTTAATAAGAAATCTACCAAATCTGACTCAGATGAATGGTATGATGAAAAGTCTAAGCTCCACTATAAAATTATAAGGAACATTGCTACTGCCGATATAGGAAGAGCTTCAGAAGACTGCGAAGCAGAAAAAGCTTACAAAAAAATCTTAGGTAAAGACAAAGACAAGTCTGAATCTGAATAAATTTAAGTTTGTGTGAGAATTATTTATTTAGAGCATACCCAACATGGGTATGATTCTATCAAACGGAAATTATCGGTATAACTCCGATATTATTAGTATAACTCTAATATTATTAGTATAACTCTAATATTGTTCTGTTATACTTCTAATATTTTTCCGTTTTGTCTCCAATATTTTTCCGTTTTATCTCCGGTAGTGATATGGTCGCGCTACCACAAAAACACCAAACCCCAAACCCCAAATAAAGTTAAACATTTTTTAACATTTTTTAAAAACAGATACAATGACACAATTTGAGTTCGTTAAGTTGCCAAGTGCAGCAGAATTTCAACAAGAGATCGTCTCTTGCAACGACGGAAAAGCGAAAGAGTTGGTCCTGGCAAAATACCGGGAGATTCAAAGCCAATTCCGAGAAGCTTATCCAGATGGCTACCGGCAACAAGTTGAATTGTCGGATATTAATTACAAAAGCTCCAATGGGGTTGTGGAGCATAAAACTTGCTACTTGGAATTACGGGGTCTCAAAGGCGGATACGCAGAGATCCTGAGAGGGGGGCGCATAAGCCAATCCTCAGAGCAAATGTCAAGAAAGCTCAGAATCAACGTTGGGTCTGCGAATCTATTTGCCGGAGCTTTCGGAGGACTTGGGAAGGTTGAACTCATTTGCGAGCTACGGATCATGGGGGATTCGTACATGAATAAGGGTAACACAGGTTATCATCAGTACCCTCACTATGAGATTCAGGTTGGCGAATTCAAGGCCAATCAGGAATTCTCAAAAATCCTCGTGGACATTGCGATGAATTCCGTAATGGCCCAGATGCAAAATCCTCAAGCTACCGTCGTACCCACGACACAGCGAGTGGTAGAGGATGACCTCATCCAAGCTTAATTACAGCCTGCTTCAATGCAATTACAGACTGCCTCTATGCGAATAGGGGCAGTCTTTTTTGTATTAACAGCGCTTACAAGATCGTACTAAATCGTACTAAATCGTACTAACTACCCATGAAGGGATAGTTTTTATTTATTAACAAAAAAAATAACAAAATCATGGTAAAACAATCCTTCTTATACAAAGCATTCCTACAATCTCTATCAAGCCTTAATGATAGAGCTAAGGCTTTAGCATTTAAAATATTTGAGCATTTCACAGCAAGCCCAAATTTGAAAAGACTTGAGACTACGGAAAAAATAAAAGAGAGGCAATGTGAATCTTTAGAAAGATCTATAAAGATTCAAGAAAGAATTCTCGAAATAACTAAAGAACTTCTCGAAATAACTAAAGAAGTTCTCGAAAAAAATGAAACTCAAATCAAAGCTCAAGAAAGGATTATAGAAATAAATCAAGATCTCATTAATTATAACGAAAAAGTTCTTAAAACTCAAGAACACATCATAAGGATAAATAAAAATCTCCTTAACTCTAACGAAGAAATTATTAGGGCTCAAGAAGACATTATAGAGATAAACCAAAATCTCATTAATGCTAAAAATCAGTATTTAAATGAGATTGTGGAGGAAGTACTACACCCCGATATAGCCGTTAATGACTATATAGAACTTACTAATTACAAATTATAGATTCTTATGGAAAATGAAACTCGAATCAAATTAAAAGAAGCCGTCCACAAGGATTCAATTTCAGCTACGGTTATTCGATATGTTGAGATTGAAAGTTTATCAAGTGAATTTCAGGACTTAGTGAATAGTGGAAGGTGTTACGGTCTATTTGAGATAGACGGGGTACTTTTCATGAACGACAATGACGGAAACGTTTACGAACAGAAACAAGAAAAAAATTAATTGAACCGAACCCGGTCTAACACGCCGGGTAAGGAATTTCTTTTCATTTTTCACCTACCTAAAAACAAAAAAAACGTGGTACTCGAAATGTTGAATAAAGCAATAAGTTACATAAATGCACGAATGCTCCACTTGCGGCAAACCCGTGTTATAAGCCGGTCTTTATGCTTTTGTGGTGTTCATAGAATGAGGATAGGTTTAGGCTGGTCAGGAATTAAAAGATATGACACCTGCTTCGACTGCCGACATTCGGTGTGGATAGAGGATATTGAAGGCAACAAGAAAGTAAATGCAGAAATACAAAAGCACATTAATAGTAAGTCGGTTTAAAATGGCTTATAACACCCCACTTTGCGCAGGTGGGTAGATCATTTTCACAATTTCTAAAAACAAAAAAAAATGAATCAAGAAAATCTTATCGCCGTACACGAACAAACTGTTTCGGAAAGTTGGGCAGACCAGGTTGCTGCCTTGGACAAATTAGAAACCGAGATCGAAGCTATCCGCGCGTCGCTGGGGAATGCGATTACAGCAGAACAAAATCTTACTCTGGACGAACAGCTAATACAGGTAATTGAAAAACGGCTGGAACTGTGGAGGGGAAGCATCGGGGAGTAGTAAAAATTCTTTCCACTTTTCACATTTTCTAAAAATTAAAATCATGCAAGTAGAAGAAATAGATTTGAGCGGGGCTATCTGCTTCTTCATGTAAACTTAATTGCACCAGAACCCGGTTTAACAAACTGGGGATGGAATTTTTTTTAACTTTTTAAAACAACAAGAATATGAACTTTTCAGTGAGATTTCAAGGAACAGACAGAAAAGAAATCAGCGGAACAAGTTTCCGCAGGATTGGCTTATACTTGATAAAGATGATTCGGGAAAAAGCTAACTGTCCAAGGCTAGATTTAAATATAATTCAGGGTTGGATAAACCCTGAACCAGCACACAGTCTGCAAATCGTTATAAGCGAGGAAACAGCTTGTTCCTCAGGATTATTTGCAGAAACAAATGAGGTAGAAATTCTAGTACCCGAAAGCGGGTTGAAGAATTTCTATTTCATTGAAACCGAGATTAGACGACATGATATAAACGACATAATTACAGCAGCTTCCGTAAAGTGGGTACTGAACGAAGAGAACCTTATGGCCGAATGGGAAAAAGCCGGATTCCCAATTAATTGGAATCCGGAAGACTAATTTTTTATCATTCTAAAATAAAAAATTGTGAACTATACTGTAAATTTTAAAGCGGTAGATAACGAAGAAATAACTGGCACAACACGCGAAAACGTAGGTAAAGATTGGGTCAAGCAAATCCGTACCGAAACGCAGTGCCCGAAACTACCTTTGGAGATAATCCGAGGACACATTTTCGACTTGCAGATCCACGAGGTCAGCGTCTTAGTGTCCGAAGAAACTGCCAACATATCTCCACTTTTCATGGAGACAAACGAAGTGACAGTTATAGTCCCACCACAAGGGCTAAAGCCGTTCTACAACCTAAAGGCCGTTATCCGCCAAAACTCCGGAATAGCCTCGGTGACCGGAGTCTACGTAGAGTGGCATCTTGACAAAGAAGCCCTAATACTTGCATGGGCTTTGGCAGGGTTTCCAATTAATTGGAGTCCCGAAGACTAATTTTTTCACTTTCTAAAAACAAAAATATGCAACTTTTTATAGAATTCAAAAATGCTGAGGGAAAAGAAATCAGTGGAACAGGTACGGTCTGTGTAGGGCTGGACGTCGTTGACTATATTCGTTCCGAAGGCAATTGCCCGGATCTGCCGTTGGCACTTATTATAAAATGGGTATATTCCATAAACTTGTCCTGTATACCTGTAAGTATCGAAGAACCTTACGGCAGACAAACAGGATATTTCAAAAATACAGACTGCATTGGAGTCTTAGTCCCACTTTCGGGACTAAAGAAATTCTTTTACGTAATGCCGATTTTTCAAAAAAACAGCCTAAACGGAAAAATTGTTGCTGTTTCTTTAGAGTGGATACTCGACGAAAAAAAACTATTGGCCGAGTGGAAAAAGGCAGGATTCCCATTAGAGTGGAATCCTTACGTAGATTAACAGACTAAACTTAATTGTACCAAACCCGGCTTAACCCACCGGGGATGGAATTTTTTTTCACAATTTAAATTAACAATTATGCAATTTCTAATTAATTTCAAAGGTCAAGACGGAGAAGAGATCTCCGGGACGCACCCACACGGATTCGGCTTAAACCGGGTAAAGGAAATTCGACTCAAAGCGGAATGCCCAAATTTACCATTAAACTGTATACAAGGGATAGTTTACCCAGTAAGTCTCAAAGAGATTCGGGTAAATGTTGAAGAGACCTTCGCCGACCAAGCAGGTCACTTCCGATACGAACAGATGATTGAAGTTGTAGTTCCACTTGCTGGACTACGAGGATTTTTCAAATTAGAAGTAATTATTCGCCGAAACCCAGTCACGCAAGAAGCAACATACGCTTCTTTAGAGTGGAAGTTAGACGAAGAAGAAGTCCTAGCTGCTTGGGCAGAGGATGGATGCCTATTGAATTGGAATACAGACAATTAATTTTTTTTTCACAATTTCTAAAAACAATATTATGTTAGAATTTAAACAATACAAAAGGAAAGGTTTGTCAGAAATGATTTCTTTCAAAGAATTTGTTGGTGAGGATATAAGTACTGTATCTGTATCAGAACAAGACAAATTATTGTCAAATGAAGAATTTGAACAAGGGTACATTGCACGTAACCCTAAAAACCACAATGATTTATGGTATGTGGCAAAGAAATATTTTGATGATAATCTTGAGCCAGTTTAATTAAATTTCTTTTCAC
>Ga0163149_10006798_pt1 | contig 11644 bp, 8 predicted proteins | sample OliLakLV19MP5G1_FD_148604 | JGI IMG/M metagenome (GOLD analysis project Ga0163149, IMG submission 148604) | Freshwater microbial mat bacterial communities from Lake Vanda, McMurdo Dry Valleys, Antarctica - Oligotrophic Lake LV.19.MP5.G1 | ecosystem: Environmental > Aquatic > Freshwater > Lake >...
GCCAACTGACCCGCCGGGTCGGGGAACTGCCTGACCTGAGACGATCGCAAATCGCCTCCCTCGCCTTGGAAGAACTGGAGCTATTGGGTGAGGCATTGTTAGATTTTGCAACGATCGCTGACTTGGAAGCGTGGCTACAAAATTATCATGAAGGCTAAGGGCGATCGAGCCGACAAACATAGAAATGCTTGTTTTGAACGATTTCCATTAGAATTTGGGCTGGAAGAGGCTTTCGCATCTGAAGTTTTGAACAACAGAATACAGTTTTCAAGCAATTAAACTGCTTCGATGAGATGTCCCATCTGAGTGAAGATGATTCTCACCACGGGAATTATCAGTGCCTCGTTCTTGCAAGCTCAGTTATGTCTTGGACAGTGTATCTTTAGATTTGGCGTTTGCATTCTGACGAATGACTGATTTTCTAAACTGGACATCCTTTTCCATCGGGAGTGCCCCGATCGCCTCCCTGACGATCGCTACCACCACCGCAGCACCGGAAGCAGCAGAGGCACCCCTGGTTCTAGCTGGCGTGTTGGTCACCCTAGTAGTCATCTACCTTTCAAGTAAAATTGGGGGTGAAATCTGTGTCCGGCTCAATTTACCGGCCGTACTGGGAGAACTTGTGGCGGGTGTCATGGTTGGTGTCTCTGCTTTGCATCTGCTGGTTTTTCCTGAAAGTGGCTCCACAGGAACCGACTCGCTGATCATGGCATTTCTGCAAGCAACCGACGGACTCAGCCCGGAGGCGCTGACTGCGACATTTCAGGCGCAGAGCGAGGTGATATCGGTGTTAGCAGAGATGGGCGTGATAATTCTGTTGTTTGAAATTGGGCTGGAATCAGACCTGAAGGAACTGCTTAAGGTTGGCCCCCAAGCGACGATCGTGGCCTGTGTTGGGGTGGCACTTCCCTTCGCTGGCGGCACCTTGGGCTTGATTACCCTGTTTGGTGTGGACACGATTCCGGCTGTGTTTGCGGGGGCAGCGCTGACAGCCACCAGTATTGGCATCACGGCCAGGGTTTTGGCAGAGTTGCAGCGTTTGAATTCTACAGAAGGACAAATCATTATCGGAGCCGCCATCCTGGATGATGTGCTGGGCATTATTGTCCTAGCAGTGGTGGCGAGTCTAGCGAAAACGGGGGAAGTGGCGATCGGTAAAGTCGTTTACCTCATTGTCAGTGCCACCGTATTTCTAGTGGGATCAATCGTGCTAGGGCGTTTCCTCAGTCCCTACTTTGTTTCCCTGGTAAATGAGCTAAAAACTCGCGGACAACTTTTACTTGCAGCCTTGATTTTTGCCTTCCTCTTTTCCTATGTCGCAGCGGCAATTCAGTTAGAAGCCATTTTGGGTGCGTTTGCCGCCGGGATTATTCTAGCTGAAACAGAGAAACGCCGAGAACTGACGACCCAAATTGTGCCGATCGCAGATATGCTCGTACCCATCTTTTTCATCGTCGTAGGTGCTAGAACCGATGTGCGGGTTCTGAATCCATTCGTAGCCAGTAACCGCGAAGGACTGGTTATGGCTGCGTTTCTGATTGTAGTGGCGATCGTGGGTAAGGTGGCAACGGGGCTGACGGTGTTTGGTAAACCCAACATCAATCGGCTGGCGATCGGGGTCGGCATGATTCCTAGAGGTGAGGTTGGGCTAGTTTTTGCCGGAGTTGGCTCAGCGACGGGCATTCTGCCCAAATCCCTAGAAGCTGCCATCATTGTCATGGTGATTTTGACCACATTCCTAGCACCGCCCCTCCTCCGATTGGTGTTTCCAGAGCCAGAACTATTAAGTAGCGTTCCACTCTCAGAGAACCTTCCTGGCTCCGTAGTTGAACCCCTAGATGCTCCAACCAATACTGCTAGCGAAACGAGTTCACCTCACTGAATTTTGAGTTGCTGTGAGGTAGCGATCGGGCGGTGGCGATCGGCTCCTCCAGAATTGGGGATTAGAGGGCAAATGCAGCATAACTGATTCCTTTCTCTAGTCACCTAGAAATCAGAGGAGCTAGAAATTCTTTGCTAGAAATCTCTTTGGATACCCTTCAAGGTAATCTTCAGATCGGTTTTATTTAGGATCAAACCTTCAATAATCCTGAGCAAAGATGGAACCCATGGAATGATTTGAAACCTAAACACTTTAAGATACGTCTGGGTGGCTGTGAGTGGGATTGACAAGATTAGGAATTGCAGGCAGACTTCACTACAATCTAAAACGCAAATCATCAGTTCAACTAAAAGGCTGACAACTTTTCGATATCTGTGGTACAAAAGTCACTTACATTGCTCTTTTACTGACAAAAACGTCTGAATATTCATCCTGCTTAATCATCAACGATTAGGGATTGATGAATGTAGAAATCGAGCAATGGCAGAGTCGTGCTTAAAGAGTAGTGAATATGTCTAGAGATGGTCTCAAATCCTGATGGAGTCAATAACAAATGTGTTACACCAATTCAATTTGAGCTTGAGCAGAATCAATGCCTGTCAGACACGAGGCTTAAACCTACTGTTTTTGTTTTAAGCAACTTCATTAAGAATTGGGATTACCGACTCATCTAGTAGTAAACAAACCGCAGCATAATGCCTTTAAGAGATGTACATCGGAAACAGAAATCTACTGAAGGATTTCTCTGGCTACAACCTAGCAATTTAAAGCCACAAACATTAAAAGATAAGCGTCAATGGTTAGGCTTCCAAAAGCTGCCATCCTTCTTATTTTTTGTCAGTTGCTTTCTACTTTTTGCACTGCCAGCCCACGCCGCTAAATTGCAATTTTGGCGCTTTGATGTGAATCGAAATCGCTTAGATTTCACCACAGACACAGGCGTGCAGCCCAGAGCGCAACTGGTTGCCAATCCCACCCGTTTAGTCATCGATTTGCCAGGCATTCGGCTGGAACGCCCGATGATGAATCAAACAGTTGGGGGCACGGTTCAATCCGTGCGGGTGGGACAATTTGATGCCCAAACGACTCGCATCGTTATTGAATTGGCCGCTGGCTACACCCTAGACCCACAACAGATCCGCGTTCAAGGCAACACCCCTAGTCAGTGGAGTGTCCAACTGCCCACGCCTCAGTTGGTGGTAACCGCAGACCCCAGCGTGGTCGTGAATACAAGCCCCTCTCCTAACACTTCAGACCCCAGCACTGCGGCACTACCTACCCCGGTTAGAGGTGAGACGGAAGTTCAAGGGGTACAAGTGACCCCAGATGGCTTTTTTGTTCGTACCAGTGGCCGATCGCCCGATGTCAACCTAGAACGTAGTCCCAATGGGGAACAAATTCAAGTCACATTGCGGGGAACCACCATTTCACCCCAGTTGCTCCGCCGAGATCTGCTCATTAATCGCTTTGGGGTACGTCGCTTATTGGTTACGCCATTGCAGTCCTCTCCGCCCATTACCCGCATTACGCTGAGCGTCCCCAGCAGCAGCCCAAATTGGCAGGCTAGCACCAGCAGTCTGGGGGGCGTGGTTCTCGTCCCCGTAGGCGGCGTTGAGGCCACAACGGACAGTCAGCGCAGTTTGACTGGGAATAACTCTGATCCTGCTACAGGTTCGATCGCCACTATTCAATCGATCGCCCTAGATGGGTCTCAACTTGTCATCCGGGCTGATGCTCCCCTCACCTACACCAGTGGCTGGGATCGCTCCTCCGGCTCCTACCGCATCACCCTGCCTGCTGCTCAGTTAACCGACCAAGTTAAAGGCCCTCAACTGGATGCGCGTAGCCCCCTGCTCCGGGTGCGAATTCGCCAAGAAGACCCGCGAACCGTGGTGATTCTGGCGCAACCAGCAGCGGGGGTACAGGTGGGAGTCGTCAACCGGATCGGGAGCCAAACCCTGGCATTGCCTCTCCAACGGGGACGGATTTCAGTCATTCCCCCCGGAAACGTTATCGTTCCGGTTAACCCGAATCCTACCCTATCCTTGCCGACGGTGCCTCGCGGACGGCTGGTGGTCATCATTGACCCCGGTCACGGCGGCCCCGATCCAGGCGCAGTCGGCATTGGAGGCTTGCAGGAAAAAGGCATCGTCATGGACATCAGTCAGCAAGTCGCTGCATTGCTAGAGCGCCAAGGGGTTCAAGCGGTCATGACTCGGCAGAATGACATTGATCTAGGTCTAGAGCCGCGAGTACGGATGGCAGAACGGTTAAACGCCAGTTTGTTCGTCAGCATCCATGCCAATGCCATCAGCCTCAGTCGCCCTGATATTAACGGGTTGGAAACCTACTATTTCGGGAACGATCGCCTCGCTCGCACGATTCACAATAGCGTTCTGCAAGGCACTGGTGTCCGCGATCGAGGTGTTCGCAAAGCCAGATTTTATGTATTGCGGAAAACCTCCATGCCCTCTGTTTTAGTGGAGGTGGGTTTTGTGACTGGAGCCGAAGATGCTGCTAGACTCGCTAACCCTGCTTACCGCAGCCAGATGGCCGCCTCGATCGCTCGCGGTATCCTACAATACATTCAACAAAATCGTTAGATAACAGTGTCTGTACATCAACCCATCCCCGCCCCGACCTTAAGCGTGTCTGAACCAGCTATGCAGTCGTCCCTGCCTCCCTTGCCCCCGATCGCTGCCAACCCCAACCGTGACCTGTCTAACCGAGATCAACAGCGCGCTTGGATTGGTGTCTTCGACAGCGGCATTGGCGGGCTGACCGTCCTGCGAGAACTCTATCGGCAACTGCCCAACGAATCCATTCTGTATTTTGCAGACACAGCCCGTCTTCCCTATGGCACCCGCTCTCCCTCAGAAATTCTCAGATTTGTGCGAGAAATCCTCACCTGGATGGTGCGGCAGGGAGTCAAGATGGTGATCATGGCGTGCAACACCAGTTCTGCCCTAGCGCTGGAAACCGTGCGGTCTGAGTTTGCCATTCCCATCCTGGGCGTGATTTTGCCAGGTGCCAAGGCCGCAGTGCAACATGGCCGCAAAATTGGGGTAATTGCCACGCCAGCCACCGCTGCCAGCAATGCCTATCGCCATGCCCTCTTGGAAATTGATGCAGCGGTAGAAGTCTGGCAAGTGGGGTGTCCAGAATTTGTGCCCCTCATCGAGCAAAACCGGATCTACGACTCCTACACCTACGATGTAGCCCAGGAGTATCTTGCCCCGCTAATCCACCACCAGATTGATACCCTGATCTACGGTTGCACCCACTATCCCCACCTAGCTCCAGTCCTCCGCAGTATCTTACCTGCCTCAGTCAAGCTAGTTGACCCTGCCGTGCATGTCGTCGTTGCCGCTGCTCAAGAATTAGATTTATTAGGACTCCGCAGTATGCGCCCGCCCCTCCCCACTCGATTTGGAGTTAGCGGTTCTCCACAACAATTCTCTCAAGCCTCAACGACATGGCTTGGCTGTACTCCCCTAGTCGAAAAGGTCTATTTGCCCCAGGTTGAACTATGTTCTGCCTCGGTCAATTTAAAAGAGTGACTTTAAGAGAGTTGTTCATCTTGTCATCGCCCAGAAAGGTCTGAGGGAAAGCGAGTATTTTTTGTGGTGCGCTGGGCTAGAACCAATAACAGGTAGATAGTGCAGAGGTAGCCAGTTGCCAGCACCAAAATAATTATAGGAATATCATGCAGAGACATAGGAGGAACTTGGTTAAGTCGTAAATATAAGAAAGACAAATAGAGAAGAACAAGGCAAATATTTGATCGTAAGCTTTGGTACGCTATCAAGTTAGAGTATGTCCCTGTTCAGCTAATCCTGTTTATATAGAATTGGCTTTTGAAACCCGGTTTAAACACTGGGTAAAACATAGGTTCAACAGTTAAATTTCGATCGCCTCTCCAACTTGATGGACTCCTTACCCGCTAAGCAGTGCCACGAATTTTAGAGTAAAAAAACTCATGGCAATATCAATCAGAAAAGTTAACAACTGACAGCTACTCTCCTACTTAAAGTTTGCTAAATCAGCAAGCTCTAGCAACTCCTTCTGCGGAAATAACTTAAGCGATCGAAACGCATAAATCGATCGTTTAAGGAATGCAAAACTTTGCAACCTAGAAGGATAATTAGAACTGCAACGACATACTTAATAACCAAACCAGCCCAACCTACACAACCCACTAAAAATCAAACGCTGTTGTAAGTTGTCTTTATAAAGCATTTAGTAGATTAGGCAAGTTAGCTATTTGCAGTCACAACTCTCTTTAGTGTCGATAGAACCACAAAAACCTTAGCTTGCAAATCTCTCCGAACAAATAAATTGTGGCGGTGGAAAAGTATTCAGACCAAGCACTTAGAATTAGAGACTAAATAATATAGAGCAGCTTGGCTGTAGGGTAAAGCATTGGACAGATACATCTTGGAATTGACCAGAAGATCACTGCCCGCAGCTTGCTTCTTCCCGAAGGATGATGCTTGCTTCGCCCATTCAGCGACAATGTTTCGTCCCGAAATCTCTACAAGACTTATAAATTAAGGCTCATGGAGATGAAGCAAGCCTGTCTGGATTATGAAGAGAGATTCCGTGAAAGTCTCTCGGCACTCTTACAATGACCTAGGGCTACTCTATTAGCCTGTAGTTCTGTAGTAGAGGTACAGCAACGCTGTACTCCTAACGACTTAGGGCTTTATAGATGACTCAATCTACAGTCCTAGGCTACTCAACCCCAATGAATTTTCTTTGTTATCTTCTGTTGAAGCAAAGGCGATCATTAAGGAAGCTTAAAAAATAGTGGCTAAATGATTAGATTTATGAGAATTTTTTAGGAGTTATGACAAATGTAACATGCAGTCTGAGAGACTTGTTAGAAAATCTCTCAGTTAGTTAACATTGTATACAAGTTGGAAATCCCCCTACGTCATCTTTGATTTAGCCATTTTTGAGCTACTAGTTCTCTTCAAATCATTCAGGGCTAAAAGCGCTGAGATAGACTTTGAATCTAAAATCTTCCTTAATGTCCTGCCGTTGACCTAAAATGAGTTCAGACTCTGTAAGATTTCGTAACGTAACGTCTGAGCTAGCCTATTCATGACCTCAGTCACCTCCCTTTTCACTTCTGTTGCATCTGATCTCTACGGACTGACAGAAAACCTAAAGACGTTAGTAGGGGCGCGTCACCCCATTCTCTATGCCGCAGCAGAGCATCTTTTTGGGGCGGGCGGAAAGCAGTTGAGACCTGCGATCGTTTTCCTGGTGTCACGAGCAACGATGCCGAATCAAGACATCACCCCCCGTCACCGCCGATTGGCTGAAATTACTGAGATGATTCACACTGCTAGTTTGGTGCATGACGATGTTGTTGATGAATCAGATGTGCGCCGAGGAATGCCAACGGTTCACAGCACGTTTGGCAATCGCATTGCTGTTTTAGCCGGAGATTTTCTGTTTGGGCAGTCTGCTTGGTATCTGGCAAACTTGGACAATCTGGAAGTGGTTAAGCTCTTGTCAGAGGTAATCAAAAACATGGCGGAAGGCGAGATTCAGCAAGGGTTAAGCCAATTTGACACCAATGTGTCGATCGAGACTTACCTAGAAAAGACTTACAACAAGACGGCCTCGCTGATTGCGAACAGTGCTAAATCTGCGGCGCTGTTGAGCGATGTATCGATGGAAATGGCGGATCATCTTTGTGCCTATGGACGGCATGTGGGCTTAGCCTTTCAGATTGTGGATGATATTTTTGACTTTACAGGATCGGTGGAGGCGTTGGGTAAGCCTGCTGGGTCTGATTTGAAAAGCGGCAACTTGACGGCTCCCGTTCTATTTGCCTTGGAGGAAAAGCCGTATTTGGAGCGGCTTCTGGAGCGGCAATTCTCTGAGACGGGAGATTTAGAGCAGGCAATTATCTTGATCAAAGATAGTGGTGGAATTGAGCGGGCGCGGGACTTGGCAACTCAACACGCTCGGACAGCAGTGCGCTACTTGGCAGATTTGCCTCCCTCTCCCTCGAAGCAAGCATTGGATGATCTGACAGATTATGTTCTAAGCAGATTGTATTAGGTGTATAGTTCCAGGGAGTGGCACTAAAATGGGTGACACAATATGCATTACTCTATCCAGATGGTATTTTTTTAGACTGCAACATCCTCTGTCTGATCATTTTGCTCACACGGGATGTCAATTACCCTATAGTGTTTGCAGCACAGACTCAGCACTCCACCGATTTGTGAGCGACTATGGCAAAGGTTGTTTCAGTTCATTCCTTCCGCGGTGGTACGGGTAAGTCCAATCTCACGGCTAACTTGGCGACGATGGTTGCACGAGTGGGTAACCGTGTGGGAATTGTAGATACTGATATTCAGTCTCCTGGCATTCATGTTCTGTTTGGGCTGGATGACCAGAAAATGGGACGTACCCTTAATGACTATTTGCGGGGTCGTTGCGCGGTTGAAGATGCGGCGATCGAGGTTAGCCATGTCTTCAGAGACAACCAGGTGTCAGTAGCGCCAGGTAGCGCCTTGTACCTGATTCCTTCCAGCATCAAAACAGGGGAAATTGCCCAGGTACTCCGGGAAGGCTATGATGTGGAGCTACTGAATAGTGGGTTTCGCGATTTAATTAAAAAGCTGAATCTGGACTATTTATTTTTAGACACGCATCCTGGACTGAACGAGGAGACGCTGCTGTCGATCGCCATTTCTGATGTGTTGGTGCTGATTCTGCGTCCCGATCGCCAGGATTTTCAGGGGACGGCAGTGACGGTGGATGTGGCCCGAAAGCTGGAGGTGCCAAAGATGCTGCTAGTGGTGAATAAGGCGTTGGTGAGCTTTGACTTTGATGTGATCAAACGTCAGGTGGAAGCGACCTACAATGCTACGGTGGCGCAGGTTTTGCCGCTCACTGAAGATATGTTGCAGTTGGCCAGTAGTGATGTTTTCTCCCTGCGCTATCCGGATCATCCCTATACCAAGGGAGTCCAATCGATCGCTGATCAGCTTCTGCAATAGGTTACCCTACACGTTCGATCGCCCATGCAGTTTATCCGCTGGCTAAGTTTAGTTTGTCTTTGCTGCTTGATGGTGGGTTGCGTGAGTCGTCCTGCGACGGAACGATCGGATTTTGTGGAGTTGGGGGGCAGTCCCGATCGCATCACCCTTGGCACCACCTCTCGGATTCGCACCCTTGACCCCGCTGATGCCTATGAACTTTGGAGTGGCAATCTGCTCTACAACTTGGGCGATCGGCTCTATACTTACGACTTGGGCACCTCTGAGCTAAAGCCGCAGTTGGCGACCGCGTTACCTACTATCAGCACCGATGGCTTGACCTATACGATGCCCTTGCGTCAGGGTGTGGTGTTTCACGATGGCACCCGCTTCGATGCACAGGCGATGGCATTTTCTCTGAAGCGGTTTATTCAAAATGGCGGGTCGCCCTCGTTCCTGCTGGGGGATGCCGTGAAGTCGATCGCCGCAACGGGCCCCTACGAACTGACGATCACCCTGAAGCAACCGTTCACTGCGTTTTCCAAATTACTAGCCTTTTCAGGGGCTTGCGCTATTTCTCCCCAAGCCTATGAAATTGGGTCCGGCAAATTCAAGCCCGATACCTTTGTGGGCACTGGCCCCTACAAGCTGGCTCGCTATGGCACTGACACCTTGAGACTGGAGGCGTTCGATCGCTACTGGGGCCAAAAACCTAGCAATAAGGGCATTGATATTCAGCGTTTTTCCAGTTCTGCCAATCTGTTCAACGCCTTTCGCACTGGAATTGTAGATGTAGCCTATCAAACTCTAGATTTAGACCAGACTCGCAGCTTGCAGCAGGGAGCCGCACGTTTCGGGTGGCAAGTGGTGGAAGGTAAGGGCGATGGCATTTATTATCTGACGCTGAATCTGAAGAGTCCGCCGCTGGATCGGGTGGTTGTGAGGCAGGTGATCGCCGCCTTGGTCGATCGGCCCTTGCTGCGCGATCGGGTATTCCGAGGACAGGTGGAGCCGCTCTATAGTCTGATTCCACCAACGTTAGCGGTCGCCAAACCGGTGTTCCAGGAGCAATATGGTGACGGCAACATCGCCAAGGTGCAAGCACTTTTGAGCCAAGCGGGATACTCGAAAACCAAGCCCCTAACGGTGGAACTCTGGTATCGCTCTAACCTGACGAGCAATGAACTGGTGGCGACGACGTTGAAGGCGTTAGCGAAGTTGAAGCTGGATGGCTGGCTGCAACTGGATTTGAAGAGTGTGGAGTCGGCGACTGCCTACCAAAATCTCGATAAGGGTGCTTACCCGATGTTTATTCTGGATTGGACTCCAGATTTTCTTGACCCAGATAGTTATGTACAGCCGTTTATGGACTGTACCAAAGGGTCTGTGGCAGCGGGTTGTGAGGCTGGGTCAGCGAAATTGCAGGGGTCGTTTTACTACAGCGATCGGGTCAACGCACTGATCCTGCAAGAACGCCGCGAGACCAACCCCACCCAACGCCAGCAAATTTTCACTGAGCTACAAGATATTTTAGCCGCGGAGGTGCCTTTCATTCCCCTGTGGCAGAATAAGGAATACTTATTTGTGCAAAAAGGGGTGCAGGGCGGACGATTGGAAGTGACGCAAAAAGTCCCCTTTTGGACATTGCAGAAGGGCTAAGGATCGTGGATTGAACAACATACAACAGTCCTAATGTAGGGGCGAAGCATTGGGTCAAAGACTCTAGACAACGACAAAGGTAATCGCCCCAATGCTTCGCCCTTCCGGGCATTTTGCTGACTAGGAGACGATTAAATTTCGATCGCCCTCACCCTCTTTGCCCTCACTGTCTTTGGTCACCGCTACATCTTGAGGGCGAAGCATTGGGGCCAGGATTATTGGATATTTGCAGAGGTTGTCGGCCCAATGCTTCGCCCCTACTGCTGCATTACAGGCTGCTGCATTACGGGCAACAACACTTGAGAGGGGTGCAGGTTGCCATTATAGATCGTCAGGGTAATAATTCTGGCATCCATTAACTGGGCTTCCCCAGGTAGGGCACCCGTGCCAGGATTCACTGGATAGGCAGGAAAGCAGGCAGCACTGAGGCTGAGGCGCAGGGCGTGACCAGCGGGGATGACGGTGCAGTTTGCCTGAAGCTGGATTGTCTGAGGCAAAATCTGCTCCGGGATATGGCCTTGATTCACCCGCCGATAGCCTTGGCTAAAGTTGTACACCTTGCCATCCGATCGCACCTCAGACAACACCGCGCAGAGATCAAAACTAGGAGCATCCGCTGTGCAATAGATTTCTACAACTATGTCACCTGCCAAGTGTAAATCGGTGGCGAAGGGGGACGAAGTATAGGTGAGAATATCGCTCCGGCAATCCAGGGCAGCACGATCGAAGGCCCCTGATGGGGCAGCCGCATGTCCCCCCTGTGCAGGAACGGGCCGCCACGGGTCATGTACCAGAACATCGAAGGGAGCGCGATCGGGCATTGCGGAGTTTGGCTCAATGAGTTTGCCTGACTGCTCATTAATGCCAGCTAGCCCGCCACTGGCAAGAAAATAAGGTATGGGCTGAGGACAGGGCCACGCAGGGAAACCCCGCCAACCATTTCCGGTCGTAGGGGCTGCGGTAGACATCTCGAATAGCTGAACCGCAGGTGTTTGAGCTAATTCAACATCCTGTCCTTTGAGGAACTGGTTAAACCAATCGAGTTGCCAGCGATCGATGAAACTGACTGCTTGCGCCCCGTAGTCGATCGCCCCCACCC
>Ga0163149_10006804_pt1 | contig 11634 bp, 5 predicted proteins | sample OliLakLV19MP5G1_FD_148604 | JGI IMG/M metagenome (GOLD analysis project Ga0163149, IMG submission 148604) | Freshwater microbial mat bacterial communities from Lake Vanda, McMurdo Dry Valleys, Antarctica - Oligotrophic Lake LV.19.MP5.G1 | ecosystem: Environmental > Aquatic > Freshwater > Lake >...
AGCTCTCCTGGTCGCTGACCATCACCGCCGCCGATGGCCAGCAGGTGAAGGATGAACGCCAGATCACCATCCCGGCCAAAGGCGAGTTGAAGGTGCCGATCCCGGCCAAGCTCACGCAACGCCACGGTCTGCTGCGTTGCGACTGGAAGCTCACCGACGCCAGCGGCGAGCGCAGCGGCCAACTACGCCTGGCGGTCATGCGCTTCGCCGGCCCGGATAAGAGATTCCGCGACCACTTCATGTTCGGCTGCGGCGGACCCGATCACAAGGAGCGCAACGCCAAGCTGCTCCAACAGGTCGGCATCGACATCGTACGCTTGAGCGACGACTGGACCTACAGTTCAAGTGCTCCCGGGGTATATGACTGGAGCAAACCGCTAAAGGAACTCGACTTGGTCACCGACCACGGTTTAGAGGTCGTCTGGCTGACTGCCTACTGCCCGGACTGGGCGGCGGTTAAAGGCAGCAAGCCGGGCTGGCAGGGCTGGCTCGGGGCGCGCCCGCCGCGGCCCGAAGCGTGGCGCGAATACATGCGCCAACTGGCCCAGACCATGAAGGGCAAGGTCGGCTATTACGAGATCTGGAACGAGGCGGATTGGGGCTTCTTCTTCTCCGGCAACAGCGATCAATATCTGGAGATGCTGAAGATCGCGCACGAGGAGGTCAAGAAGGCCGATCCGGCCAACAAGGTCCTCAGCAGCGGCATGGCAGGCGACGTCGGTAACTTTGAGTTTCAGAAGCGCGTTGCCGTGGAGGGGAAGGACTTTTTTGACTATTACGGCTGGCACCAGCACGGAGCGTTTGAGCAGCACTTCCAGCCCAGCGTAGACGGCCGGGTCAAGCTCTTTACCGGGTTGTCCGGCAAGCCGGCATTCTATACCGAGACCTCCGAGCAGAGCGGGCACGATTGGAGCGGTCTGGTCTTACAGGGCGAGCAAGTGGTGAAAAAGATCGTCCACGCATGGGCACGCGGCGCCCGCGCCTACCAGTGGTTCGTCCTCACCGATTATGTAGAAACCTGGGGACTGCTCGGACGCAACTACGAACCCAAACCCGCCTACCTCGCACACAACACCCTTGTCAGCACTTTGCGTGGACTCAAACCGCAGCGGCTGCTTGATCTCGGCACCGACCGCTGGGCCTACGTCTTCGCCGACACGCCGGGCAAACGTCAGGTGGTGGTCCACTGGCGCGAGAACGCCAGGCTGCCAGAGGCCGACTTCCGCCTCGCAGTCGGCAGCGGATCCACCGTGTCAGTGGTCGATATGTATGGCAACGCCACACCCGAGCTGCTGGTCGCCGGCCAGATCCGCATCAGCCCGCGCATGTCACCTGTGTTCGTGGTTATCGATGGCGCTCCGGCGATCACCGCCGCCCTGCCGCTGGTCGTGCCGCAGCCATCTGGCGGCATCACCGCGGGCGCCCCGTTCACCCTTGCCAGCATCGTCGGCAACCCTGGCGACCGCGAGCGCACCTTGTCGCTCAAACTCGCCCTTCCGGCTGAGCTGCGGCTGCCTGCGCCGACGGCCAAGAGCCTCGCCCTGGGCAAGAACGCCCAGACCAGCCACCAGACCGACCTGACTGTGCCGGCCACGACGGCCCTGCCCTTCGCCGTGCTCAAGGGCACGCTGGCCTATGACTTGCCCGGCGCCTGGTCCGGCACCCTCTCAGTGCCTCTAGAGTCCGTGAGACTGCTCCCCACCGGTCCCATCGGCGGCCGCGCCCCCGATTTCGTGCTCACTAGCAAAACGGACATCATCAACCAATGGGACAACGACCCGATCGCCAAAGCCCGCCAGTGGCAGGGCCCGAAGGAACTCTCCGCCCAGGTGTGGGTCGCCTTTTATGACGGGGCACTGCGCCTGCGCGTTGTGGTTGAGGACGATCGCCAAGATAACCAGAATGTTGGCGGTAGCCAATCGTGGAAAGGCGACAGCCTGCAGATCGCGTTCGATGCGCCCGGACGGTTAGGCAACTGGGAGGCTGGTGTGTGGGAGCACGATGGCAAGGCCAAAAGGCACATCTTCCAGGCTATCGAGGGCCTGCCGAATCCATGGGAAAAGATCGACGTAAAGACCACCCGCCACGACAGCGGCATCACCTATGACATCGCCTTTCCCCAGGCCGACTTCGGTCTGACCGAGGCGGCTCTGGCCAGTGGCATCCGACTCAACCTCATTGTGAACGACAACGACGGTGAGGGCCGCCGCCAATACGCCCGCATCGCCTCCGGCATCGCCGACAGCAAGACCATGATATTCGCTCCCATGGTGCGCTTTGCGCGCTGATGCGTAAGGGGTGTTGCCCGCCCCAAATCCGCAGGTAAGCAAAAGGTAAAAGAAACTCGGTCCGGGTTCCCCGACATGTCGCCTTGTCTTGAGGTTCATGGTGCGGAAAACGGAACGTTTTTTAGTCTCGACGCCCTAGCCACCAGAACCGGAGAGAAGCAACCCCCGGTCCGACTTGTTTACGTGCTGGAAGGGTGATTCCGATCTTCCGCTCCCAGTGGCGACCTTGATCCCTGCCGGGTACTTATCCTCGAAAAAAGCGGATTTCATTATCGCTGATTCGGATCACGTTTTTGACAGCAATAAAAACGATCCCAAGCGGATAGCCTAAAGTTGGAAGGCTCCGGAGGACCTACGCGCACAGGTTTGGTTAGCTATTGCTGGTAGTGCCTTGGTCATGAAAATCGATGTCACGGATGAGCTACACAGGCAACCGAATCAGGCTTCCATGATGTGGCAGGCTCATAGTATTCAAATAGGCCTTACGTTGCCCGGCATGGAAGGGCCGTGGCAAACCGTCCCTGGGCGGTCTGATTCCGGTTAAAACCGGGCATACGCGTGGAAATCTCCTGCAGGATTGAACTCAGAGTATGCCAAAAAAATTGAGCTGAAGACCACACCACGGAACGGCCGTATGGTTTACGAGGTCAAGTTCCCCTTAGCAGGTTTCGGGATGGATGCCTTAAAACTCCACAACCGCGCTATCGGGTTTAACTTAATCGTTAACGTCGAAGATGGCAGAGGGCGGGAGGGATTTTGTTTCATCGCTGAAGGGCCCGGCAAGGATGAGGACTATGCTAAATGGCCGCTCTTGACCTTTGATTAGTAAATGTGAAAACTTCAATCTTCCCTAAATGAAAAACACCAACATTCCAGATATACTAACCAAAGCACGCTGGATCTGGCCGGATAATCTGCAATATGATTTGGTCAACGGATACGCGCTCTTCCGCAGGCACTTTCAACTCGCCACCGTTCCTCGGAAGGCACTCCTGCACCTGACCGCTGATCAAGCGTATCATTTGTACATCAATGGCCGGTATGTTTGTCGTGGGCCGGCCCGTGGGTATCAGAAGCATTGGCCTTTTGACAGCGTTGATGTGGCTTCTTTTCTGCGTAAAGGATCCAACCTGATAGCTCTCCGTGCCTATAATCCGGGTTGCTCCACCTTCCAATATGTCAATCAGGGCTTCGCGGGTATTCTGGTGGCTGCTCAATGGGGCCGGGTCACTCTACTCAGTGGTGAAAATTGGAAATGCCGCCGTCAGGTCGGGATTAAACGGGACACGGTCACTTCCAGCCTTCAGTTGTTTCACCAGGAATCCATTGATCTGCGAATCGAAGATCCCGAATGGATGCAGCCTACTTTTGACGACAAGGACTGGGGCAGCTGTCATCTCAGCAGGAAATGGAATAGCATGCCTTGGTATACCTTGGAACCACGGGGTATTCCCATGCTGGAGGAAACAGAGATCAGACCCCTCGTTTGTCTCGGCGAAGCGTCAGGTAAAAACCTTTCAGGCTGGGAAAATGCGCGCAACCTGGCTCTGCACAGGACACAGGAGGGCCTGGTTCACCAACCCGTTTCCAACGCCGCGCCTGATCGCGAGATTATGGCCGCTGGCAAAGGGAAGTTTCGCAGCATTTTACTGGATTTTGGTAAGCCCGTAATAGGCAGCCTTGTTTTGGAAATCGAAGGTGCCATGGGAGGGGAAACCATTGAATCGTTCCACACGGAGATCATCGACTCCCAACAGTTGGCTCCGATCTCTTCGGTCGATACACATTGTCGGACGGCCCTCGCTTCCCGTTTGATTTGTAAGGCAGGGAAGAACGACCACACCTTTTTTCATCCCTACGGATTCAGGTATGTTGTCCTAACAGTGAGGGAGAACGTAAAACCCATTCGTATCCGTGCACGTCTCCGCACAGCTTTTTATCCCCTTGAAAAAAAGGGGAAGTTTGTCAGCTCCAACAAAGAACTCATGCAAATCTGGGATTGTTGTGCCTGGACCCAGCGTATTTGCAGCCTGGATGCTTTTGTGGACACGCCTTGGCGCGAGCAGGCCCAATGGTGGGGGGATGCAAGGGTGCAGGCGAAAAATACCATCTTCTACGCGGGAGATACCCGCTTGTTCCGGCGTGGAATCGCCCAGATCGCCGGGCAGACCACCCCCAATGGCCTCACCTATGGCCATGCTCCCACCATGGCCCATGACTGCATCCTGCCGGATTTCACGCTGATCTGGCTTATCACCCTCTGGGATTATTATTGGCAGACGGGATCGACTGAGCCGTTCATCACCCACCAGGAAACCGTTGAGGAAGCACTGGCATATTTCGAAGGTCAACTTGATGCCAGGACGGGACTGCTTCCCTATGATTCGCGATACTGGCTTTTCCTTGATTGGACCTCCTTGTTGAAGGAGGGAGTTACCAGTGTTTACAATCTCTGGTATCTCATTGCGCTGGACAAAACGGCAGAGCTTTTTCGTCTATCCGGAAAACCGTCCGCCGCGCGACGTTTAGCCAAGGCTGCCCAGGCACTACGCCAGGCCTTAAAAAAGCTTGTCCAGGCCGATGGCTTGATCGGCGATGGTATCTCCGATGCTGGCAAGCGGGTCCGCACGACTTCGATTCACGCTCAAACGCTTGCTTCCATGGCCGACTTTGAGATGGGACAGGAAAAAGCCCGCATTGAAAAAGTTCTTCTTCCCTTCCTGCGTGAGGGCCAGGTTTTCGGTGCTGAACCTTCCTCGTATTGGATAACGTATGTCTATGAACTGCTTTCCAGAAAAGGTTATGGAAGCGAAGTTATCCGACATATCCAACGACTCTGGGAGCCGGCGATTGCCCAGGGCAGCACCGTGGAACATTTCAAGTTTGTGCCGGGCGATACCAGCCACTCCCATGCCTGGTCGGCCCATCCCCTTACCCACATGATGGAAATTCTTGGCGGTATCCGTCAAACTGCTCCCGCCTGGAAGAAAATCTCCTTCGCACCGGTCTTCGAGGGCACTCTGGCCGAGGTGGTCATACCTACACCGCAAGGTTCCATCCGCACGTCCTGGCAACGGAAGCCCGATTGTATTGTCGTCAACCTTGACTTGCCCGAAGGATGCTCTGCCCTCAGCACGCTTCCAGGCATCAAACCAAAAATCGTTACCGGCCGTTGCCAATGGAAACTGAAAGTTTGAGCCTATTCGCCTAACATCAATTCAGAATCCGAACGAAATCCTTTTCTCACGTGGCTATCCGGGACTGTTTTTTCCGGAATTCGGACGATTGCGTTGCCACCATGTCCGGCAAGTGGGACATGGATGAAACGGGAGTGATGGAGGATATTACCGTCGAACGGTGTGTATTTTGGAATGATTTGCCAGGCAACGCGATGGAAATCGGCTTCGGGTTGAATAACCGTCCTGTTAAGAGTGTTCACTTCCGGGATTGTGACATCATCCAGGTGCTTTTAGGTGCGGCATTCAGCATTCACAACGGTGGTGCAGCAAAGATAAAGGACGTCTCTTTTGAAGATATGCGGACCGAGGACTTACGCGATGAGTTTGCCGATCTGTACGTTGGACTATCGATTTATAGCTTGGATTGTCCAAAAGAGTTTTTCCGCACAAATCCTGATCGTCTGCCTGCTCCGAGCGGACGCCAGGACACTTCCTCGCCGGACAATCAAATGCAGTGGATACTGCCCTTGAATCAAGAGGAAAGCTCCCTCTGTGCCGGGGGTAGAGGAAGTGTGGACAAAGTGCGCTTTCATCGTATAGCCTTTTCGGGAGCGCCAATACTAATTGTATTAAAAGGCTATGATGATAAACATACTGTCAGTAATGTCACTTTTACGGAGATCAGTTGCGCGGGAAAACCCGTAAAGGAATGGCCCGTGGACATGTTGAGAATGAGCCATACACGGGCCGTGCGTTTTGAAGGGAAAACCGTTAGTCCGGATTAAATCGTCCCCTGTTCAGGAACGGTGGCAGTTATGAAAATATCTAAAAAACCCATGATTCAACTTACCGGAGAATGTCTCCGCCATTGTGGAGCCTGACCCCATGCTACATTACTTTCTTCCTTCCTGGATCAAACCCTGCAACGAATCTCTGCGTGTGGACCTCTGTGTCTATGGCGGCACCGCTGCGGGGGTAATCGCAGCAGCCACGGCGGCGCGGCGCGGGTTGAGCGCGGTGATCCTGCATCCCGGCCACACCCTGGGCGGGATGACGACCTCCGGACTGGGATTGACGGATTATGGCAAGAAGCATGTCATCGGCGGGGCGGCCCGGCAATTCTATCGCGACCTCGGCAAACTCGCCGGACAGAGTGAGGAGCAGTGGTTTTTCCTGCCGGGCGCGGCGCAGAAGGTGATCGACGGGTATGTGCGCGAGGCCGGTATTCCGGTGCGGTTTTTTCAATTTCTGGACTCAGTGGAACTCGATGGGCCGCGCATCGCGGGCATCCGGATGTTGGGCGGATTGCGGGTCGAGGCCAAGATGTTCATCGACACCACCTACGAAGGTGACCTCATGGCGAAAGCGGGAGTCGCCCATACGGTAGGCCGGGAAGCCAACTCTGTTTATGGCGAAACAATCAACGGCGTGCAGGTGCGGGAGAAGCACCAGTTTACCGCGTCAGTGGATCCCTACGTAGTGCCGGGCGATCCGTCCAGTGGCACGCTGCCATGGGTCAATCAACAGGACGCCGCGCCGGATGGTTCAGGCGACCAGCGGGTGCAGGCCTACAATTTCCGGGTCTGTATGACGGATGATCCGGCACTGAGGATGGAGTGGCAGAAACCGGAGCAATACGATCCGCTTGACTACGAGCTCGCCCGCCGCTGGTTTTGCCTGGAACAGGATGCGTTCAACGAACAGCTTCGCACCCATGCGGAGCGCCCGGGGCCGATCATCTGTAAATTCGATATTCTGTCGGATCGCACGCCCGGCGGATTTGTCAAGACCGACACGAACAATCACGGACCCTTTTCGAGCGACTTTATCGGCGCGAACCACGCCTGGCCGGGGGCCGACTACGCGCGGAGAGAACGGATTTTCCAAGACCATGTAAACTATCAGAAGGGGCTTTATTGGTTCATGGCCAATGACCCCGGGATTCCAGACCGCTACCGGGAGATCTATGCCCAGTTCGGGTTGCCGAGGGATGAATTCCCCGATACCGGGCACTGGCCGCATCAGCTCTATGTGCGGGAAGCCCGGCGCATGCTGGGAGATTACGTGCTCACGGAGGCCGACACCCAACATCACCGCCACGCCGATGATCCGGTGGGAATGGGTTCCTACACGATGGATAGCCACAACTGTCAGCGTTTTGTCCGCGACGGGCGAGTGCTCAATGAGGGGGATGTGCAGCTTCCCAACGCGGGCCCGTATGCAGTGAGCTATCGTTCCATTGTGCCCAAGCGTGGCGAGTGTCCGAACCTGCTGGTGCCGGTCTGCCTGTCGGCCTCGCACATCGCCTACGGATCGGTGCGGATGGAACCGGACTTTATGGTTCTGGCCGAAAGCGCCGCGCTGGCCGCAGCACTTGCCATCGAAGCGGGGGGCGCCGTGCAGGACGTTCCCTACGGCCGCTTGCGGGAACTGCTGGAAGAGGCAGGACAAATCATCACCTGACCCGCATTATTCGCACTCGATTTTGCCGGAAGGCAAACCCGGGTGAACACCGGTTGGTTTGAGCTGATGTAAGTCTTTAGGCTCACATATCAACATTCTAGCGAGGTCATCCCATTTTTCTTTCTAAGCTCTGGCTTGTCCCAAGCCTTGCTCACAAGCGTTTCAAAGCCACTGGAACGACTGATTGGGTCGCCTAGCTCAGGTTTAGCTCCTGCGGCTGAGGTAAAAGATGATAATGATTATCCATAAGCGCATACCCATGCACGACATTCCCGGATCTTTCCAGCAACTCGAGACCCATTCCAGAAAATTCCCCTGACCTTCTTGCCCGGAATAAATCTGCCTCCGCTCCAGACCTCGGGAAAGTGCCTGATAATACGCCCCTGCCTGATCAATCCTCTAAGGTCGCGCCATTTATGCTGATTACACAATCCCAACTGTTTTGTAAATGTTGAATGTTGAGACGTGACCCCCGTTGGATTTCCCGTTGGATCAATAAACATACAAAAAAAATTTAACACCTCACAGGTAGCATGGAGAACTTTTATAATGATATTGCAGAAAGACCTCGGCAGAAATTGAGAATCCGCCCAGTTTCCAGATCAGGCAGGCATCTCGTTTACTTCAGGAGATGTTCATTTATCCCTGTCTCGTGTTTTACTGTTTTTCTCTGGCCTGCCCCCAAGGTGGGACAGATCAAAAATATAATTCAGTCCTTTAATTCTCCGTGGGGGCTGAAGCTGTCCCAAGGTATCTACACAAGTGGAGTTAACATCCTTCCTATGTAGGAAGGTGTCAGAGGATACTTGATGAATGATTCCAAACCATCAAGCAGGACCCTACACACCTCGTCACTGCGTGCCACTCCTCTGCCAATGGAGATTTTTGCTTTCCGCCTCCGGCGTTTGGAAGATCTGTAGATACCTAAGGAAGCTGTCTAACGAAGCGGAGTATTTCCAAAACGAGGTAAAGTAATCTTCAAAGGACGACAGCCAAGATGTAGGGAAAACCATTCACACTCTTGAGAGCGACGGCGAGGGAGGCAGTTCGGTCATTCCCCACGCGGCTGGTTGGGAACTGAGTTCAAAACGGATGGTCGCGCCACCGATAATCTCGCGATGCCGGAGCCAGGCGCGCTCCAGCGGGATATCGTCCAGGGTGGCGGAGGAAATATACAGGAGTTCCGCCCCGGCTCCGGGAGCTTCAATGGTCAGGGTCTTGCCGGTTTGTCCGATCGTTAACTCGGTCCGCTCGAACAGAGGCGTGGTGAGCCAGTAAAGATCCTGTCCCATCAGAGGATAGATTCCCATCGCCGAGCACATGTAAAAAGCGCTCTGGCATCCCATGTCTTCGTTGTCGGCCAAGCCGTTCCGGGTCGGGCTGAAAAACTTCGTCAGGCATTCGCGCACGCGCTCCGCAGTTTTATCCGGCCGACCGGCGTAGAGATAAAGATAAGGAACATGCAGCATCGTCTCTTTCGAAAAATAGTGACCGCCATCGAAGAAACGATCAAGGTGTTCAACAAAAGCCCCGGCTCCTCCGTGGCGTTTGACCAGACCTTCGAAATCGTGCTGCGTATTGAAGGACCACTGCCAGCTTGTGCCCTCGTAGAAGTAAGGATCGTTCGAGCAATCGACGCGCTTCATCGGGTTAAAAGGATTCACCCACTCGCCATTCGGTTGCCGGGGTGCGAAGCTACGCAGATCATCACGCCAGAGGTTCCAGATTTTCCGCGAGCTTTCGTAGTAGCGCTGGGAGACTTCCGCCTGGCCAAGCCTGTCGGCCAGTGCGCCGATGCACCAGTCCTGGTAGGCGTATTCCAGATGCCGTGAGACGCAGTCTGCCCTGACGCTGGTGGACACATAGCCCAGATCCCGATAATCCTTAAGGTGGCGACCATATAAAGAGGGATCCGGCGACTCCACCTCGTTGTTTTTGCGCATCTGCCGGAGAGCCTTTTCATAATCGATGCCATCAAATCCCTTGAGGGCCGCTTCACAAATCAGGATATCCGCTGAACTGCCGCCCTGAATCTTCGCGCTGTGCCCTGCGATCCATGCATCGGGAATCCAACCGATTTTGTCCGCCACATCGAGGAGACAATTCAGCAGATCGACTTCAAGTTTGGAATCAATCAGGCCAAGCAGAGAATTAGCATTCCGCACACTGTCCCATGTGGCGTAGTAATCGCTGAAATGCCGGACACCCGAGTGCCATGACGGGAATTCATCGTCCACGCCCAGATCGCTGGGCATGCACAGGAGGCGGGCGAAGCTGGTATAAAAAAGCTCGCGCTCTCCGTCCGTTCCGCCTTTCACGCGGATGCGTGAAAGCGCTCTTTCCCATGTGTCACATGCCTCGGCACGGACCTGGTCGAAATCCTTTCCGTTGGTTTCGCGGTCCACGCTAGCACGGGCTTTGGCGACGCTGACAAACGAAATTCCCACGCAGAGATTGATAACGCGTTCCTTGCCGAAGTGCAGGACGGCTTTGCAATTCGGTCCGTTTGCGCTTACCCCCAGAAATGGTCCCTCATGATTGGCCACACAACTCTGTTTGGCGACCTTGTCGAACCGTGCATAGAAATAGATGGAATAGGGGAAATGGTGGCCCCATCCGCCCTGACAATCCGCCCGCCCGACGACTTCCTTCTCCGTAATGAACTCGACGAATCCGCCGATCGAGCCACCGGTGGCTTTCACCGGTGCGCGCAAATAGCATTGAATCACGGCTCCCACATCGATCAGAACATTCGCCTCGGTCCCCTCTGCGAAGGTGTAACGATGCACGCCGGTTCGAGGGGTGGAAGTGAGCTCGACCCGCACACCGGAAGGCTGCAGGGTGACTGCGTAATAGCCGGCTTCCGCCATTTCATGCTCCTTTTCCGCCGGATCCATCCCGACGCGCATCTTCCCGGCAAACGGCATGACGCCAATGTTGCCGTAGCGGCTTGATCCACCCGTTCCGCTAACGTGTGTGTGGCTGAAGTGGACAACGGGATCCCCGGAGCTATAACCGTTGGTCTTTTGCGGAGCAAGAGTGTCCGGTCCCAGACGTACAATGCCGAACGGGAGATACGGTCCGCACAATGTGTTGCCCAAGCCGTCCACGCCGATGAAGGGATTTATAAGTTTACTGTACATGTGAAATTGTGAGTTCCGTTTTTTTTGCTGCCTATGTCAAATCTGATTCTAGGGGATTTTGAAGCGAAGTTGCGATGATTTCAGGGAGAGTTCCACGAAATCCTTTTAGGTCTATAAGGTCTGGGTCCTTCGAGCCGCTTTTCCCCTTCCCATTTGAAAAAAGGCACATCCTCATGCTGCCAATGAACTGCGCAGAAGCCTCTGCAGGGACCGGGGCAGGCTCACCGGCACGCGAGACTGGTGACAGCCGATCAAATAAAATGCAAAGGAATGCCGGAAGATGAGGATATCCCACTGTTCTTTAGTAAACACAAGCGCCAGCAAATCAATACTAAAAAAGACTTTTTAAACATATAAGAACTTATCCATCCCTCCAGGGGCCTCCATCCCCCAGGGGGTCAGTCGTTAACATATAACAGATTTTTCCAGGCCCGGATTTTACCTGCCAAAGTTTTGTCTTTCCCGGAGCGTTCTTCCACCCTTTTGGCGATCTGATGAATGGCCACGTTGCTTGTGTATCCCAACTCATTCGCCAAGGCAACCTGACTTTCTCCCAGAAGT
>Ga0163149_10006809_pt1 | contig 11628 bp, 9 predicted proteins | sample OliLakLV19MP5G1_FD_148604 | JGI IMG/M metagenome (GOLD analysis project Ga0163149, IMG submission 148604) | Freshwater microbial mat bacterial communities from Lake Vanda, McMurdo Dry Valleys, Antarctica - Oligotrophic Lake LV.19.MP5.G1 | ecosystem: Environmental > Aquatic > Freshwater > Lake >...
CGGATATGCTGAGAAGCGTATCTTCCGTGAACGAGTCACGACCCTGTGAGTCCCGTATGAGGATACTCTATGTATAGCCAATTATAGGCAAATTAGGGTATTGCAATGTCAGTGATTCCGTCTGGCTATGGTTGGATGTATGGACCTCTCAAATGATGAAGCATGTTTGAAGTGAGGAGTTGTTTTCCCGTTTGACAAAAATTAATGATTTGTTGGCATTGCTATCAATTCAAAAACAGAAGTGGGTCATGCACACAAAGAGAATGTTTTGTCTCTGAGGGTAAAGCAAACTGATGTCGGAACAATGATTACATTTTGTAGGTGTTGCAGTGAGTCACAACATTTTGACACAAAATGTGATGCATTTTTATGATTTATCTATTGTTTGTGAATGGTTTTGATAGCAAGCTGCTGGAGCCATAATGAGGTTGGTGCATGGTGTGTGAGTGTGCTTGTTTTGTGTTCCAAACTCTTGTAATGCATTGGGTTTGATTGCAGTAGGCTTAGGTCTGGTTGTGGGGGACTGTGTGGAAGGTGTACAAAGGTCATGGGGTAGACTATTGCAGAAGCTGACTACAACTTGGAGCAGTTGCGGATTAAATAAGCTGTAACGCCTGATCCAGAGCATTGTCACTTCTTCCTTTGTGACAATAATGAAGAAGGCTAATTACCTCCTTCTGGTTCCACATTTTAGCCTAGTACTAGAAAGTAGTGTTGCACCTGATACAGAGATCTGATATTCCACCTGTAGTCGTTGTCATGAAACTTCCAAACTAATGGCGTGTGATGTTGATTCCAAATATACATATATTATCCTGTAGTTTATCATTATTTTTTATTTAAAGCAAAAACAAAACCAGAGAGAGTGCCATTATGGACATGCCTACAATAAAGGAGTAGGTCACGACCTCATCCTCTGGATCATAGCGATGGGCTGTGGGTAGCAATTCCCGGACCGAAATAACAACCATCATTCCAGCCACCATTCCAAACAAAATGGCGTACATGGTATCACTAAAGGTCGATGCCAGAACGATCCATCCTAAAAAGGCTGCGACCGGTTCCGACACACCCGACAGAACGGCCCAATTGAAGGCACGCCAACGATTGCCCGTAGCATAATAGACCGGCATGGCAACGCACAAACCCTCTGGGATATTGTGAATGGCAATGGCCACGGCCAAAACAGCACCTACTTTGGGGTCATTCAAGGCTGCTACAAATGTGGCGAGTCCCTCTAGAAAAACAAGAAAAGGAGATGCAACGATCGATACAAATGTCGTGAGCCTCACATTGCACTTAACAACATTGACGAACAAGAATCGCTCTCATCTTTCAACAAGAAATTCACAGCAATCACTCATGCCATGAATTCATGCCGTACAGTGTCGATATCGTTCACGTCACACTTACCAGGAAAATTATGTAGCCCTATTGCTACGGCCGTATTCAAACTCATTTGTGACAATTTTTTGGCCTCTGCCTTGGACAATCGTAATTTCTTTTCGTCTGCTGTTTCACCGTCGCGTAGTTGTGGATCCTCACTACCGACCGAATGTTCGTCCTGGCCTTCTACGGTTGCGGGTGGGTGCGGCACTGCCATTGCCGTCGAAGGTTCATTGTCATTATTGTTGTCGTCTTGCTTGTTCTGATCGTTGTTGTCTTGCTGGTTGTCATTTTCCTGAATTACGTCATCCACTTCTACCTCCACTTCTGCCTTTTGTTCCTCTTCTTGCTCTTGTTCTCTACGTTCCATTTCATGTGCCATTTGTTGGATTTGATTGATTTGTGCGATTGGATCATGAGAGCAGCATGGTAGTGTGAACGCCTCACTCTTATCACTCGCATTGTCGTCATCATTATTGTTGTCATTGTGCTGCTGATGGTGCTGCTGATGTTGGTCGTCTTGTTCTTCACTTTTCATACGTCCCACGCCCGTGTCACTTGCGCTTAACTCGTGTGTTTTAGGACTCTTGTCGTGGTCATTTGGATGATCATGATGATGATGATATCCCAGCAAATTGTGGACCAAAATATTCAACAGCTGTGCCATGGCCAATCATAGTAAGTAAGGATATTATATCGAGAGGAGGTGGGTGCATTGGATAATCAAAACGTAAACAACGGAGAAGAAAGTTGAGTATACACAATTTTAAAAGGATAACCAACAAGTCCAACCACTGAACAACCCATGTCACCATCCCTTTCACCAACTGTATACAGTACCAACAGAAATATAACACAATAAGCAACGTACCACCATCAAAACGACACCACCAAAAAAGCACAAGGTCGAATAAATATATCCCAGATCGTGATCAAATCCAGCATCTTGAAAGGCCACAACGGATTTTTGAAAAATTTCCACAAAACTGACGTAGGTCATGACGCCTGCGGACAAACCCAATCCGGCGGCGAGGGTTTTGCGGGAGGCCAATTGCACGAGGGAGGGAAAAAATACCACCGAGGCTCCAATCGCGGTCGAGGCACCGGCGGCAATGACCAAGGCAAAGGCAATGCCCACATTTTCATTGGTTTCCAAACCCATGGTTGTTGTTGATTCGCGTTACGTTGGATACAGTATTGTATTGTATGGTTGGCTGGGGTGAAATGGGACAAGATAGGAACCACCAATCTAATCGCTTCGAGAGGCTTTGTTCGTGGATGTTTTCTTTCTATGTAAACAGAGGTGCTGCGAGAGAAGTTTCGCGCAAGCTGTGGCACAGATCCGAACACAGATGCTTTTACAGCAAACGACAGAGAAATTGCAGGTAGCTTGGCTCAACTAACTAGTTAGCTATCTGGCTGGTAGTGGCGGTGTGGTGTGTGTTTGATGGCACAAGAAGAGCAATCCAAAGCAAAGAACTGGCTGATATATGTTTGCAAGGTGACTGACTGTGATTACTTTCCAGACGATTCTATTCAAGCAAGCTGGTTTTACCATCAGTACTACTACTTTTTCTACGCGATACTACCACGACTACAAGTACTAGCTAGCTAGCTACTAGTAGTGGCTTAGCTCGTTGGCTTTCATGGATGATGAGGAAGCTGCCAACACAGTTGCTTCGTCGTACTCCAGTACTACAGTACGACGTATCGGTGGCACATAATGGGAAGTACGAAACACTACAGTACTAGTACTACATGTACTGTAGCTACAGTAGTAGCTTGCTAGCTAGTACTACAAGTAGGTAGCTACTAGTTAAACTGGTACTGGTACTACCGCGCGTCTGGATAGTACAAGTATGCTAGCTTAAAGGTAGTACTACTAGTACCGGCATGGTAGCTAGCTAGCTAGCTAGCTAGCTATCGTTAGCTACCTGTTCGCAGTACTGCAAGTACCGTACGGTACAGTGTAGACTTCAAGAAAGGATGACGAGGCGATGTGCGTAATAAATCGTGTGTGGCTGAAATCAATGCAAGGACGGGTGTGTGTGCTCCGCACGTGATTCAATTGGCTTCGATCGATCAAACTTGCCGTTGTTGAATTTGTTGGATCGCCTTTTGAAAATTCAAAAATTAGGTGAAAAGACAGAGGCCCCAAAAGACAGCCGTTAATACTATAATTATTATTGGAGTCGAGGCTATTCAGTATTCACTCCTGTTTTTGGTACCGTTCGGTAATGAGGGGACTTCGAAGTTTTGCCAGAGAGGAGAACACTACTTAACGACTGTAACTTGACCAGGCCAGTCTAGGATATCTCTTCACAAAGCTATTAGGTACTCGTACTCTGCCACTGTCGGGACTGCACAATAAGGAAGCTAGCTAGGATGTCAAACAGCTTTGCGCCCGTGCATGTCTCTTCGTCGCGGGGAAGCTTGGAGTACGCCCATGTTGTGTAGCAGAGATAAAATCTCTTTTGCTCCAGTGCAGTGCCCCAGGTCTACTAGTACCACTGCTCATGCGCCAAGAGAAAAGGCTTGATTTACCTTGGCTCGAGGAAGGAAGCATCCTACATGTACTCCAGTAGTTAGTAGAGGTAATTCGGGCCATCCGAATGCTCGTCATGATGGTTCCTATCATTGGTCAGAAGGGAAAAAGGATACATAAAATGCTCCCTCGTGGGGAATACAAGCACTTCTTCATTTGCGGATCGACGCAAAAACAAAATGCGATCAAGAGATGTGCTTAGACGATCAACAACGCCTCGCTACAAGCTGTCCATATTTCTTAGCCATTCAAACCATCAAGCAGATTAGGAACAAGACATTTTGGAGCGAAATCAACGAGAGCGGCGTAATGGCCGCCAACAAAATAGACATTGGGTGTCATCACCCGCGCGTGGATTCATTCCAAATCCAAATCCACTTATTTGAAAAGTTGAAGCTCTAAATTTTATGCATCCTTTCTTTTATCTCTATGTAGTTTGTTTCTCATGCATTGTAGTGTGTATTGTATACGAAGCCGATGACGACGCCCTTGACTCCCTTCAAAAGGCAGGCACGTCCTCCTTTTCGGCGGCGCTCTCTTGCTTCTCTTCAATCACGTGCAAGGGGGTACTGTTGTGCAGACTACTATTGTAGCTAAGGGCGGCACTGTTGTTGCTGTCTTTCTTGTCTTTGTCGTTGCCCTTACCGACCTCCACTACGGGGCTGGTGGTGGTGCTGCTACCGTCATCCTTGGTCAAGGGCCTGCTACTACCGTGGTTGCCAAAAGGACGACTGTTGTTGGGTGTCGTCGCGCCCGTCAACTGTCGATCCGAAAAGGCAAATCGACTCGACATAATGTGGTCATCGTCTTTGGCCAAGAGCTTGGGTACAAAATATATAATAATGGTAGCCAATGTGTCCAGGGAAAAGAGGAGACTTCGAACATGATTGAGGGTCGTGCCTTGGATATGATCATCGAGAAAGTAGGTGACACATCTCAAAATGACAAAGACACAATGCGAATAGATCAAAATGGCCAAGGTCCGACTTTCATTGAACGTTTGAATGATGCCACGTGTTTGAAATGCCAAGACCGAAGCGCACAAGAGCAATACCATATTCCATCCCACGGCGGCCAACTTCCAACCATAAGATGTTCCATCTTGACAATAAAAGGTCACGGCCACCACATACTCTCCTCCGGGCGTCGTTTCGTCGTCAGTCAATAGAGTGTAATCCAAATCTTTTTGGGGTGGATCCAATGTCGTCCACAAGATCAAAAATATGATACAGAGGACGGTAATAATGGCCACGGTACCATAGAGTTGTTGGCGTGGCAATGTGACACGTCTCATGCGTTCCGCACTGGACATTAATCGATTGATAGCAGCCACCTTGACAATCAAGGGCACCAATTCAAAATTATACCCCACATTAATGAGCCAAATGGAAGCAATGCAAATGCCATTGGAAATGGTGGGTGCCGGGACACTGGACACGATGGATCCGACCGTAATCATGAGAGCTCCTGCCAACAACAACCAGAGAAATTCAATTTGCGCATATCGGAGAGATGCCTTTCTATTTTGCTGACTCTTGACGGCCAGTGCTGTGAGGAGTACAGCACAGGCGGCCAAAATGGAAAAGCCCATGGCAATGTAATTCAAGATGCTACTGGCCCTGGAGGTATGATTTAGTATCCGAGGGATGCGTGGATACGTGGTGGGAACATGGACGAGCAAAAACTCTTCCACATGATCGGCCGCCCATTGACAGACGGCGTCGCGTGGCGAGTCGGCACTGGACCACAATCCAAACAATTCATTGAGTTGTACTTCTCGCAACATGAAACTTTGTAACATCTGGTAGGCCGGACTTTTAATAGCATCGGGAATGGTAGTGGAACTTTCTTGATCTCGCAGGACTCCGGAAATCATTTTGACCAAGGGTCGTGGTGCTTGAGCACACGCCGATTCGGGTGGTCCTACTCGATCCACGAGGGTTTCGGAACATTCATCTGTGGGTCGGGCATTGATGCAAGCTTGCGTTTGCGGTGGCAAGATGACCTGAATGAGTTCTGCGTCGGTACCCAAATACCTTTGGTACAGAGGTTCTGTGATTTGTGCAAATCACGGAATCAAATGAATACATCATATCGGATAGAATGAAAACATTCGGTTAGTGAACGACCAGAAACATGACAAAGACTCAATCACATTCACATCACATCACATTCACATGACGTATATACTAGTACGTACCTGGTGTCCACCACATCATCATCAAATTGGATCTGGTCGCATTGGCGGCATTCCACAATTCGACCGCTTGTCCATACGAATAGTGCTCCTTTTGGAGTGGAATATTGAGGTGAAAGAGTTGCGTTTCCATGTAGGATGGCCATTCGCAAGGATAATTGGCAATGTGACCGGTACACTTGCGCGTGGTTAAATTGAGAAAGTCATTGTCGCTGTCACCACAATCATTGTCGTCGGTGGCACGAAAGTATCCCGTATAGTCTCCATCTTGATAGTATCGACCTCCTTCATCTTCCTCGGGGGCTCGTTGGGCTACAGTGTCGGGTACCGTACAATTGGATTTTGAGACAAGTGTACAATAGTCGGACCACGTGGTGGGTCGTTTGAAAATGGCCGCCAATTTGCGTCGATTGGCGTCGCCCTTTAATCCCAAATAACTCACCACGGTGGGGTCTTCTTCCACTGTAAATTTGGTAACAAACCACGTTTCATGTCCCAAACTGCCCGCATTTTGGGGTGGTTCAATTCCCTGGGCTTGCAATTGACGAGTCACATTGGCGTGTTCAATATGCCAATGTTCTGGATTGAAATGAGCACAGGGTTGATAGGTCTCGGTCGACTCGTGATCGGCGAACTTGCAATTCCCATCTTCCAAGACTTGGGGCGCCGCCAAAAAGTCCACATAGGAACTCGTATCGTAATCAATCCGGGCTTGAGCGTCATAAAAGTTGCGCGTTTCGCCAAAGGAACCCGCCTCGAGGGAAGTGGGGACTCCCAAGATTTCACTCAAGATAATTTGAATGAGCCAAGCCGCAATAATGGGAGAATCCCAATTGCCTGCATTGATGCGAATTTCCATGTACGACTCTTCAAAGTCTGCCAAGCGACAGTAAATACCAGTGGCATTCGGTGCATCTTCGCTGTTGCAAATACGAAGTTGATGGCTGAAACTGTAATTGCCGTACTTGTCGGAAAGAGACAACTTTTCACGGAGGCAACCACTGTGATAGGGATTCGTAATACCGCTATCGTCGGCGGTAACAACCACCGATTGTAGGAGGCACAACCAGAGGAGTGCCTGCAACGAGAGGATCATTTTTCGTACGGGTAGTAGTTTCATTCTGCCTTTGTTGCTGTGAAGTACTGTAGGATGGAATGGTACCAGTATGCGGTGATTGCGGTGTTTCGTGGCTCTAAACTTGACTTCCGCAAATCCACAACAAAGCAAAAGTAAAAAAGTAAATAGTTGAATGACTAAAATGAAAAGCAATTTTACTCTTAAGACATCAAATCAAGACTACTAGTAGTAGTATGGGCTACTTACAGTACTAAGTAGTAGTACGGTGTACAGTATGTTACCAAGTACCGGCCAATCACTGGGTGAGTGGTTGTAGTTGCATCGAAAACGAAGGAATGGTTAAAAAATACTAAATGCCAGTAATGTACTTACTCGGAGTACTACTACTTTAAGTATAAATACAGTAGTACTAAATGATGTCGCCGGGTTCGTACCAAGTCATTTAAAAACATAAAACACGACCCATATGATGTTAAACGAGGCATCTTATATTTTTGGTTGATAAAGAAGGTCACTTTCTATTTTTATATCTGTACAGTACCGTTTCCAAGATCCTGGTGTACAACTGTACAAGGATTCAAGGAAGTAACAATGCACCATACCGGTGCACTCGGAGAAGTTCGATAATGCTACAAATTGTACACTTCGTTCGACTCAACGTTGGACGTCATTTTAAAGCCATAAGACTACTGGAGTAATATATGTAAGTCGGGGAAAGAAAGTGACCGTGTTGGTCATCGACGACTCATAAATCCATATTCTTGGTCGATCGAGTCTATTCAGTCCAGTTTTTACTGAGTCGTGATACAAGAATTCAATCGAATGAGTCATACAGAAGACGACTCAATGCAATCACGAATAAACCAAAAGGCACAACATTTCCCGTGACTGAACAGACTGGTAGGTTTGCGCTGTTGTTCCCGGGCCCGGATCACACATTTTTCACCATTCTACTGTAGCTCGAGACAGCTTTATAGATAGTTACAGTGGTTCGGTTAGAAGTTCTAGTGCCACTGATAAATTGACTAAGTCATTGATTCATTCAATTGTTCGTTTGGGAGGACCACTACCAGCACCATAGTCCATGTATGCACGGTTAATCGATGTCATTCGACGATGATTGATTCTTCATTCTCACAAAAAATAAAATCATCCATTCAATCGGTCTCGTTAGGATCTAGTAAACAACCAAATAATCATGTTGCGTATACAGCGATCACTTTTCTGTGCTTCGTTGCTGTTGCTTCCAGCAACCATAGTCGGCTCGACAAGGAGCGCCGACGCCGCCGCCTCACCCACGACCACCATTGCAGATGACGGAAATGATTCCCAAGCACGAGAGTTGCAAGACGTTGTAGCCAATATTGTTGGCGGGACCCCTACCAGTCTCAACAGTTATCCCTACTTTGTTTCTCTGGATGTGGGATGTGGCGGAGCCCTGGTGCACCCCGATATCGTGCTCTCCGCGGCGCATTGTTCCAGTGGCGGTGGTGGAACCGCACGCGTGGGACCCAGTCGCACTTCGGCACGCATGTTGGAACAACGCACCCATCCCAATTTTGAGCAGTCCAGTTATAAAAATGATTTCATGGTCATCAAGTTGGACCAATCCTTTGGTGGAATATCGTTACCACGCCTCAACTCGGACGGTGGTACTCCCAGTGGAAGCCAAGCCATTGACGTGATGGGATATGGTGCCACGTATGAAGGTGGTCCTGGGTCCAATGAGTTTCGGAAGGTCACGGTGAATCATGTAGATCATGGCACTTGCAATGCTGGATATGGCGGTGATATAGATCAAGCGACCATGTTCTGTGCTGGAGTCGATGGCGGTGGCAAAGATAGCTGTCAGGGTGACAGCGGTGGCCCTTTAGTGATGGGCAGCACTCTGGTTGGTGTAGTTTCGTGGGGTGAGTAGTCTGTCTCGTTGTTGACGTTCGCCTGCAAAGTGCTGTTCAACTAATCAAGATTTTTGCTCGCTAACTGCTTGCAGGAATCGGGTGTGCCCGGGATGGATACCCAGGAGTCAACGCGAGAGTGAGTTCCGGCTACAGTTGGATCCAAAATCAGATTTGTTGCATGTCAGCCTCGCCACCAGGAGGTTGCAGCTGTGATGGCAATAATGGTGGCGGTGGAGTCATTGAAGACCCATCATCTGGTTGTTTCTCTGGGGATACTACGGTTTACACCCCGGAAGGAAAGAAACTGATGAAGGACTTGCAGGTGGGGGATAAGGTCACCGGCTCGCACGAAGATTCCTATCAAACGGTATATTCCTTTGGGCACAAAGCCCCTGCAACGGTAGGACATTTTGTCAAGATTTTTGTGACAGTCGACGGGAATGGCGGACACAAGAAACACCAGCCCATTGAGATAACGGGAGAGCACCTCCTTTATTTGAAGGATCAGCCGCATCCGGTCCGAGCAGACGCAGTAAAGGTTGGCGATATTCTTCTGGGACTCGGCGAAGGATCTGCTCAAATTACCAAGTTATCTACTGTCCAAAAGGAGGGCTTGTACGCACCATTGACGGCCGCTGGCTCAATTGTAGTGAACGGTTTGGTTGCGTCCACTTATATTTCCCACCAACAGGACGCACCCTTCTTTGTCCAGATTGGTCAAGGAGGGTGGCTTGAGCTACCATTATCCCAAGCAGACATCGGCCACATCTGGGTAACGCCCTTGCGTATGCTTTGCGGTGCTTCTTCCGGACAAATGCCCTCTTACTGCTCACAGGACGACAGCAACGAGTTCCACCCCTGGGTTTCTTTCGGAATGCGCTTGATTAGATTCGGAGAACAGCAGCACATTTTCATCCAAATAGCACTGCTTGCATTGTTTGTGGTTCTGCTTCTTCCACTGATAGTGTTGGAGTTTACGCTTTTGAGTATGGGAGGTTGTCTTGGCCTGGCTTTGCTCTGGTTTGTAGTTCTGGAGAGGACCATGAATTACTTTGCTGTCGAAGTCATCTTCCGGGATCTTACAAAAAATATGGCATTTCGCTAATCGCCACGGCACGTCGAGGGACAAGCAATGGGTCCAGAAATAGACGCAAATCTTGTCTTCGCAAAACGTGACACTTACTAAATGAACAATCTAGCTAGCTACCAGGACAACCTTGCCAGCATGTCACCAACCTTGCCAGCATGTCACTGGCTAGTTTTCACGTCTTATTAACCCAATTTTTATTATGAATTTTGAATGAGCCCGACCTAGCTATTAGTAGGAACGGTGCTACAGTACAACGAAGGACAGGACATGGTGAACAAACATCCACCCTAACTAAGGTACCTGACCGGGAATGGTCCCTGGAGGGGGGATATCCACGGCTGCAGTGGCAACACTTGTAACTCTGTAGAGGTGTTATTTAAGTCGCAAAGGGTTAAAAGTTGAGTTAGTTGCTTTGCATGGAGAGAGGGAGGAGATGGATGTAGCGGTTCAGGAAATCAACTTACCCTGCCCAGATTGCCGCCGATGGCCTTACAAAATTATTGATGTAATCAGCTTTGTCAAAGAACTCAAGAACGGTTTCCACTTGTGCCGAGGTAGGGACACCAGGGTACTTTCGGACAACCACAGTAGTCTGATAGGAAACACTGACAGTACTATCAAAGACTGCAGTGTTTTGCAACACATTAGTAACTACAAATGTAATGGGCTGGGTTGTACTGCTTGGAATATCTCCATCCTGGTATGGCAGTGCGTATGCCTCTGCAAGGATGCGCTTGTAGAATACCTGTTGAAACGTCGAACAAAAGGTGAGTCACAGGGAAAGGCGAAACTTGTTTCAGTTACTAAGGCCATTGTAGCATATTCGTCTCGGGCACCTCTTACCTCTGTGAGTCGCATCAAATCAGCAACGTCGGCCGGTGTAGGGGCGATAGCACTTTTGACGTCATTGAAACCATAAACAGTGTTGACGTTGAACCTGTAAGTAATTAAAGTGTTTTGCTGCCGAGTTGTGGGGGATGCAGTAGGCTTGTTTGTGTTTGCAAAGCTCTGGCAACGATCACGAGGAATGCTTGTCAATTTACAAACGTTCTCGTCGATCCAATTGACATATTTCTGCAAGGGGTTCCTGGCATAGTAACCAAAATTGGTAGTGCACACGCCATTAGCGGCACGACCACTTTCACCGAAAACTCCCACCTGGAATCCAGTGGATTGATCAATCATAGGGGCACCAAAGTCGCTGTGGAGAAAAACAAAAAAGAATGTATAAGTCTTGATCCGTTAACAAGAAAGAATGAATCAACAGGAATAATGTTTGACCAACTTACCCTTTCATTGACAACAAGACGGAGGAGTATAAAAAAGTGGGGATGAGCCAGCATTTTGTGGAGAATAGTAAGCAATGCTGTGCACCGCCGCTTACTTACCATCACAAGCGCCTGGACTGGTTGATGTACCAATGTAGCATGT
>Ga0163149_10006811_pt1 | contig 11623 bp, 7 predicted proteins | sample OliLakLV19MP5G1_FD_148604 | JGI IMG/M metagenome (GOLD analysis project Ga0163149, IMG submission 148604) | Freshwater microbial mat bacterial communities from Lake Vanda, McMurdo Dry Valleys, Antarctica - Oligotrophic Lake LV.19.MP5.G1 | ecosystem: Environmental > Aquatic > Freshwater > Lake >...
TCGCGAGGCTGGACCGTCGCGCAATGGAAGACCGCCATCGAGACCCTCGAGGCCATCGCGTACCGGGTGAAGGAGGCTCACGGTCTGAGCGTGGTTGTGCATCACCACGCAGGAACGTTCGTCGAAACTTCTGAAGAGATCGATCGTCTCCTCGACGGGACGCGGCCGGAGTTTGTGAATCTCCTGCTCGACACCGGGCATGCGGTTTACGGGGGGGCCGACCCGGTGGAAATCGCGACGCGCCACGGCGATCGAGTCCGGTATGTCCACCTGAAGGATGCCGACCGCTCAAAGCTTCAGCGGGTTCGCGATACCGAGGTATCGATGCAGGACGCCTGGAAGGGCGGGATCTTCTGCGCGCTGGGCCAGGGTGTGGTCGACTTCAAGGGCGTGCATCAGGCGCTCGGACGTCACGGCTATGCAGGCTGGATGATCGTGGAGCAGGATGTCGTGCCCGACGAGAACGGGCGGCTCAATCCCGATCCGACCGAGAGTGCCCGGCAGAGCCGCGCCTATGTCCGGGAGGCTCTGGGACTGTGAACGGCCGGTTGAGGGTGGGAGTCATCGGGTGCGGAGGCATCGCGCAGATGATGCATCTGCCGACGTTTTCGGAGCGGCCGGACCTTTTTGACGTGGCTGCGATAGCGGACATCTCGGACGCCGTCTTGAACGCGGTCGGTGACCGCTACCATGTGACCCGGCGGTCGCGGGACTTTCGCGATGTTGCGAAGGACTCGAACGTGGATGCGGTCTTCGTGCTTTCCTCGGGCCGTCACGACGAGGCCCTCGCCGCCGCGTTTGCTGCGGGGAAACACGTCTTTGTCGAGAAGCCGCTGGGCTTTGGCCGCCCCGAGACCGAGACTCTGGCCGCCGCGGCGCGCGCGGCGCGCGGCTTCACCATGGTGGGGTACCACAAAAGGTTCGACCCTGCGTATCTTGAAGCCGCCGAACTCGTCCGTGCCATGCCCGACCTGCGCTACGTCGAGGCCACGGTTCTGCATCCTGACGACGGGGCGTATCGTGAACACCACGCCGTACTACCGCACCGCGATCCGGTACGCCCGGGTCCAGATGAAGCCCGCATGAACGCGGGCGCTCGTCACGGCGCCCAGGACGAGAGCCTCAGGGCCGGCCTTGACGCGACGCTGCGGCCGGGATCGGGCAATGCGGAACGCGTGGCGGCTTTGATGCTTTGGCAGAGCCTCATTCACGACGTCAATGCGCTGCGCGGTGCGTTGGGCGAGCCCACCCGGGTGCTTTCCGCGGCCTTGTGGAACGAAGGGATGGCGCAGCACTCGCTGACCGAGTTCCCGAACCACGTTCGAGTTTCCCTGAGCTGGATTTCCCTCCCCGGGGTCAAGAACTACGAGGAGCGGCTGCGCTTCGTGTCGCCGAATCTCCGGGTCACTCTGGTGTTCCCGTCCCCCTACATCCGGCACGCTCCGACGAAGCTCGAGATCGAGCGCATGGATGGCGAGACTCTGGTGGTTGAAGAGCGGGTCGTCAGTTACGACGAGGCGTTTCGAGCCGAGGTCCATCACTTCCGCGAATCCGTGCTCTCGGGCACCGCCCCGCGACTCGGAGTTGACGAGGCCCTGGGCGACGCCCGATGGATCGAGGCCATCGGCCGCAGTTACGCCACGGCTTCTCCCCGCGAGGTCGCCGGACCGGAATAAAATGCGGGCGAGGCGTGGTCATCCGGTATTTTTTGCGCCTGGAGGCCCGGTTTCTCTGCCCGAAGAGGCATTTGAACCGCTGGCACCCCGGTTGCAAGCACGGGAACCGTGCGTGCCAACACCGCCCGCTGCTACGATGCCCCTCCAATGGCGGAGGATCTTGATCGGCTGCGCGATTCCTACGAGGAACGGGTCCGCCAGCTGAGCGAACGCGTGGCCCGGCAGGATCGTGAGCTCGCGGTGTTGTCGGAGGTGGCGGCCGAGATCCACAGCACCGAGACCGCGCAGTCCGTTTTCGACATCGCCCTCGATAAAGTGCGAGAGAAGCTGGGGGTCAGCGCGGCGTGGATCCTGGTGGGCGAAGACGGAGACCGGAAGCTCCGTTTCGCGGCCGCGCGCGGAGTATCTGAGGCCTACATGGACGAGGTCCTCCGCAATGGCCTGTCGGACTGCCTCTGCCGCGAGGTGTTCTGGACCGGTCATTCGATGCAGGTCAGGAACACCACCCAGTGTCCGCGGATGCCCGAGATTGTCGCCGACCCCGACGGATCCACGGCTCACGCCAGCGTACCTCTGCGTTTTCGCGGTGGGAGTCGCGGGGTCTTGAACGTGGCCGCCCGCGCGGGAACAACCTTCACGGACGGCGAACTCCGGTTCCTGGAAACCCTGGGTCACCAGATCGGTCTCGCCGTCGAACGCGCGCGCCGTGGGGAGGCCGAAAAGCAACGGCATGAGGAGGCGCGAACCGCCTATCGCGAGCTGCGTGCCGCCCAGGAACGAATCATCGAGAGCGAGAAGATGGCCCTGCTCGGCACCTTCGCGGCCGGCCTCGCCCACGAGATCCGGAATCCCCTGAACTCGATTGCCCTTCAGCTTTCGGTCATCGAGCGGCGGAACGCCCGGCTCGAAACCGACATGGGCATTCGTGAGCTGATCGGGATTATCCGCGAGGAAGTGAGCCGTCTCGACGCCCTGGCCGGCGATTTCCTCCAGTTCTCGCGGGCCGATCACGTTCAGCAGGGACTGGCCGAACTGGATGGTGTCGTGCAGCACGTGCTCCGTCTGCTTGAGCCGCAATCGGCCGCGAGCGGTGTGCGATTGACCTACGACCCGCACCCCGGTCTGCCTCCGTTGCCCATCGACGCGGAGAAGATGACGCAGGTCCTCATCAACCTGATTCGGAACGGGATCGAGGCCATGACCGAAGGGGGTCAGGTCACGGTGCGGGTCCGCCCTCGCGAGGACGTGGCGGTGTTGAGTGTTGAGGATACGGGCCCCGGCCTCCCAGACGGCGTTGATATCTTCCAGCTCTTCGTCACCACCAAGGTGGGTGGTACCGGACTGGGTTTGTCCATCGCGCGTCAGATCGTGGCCCAGCACGGCGGGATGATCACGGCTCGCAACAGCCCCGGGGGCGGCGCGTGCTTTGAGATCGCCTTGCCCCTCACGTCCACGGAGGCTTTGCCGTGAGTTCCAAGGCTCGTATCGTCGTGATCGACGACGAGGTCAACGCCGCCACTGCCCTGTGCACCATCCTCAAAGAGGATGGATACGACGTGGCCTGGGCCCACGACGGAACATCCGGCCTCAGCATTATCGAGCAGACCGACGCGGATCTCGTACTCACCGACCTGCGTATGCCCGGCATGGACGGGCTTGAATTGCTGAAGCAGCTCAAGAAGTCGAGACCGCAGACCATGGTCATCCTGATGACCGCTTACGGCACCGTGAAAAACGCCGTGCGCGCCATGAAGAGCGGTGCCGAGGACTATCTGTCGAAGCCCCTCGACGTGGAAGAACTTGAAGTGGTCCTCGAACGCGCCCTGGAGAAGAAGCACCTCCTCGAGGAAACCCGCCAGCTTCGTGAACGCGTGGCCGACAAGTATCGCTTCGAGAACATCCTTGGCGAGAGCAAGGACATGCTCCGCGCCTTCAAAGCGGTCCGCCAGGTGGCGCCCTCAAGCGCCTCCGTGCTGTTACTTGGTGAAAGCGGCACGGGAAAAGAGTTGTTCGCCCAGGCCCTGCATCAGAGCGGTCCCAGGCGCAGCCGACCGTTCATCAAGGTGGCGTGTGCCTCACTGCCGGAAACCTTACTCGAGAGCGAGCTGTTCGGGCATGAGAAGGGTTCCTTCACTGGAGCCATCACCACCCGCGCCGGCCGCTTTGAAGCGGCGGACGGTGGAACCCTCTTCCTGGACGAGATCGGTGACATCTCCCTCACGGTTCAGGTCAAGCTGCTTCGCTTCCTGGAAGAACGCGAGTTCGAGCGGGTGGGCGGCAACAAGACCTTCAAGGTCGACGTCCGGATTGTCTCCGCGACCCATCGCGATCTGGCCAGGAAGATCGCGGACGGAACGTTCCGCGAGGATCTCTTTTACCGGCTGAACGTGGTGGAAATCTCGATCCCACCCCTTCGGGAACGCGCCATGGATATTCCGGTCCTCGCCCAACACTTCCTATCGAAGTTCTCAGCGCAGAACGGCAAGGAAGTGAGAAGCCTGTCTGACGAGGCCATGGCCCTTCTGCTTCGCCAGCCTTGGCCGGGCAACGTCCGCCAGATGGAGAACGCCATCGAACGCGCAGTCGTTCTGGCCGAGGAGTCTGTGCTGACGCCGGTCCATTTTCCCACCCTGGTTGGCCGACTGGAGGTGGCGGAGGCCCCCGAGGCCAAGGGTGGCATTGCCATTCCAGGGAGCAGCCTCGCGGCCATAGAGCAGGAGGCGATTCTGCGTACCATCGAGTCGGTGGGCGGGTCCACCTCGCGAGCCGCGCGGATTCTCGAGATCAGCCCGCGAAAGATCCAGTACAAGCTGAAGGACTACCAGGCCGACGCCGGCACGCCGCTGACACATCACTCGCGGACCCACAAGACCGCGCCCCCCACGGCCTGACCCGCACGGGAATCGTCGTCTGACGAGTCGGCGCAAAAAGAGCTCGCCGTCGCACTATTTGCGTCTCTATCGACTTCGGGCGCGCACTTGTTTCGGTGGTCGCGAAAGTGTGTCGCCCAAGGTTACGGGAATGGAGGGGTTCCGAGCCGAGGCCGCGATGGCACGCGACTTGAATGGTGTCGGAGGCGGAGAGTCAAGAAATGCCCCAGGCCCGCCGGATTGTTGTCGATGGAAACGAAGCCGCCGCGGCGGTGGCTCACCGTCTCAGCGAAGTCATCGCCATCTACCCCATCACGCCGAGTTCGACGATGGGAGAACTGGCGGATTCCTGGTCGGCCCACGGCCGCGCCAACATCTGGGGTGCCGTGCCCCAGATCATGGAGATGCAGTCCGAAGGGGGAGCGGCGGGAACCGTTCACGGCGCGCTCCAGGCCGGAGCCCTCGCGACCACCTTCACCGCGTCGCAGGGCCTTCTTCTCATGATCCCCAACATGTACAAGATCGCCGGGGAACTGACGCCCTTCTGTATGCATGTGGCGGCTCGGACCATCGCCACTCACGCCCTTTCCATCTTTGGTGATCACTCCGACGTCATGGCCTGCCGGGCCACCGGCTTCGCCATGCTTTGCTCGGGCTCCGTACAGGAAGCTCAGGACATGGCGGCCATCGCCCACATGGCGACGCTGCGGAGCCGCATTCCCTTCATGCACTTTTTTGACGGCTTCCGCACCTCACATGAGGTGGCCAAGATCGAGGAGCTGAGCGACGACGACCTTCGTACTCTCATCGACGAAAGCGCCATCCGGGCTCATCGCGAGCGAGCGCTGACCCCCGACCGCCCGGTCCTGCGGGGGACGGCTCAGAATCCCGACACTTTCTTCCAGGCTCGCGAAGCCTCAAACGGCTTCCACGCGGCCTGTGCGGGGCTGGTGCGCGAGGCCATGGTCCACTTCGGCGCGCTCACCGGTCGGAGCTATGACCTCTTCGAGTACGTCGGCCATCCAGAGGCCGATCGCGTCATCGTGATGATGGGTTCGGGAGCTGAGACCGCGGAAGAGACGGTTCTTGATCTGGTGGCGCGCGGCGAAAAAGTAGGCCTCGTCAAAGTGCGCCTCTTCCATCCCTTCTCCACCGATGCCTTCATCAAGACGCTTCCTCAAAGCGTGCGCTCGATCGCGGTGCTCGACCGCACCAAGGAGCCGGGGGCGGTGGGCGACCCGCTGTATCTGGAGATACTGGGCGCACTCCGCGAGGCGGAGGACGATGGTCTCTCGATGTTCGCCAAGGCGCCGCGAGTGGTCGGAGGGCGCTACGGTCTGTCGTCGAAGGAGTTCGATCCCGGGATGGTGCGGGCGGTGTTCGCCAATCTGGCGGAGGGCAAGCCGCGGAACCATTTCACGATCGGAATCATGGACGACGTCACCCATATGTCCCTGCCCTGGGACCCCGACCTCGACATCGAGCCCAAGGACGTGAAGCGGGCCATCTTCTTCGGCCTGGGCGCCGACGGAACCGTGGGCGCCAACAAGAACTCGATCAAGATCATCGGAGAAGAAACGCCCTTCTTCACGCAGGGCTACTTCGTCTACGACTCGAAGAAGTCCGGGGCCACCACGGTGTCCCACCTGCGTTTCGGACCGCGGCCCATTCAATCCGCCTATCTGATCAAGCAGGCAGACTTCGTGGCCTGCCATCAGTTCGAGTTCGTCGACAAGGTGGATGTGCTCGAACGCGCGGCCCCGGGTGGGGTTTTCCTCCTGAACTCGCCTTACGGTCCGAACGAGGTGTGGGACCGTCTGCCCCGGGAGATGCAGGAAGCCATTTTGTCGCGCAAGCTCCGCTTCTACGTGATCGACGCGTACAAGGTGGCGAAGGAAGCCGACATGGGCGGCCGGATCAATACGGTCATGCAGGTCTGCTTCTTCGCCCTGTCCGGTGTGCTTCCCCGCGAGGAGGCGATTGCGAAGATCAAGGGCGCCATCGAGAAGACCTACGGGAAGCGCGGGGATGTGGTGGTCCAGCGGAACTTCGCGGCGGTCGATCAGACCCTGGCGAATCTCCATGAAGTGCCGGAGCCCACGGTCATGACGGCCCGCCGAGGGCGACCTCCCATGGTCGCAGATGAAGCACCCGACTTCGTCAAGCGGGTGACCGCGGTGATGATGGCGGGGAAGGGCGACCTCCTTCCGGTGAGCGCCTTCCCGCCCGACGGCGCCTGGCCCGTGGCAACCGCACAGTGGGAGAAGCGCAATCTCGCGGTGGAGATACCGGTCTGGGATCAGAAGATCTGCATTCAGTGCAACCAGTGTGTTCTGGTCTGTCCGCATGCCGCCATCCGCGCGAAGGTTTATGACCCCGCAGCCCTCGCCCAGGCGCCGGCCACCTTCAAGGCGGACGATTTCCGGTCGAAGGACATGGCCGGGATGAAGTACACACTTCAGGTGGCGCCCGAGGACTGCACGGGTTGCACGCTGTGCGTCCATGTGTGCCCGGCCAAAGACAAGACGAACCCGCGGCACAAAGCGATCGACATGGCGCCGCAACGGCCGCTGCGCGACGCGGAGCGCGAGAACTACGCGTTCTTCCTCGATCTGCCCGAAGCCGATCGCACCAGGCTTGGAGCCATCGACCTCAAGAGTTCGCAGTTCCTTCAGCCGCTCTTCGAGTATTCCGGGGCTTGCGCAGGCTGCGGCGAGACTCCCTACATCAAGGTTCTCACCCAGCTCTTCGGCGACCGTGCTCTGATCGCGAACGCCACCGGCTGTTCGTCGATCTACGGCGGCAACCTGCCGACGACGCCTTACACCGTCAACAAGGAAGGCCGCGGGCCCGCCTGGGCCAACTCGCTCTTCGAGGACAACGCGGAGTTCGGTCTCGGTATGCGACTCGCGGTAGACGCTCATCGAGATCACGCCATGCAGACCCTCGCGGCCCTGCGCGGCCCCATCGGCGATCCCCTCGCGGGCGAGATCCTGGAAGCGGTGCAGGACACGGACGCGGGCATCGTGCTCCAGCGGGAACGGGTGCGTGATCTGAAGTCACGTCTCGTGGGCATCGAGAGCCCCTTGGCCCGACGCCTCGAGACCCTCGCCGACTACCTGGTGCGCAAGAGCGTGTGGCTGGTCGGCGGAGACGGCTGGGCTTACGACATCGGCTTCGGCGGTCTCGATCACGTCCTTGCGAGCAATCGGAACGTCAACATCCTGGTTCTCGACACCGAGGTCTACTCCAACACCGGAGGGCAGCAGTCGAAGGCCACCCCGCTCGGAGCGTCGGCCAAGTTCGCCGAGGCGGGCAAGGAGATACCGAAGAAAGACCTGGGTCTGCTCGCCATGAGTTACGGGCACGTCTACGTTGCCCGAATCGCCTTCGGAGCCAAGATGGCGCAGACCGTCCAGGCCCTGCAGGAGGCCGAGGCCTATCCTGGCCCCTCGCTCGTCATCGCCTACTCGCACTGCATCGCTCACGGCTATGACATGGCCTTCGGCGTCGATCAGCAGAAGCTGGCCGTGAGTTCCGGGGTCTGGCCCCTCTACCGATACGACCCGCGCCGGGTGGGCCGGGGCGAACCTCCGCTGCATCTCGACTCGGGCGCGCCCAAGACGAAGATCGCCGACTACATGCGCAACGAGGGCCGGTTCCGTGTGGTGGAGAAAGCCGACCCCGTGCGCTACCAGCGACTGTTGAAGCTGGCCGAGCGAACCATGAAGCAGAGGCTCGCCGTCTATCAGCAACTGTCCGGCATCACCGTGCCCCTGTTCGAAGGGGCGGGGCCGAGCGAGGGCGATCCGCCCGGCCCTAGCCAACCCGCCACGGAAAAGCACTGAGGAATCACCCATGAATCTCTCCGTCCGTTACCTGGGTCTCGACCTGCCGAATCCTCTGATTGCGGGGGCGTCGCCGATGTCGGACCACATCGACACCGTGCGCCGTCTGGAAGATGCGGGGGCCGCCGCCATCGTCCTGCGTTCGCTATTCGAGGAGCAGATCCTCCGCGAGCAGGTCTCGGCCTTCGAACATTCCGAGTCGCATTCGGAATCGTTCGCCGAAGCCCTGACCTACTTTCCCCAGCCGCAGACCTTCCTGTTCGGGCCCGATGAGTATCTCGAACATCTCCGGCGGGTGAAGGTGGCGGTGGACATACCGGTGATCGCTTCCCTCAACGGCGCCACCCCCGGCGGCTGGCTCAACTATCCGCCCCTGATCGAGGCCGCGGGGGCGGACGCCCTGGAGCTGAACTTGTATCGCCTGGCCTTCGATCACTATCTGAGCGGGCAGGAAATCGAGCGGGAAGCGGTCGATGTGGTCAAGGAGGTGCGGCGCGCGGTTCGCATTCCACTCTCCGTCAAGCTCTCGCCTTTCTATTCGTCGCTGGCACAGTTCGCGGGACAGCTCGATCGGGCCGGGGCGGACGGCCTAGTGCTGTTCAACCGGTTCTACCAGCCGGATATCGATCCTGAGACCCTCGAGCTGAATCGAAGCTTGTACCTCTCCGACCATCGCGAACTTCCGCTCCGTCTGCGCTGGCTGGGAGCGTTGTCGGGCCAGCTGCGGGCCTCTCTGGCAGTCAGCGGGGGCGTTCACAATGGCCGGGATGCGATCAAGAGCGTTATGGCGGGAGCCCACGCCGTCCAGATGGTGTCGACCCTGCTTCAGCACGGCCCCGAGAGGCTGGGGGCGATTCTCGGGGAGATGAAGGACTGGATGGCCCAATTCGAGTGGGAGTCGCTCGAGACCATGCGCGGAAACATGAGTCTGAAGCGCTGCCCGGACCCTGCGGCTTACGAACGAGCGAACTACGTCCAGATGCTGCAGGGCTGGCGGGAGTAACCCGTCTTCGGGCGGACCGCGCAAAAATTTCCGAAGTCCCATTAGGGTGGGGCGCACGGGTTTCGTCCCGTCGGAATGCGAGCCATCCGGGGATGGGAGTTGCCTCGACGTGTTATGGCACCGCGATTGCTGCAGTGACGATACAGAGGTGACGTTATGGCGACCCCCCATTTCGAACGCATTCTGTGTCCGACCGACTTCTCTCCTTTTTCCGCCCTGGCTTTGCGGCATGCCCTGGCCCTGACGCGGCAGTTCGGGTCGCGACTCAAGATCGTCTATGTGATTCCCGATCCCTATGCGGGCGCCGAGACCGGCAACGTCGGGCCACCCTGGCTCCAGACCCAGGAGGTCCACGGGTGGGTCGAAGCCCAGATGCGGTTGTTCCTGGAGCCCGCCCGCGAGGCCCGGATCGACCACCAGATCGAGGTGCGCTCCGGCGAGCCCTGGCGAGAAATCGTGGCCGTGGCCGAAGTGATGAGAGCGGATCTGGTGGTGCTCGGAACCCACGGTCGAAGTGGCCTTCAGCATCTTTTCCTGGGTTCGGTAACGGAGAGGTTGATCCGACGCCTGCCCTGCCCCGTGTTGACGGTTGCCCGTGAAGAAGGACGCACCTGGGCGGCCCCCGGGCTGATCAGCCGGATTCTGTGCGCCACGGACTTCTCCGACACCTCGAATGAGGCGGTGAATCTGGCCTTCGCCATCGCCGGGAAGGGTGGAGCCGAGGTGCTCTTGTTGCACGTGGTCGAGAACCTGGAGGAGGTGAGGGAGGCGGCGTCTCGCGTTCTGATCGATGTTGAGGCTCTCCGAGCGGACGTCGAGCGACGATCTCGCGCGAGGCTGCTTGAGGTCATTGACGGGGCCGGTGAGCCAGGGGTCCCCGCGGAGCCTCGGGCGGTGCTGGGCTGCGCCTACAAGGAGATCCTCCGTCTCGCCGCGACCGAGCGCATCGACTTGATCGTCATAGGTGCGCAGGGTCATGGCCTCTTCGAGCACCTCTTCTCCGGGTCGAATGCCCAGCACGTGATTCGGGCCGCCACCTGCCCGGTTCTCACCGTTCGTCCGCTCCGGCTGAAGGGCCCGCCGGGCGAGGTTCAAAGCACGGGCCTGACCCTGGTACAGGAACATCCCGTAGGCTCGTCCCGATAGATCCCTGAAAGGAATTTCCATGACCACTTCCACCGACGTACCCACAGAGCAGGCGGAACGCGGTCTGCCCACCGGTCGTAGCGAACCTGGGCGTGCCAATGCCCAGGAAGGCCTGCGCGTCCGCGACATCATGACCGCAGACGCGGTCACCGCGAGCGTCGATACCTCAGTGGGCCGCATCGCGCAGCTGATGGACAAGGGGTCGATCAGCGGTGTGCCCGTGGTGGACGAGACCGGGCGGGTGATCGGCATTGTTACGGACTTCGATCTTGTGGTTCGCAACACCCGTATCGATCCGCCGCCGTTTCTTCCCCTGCTGGAAGGCCGCATTCCGCTCGAGACGCAGGGCCACTTCGAGCGACGAATCCGCCACATGGTCGGGACCGAAGCGCGCGACGTGATGACCGAGGAGGTGTGGACCATCGGGCCAGACGAGAGTATTGAAGCCCTCGCTGAACTGATGGTCGGAAAGAGGGTCAACCTGGTCCCCGTCGTGGAAGCAGGTCGTCTTCTGGGGGTGGTGAGTCGCGCGGACGTAGTCCGCTGGATGACGAAAGACCACTGGCCGGCATCCTGACCGCGAGTACTCGGAGTCGCGGGAGCGTTCTCCCGCCTCGCAGCTTCCGGCCGGCATGCGCCTAACATACGGCGGCAATGCTGAACTGGATCTGGGTCGGCTTCTTCTTCGTGTCCTTCGTGGCCGGAATCTTTCGCTGGCTGGTCCTGGGAGAGCCCGGCGTGTGGGCGGCGATGGTGGGGTCCACCTTCGACATGGCGAAGACCGGGTTCGAGATCTCGCTCGGACTTACGGGAGTGATGTGCCTCTGGCTCGGCATCATGCGGGTCGGTGAGAAGGGAGGAGCGGTGGCCATCGTGGCGCGCGCCTTCGACCCGCTCCTGAGAAGGCTCTTTCCCGGGGTTCCCGCAGCGCACCCGGCCGGCGCTTCGATCGTGATGAACATGTCCGCGAACGTGCTGGGCCTCGACAACGCCGCCACGCCCCTGGGTCTTAAGGCGATGAAGGAACTTCAGGAACTGAATCCGAAGCCCGACACCGCGAGTGACGACCAGATCATGTTC
>Ga0163149_10006815_pt1 | contig 11621 bp, 8 predicted proteins | sample OliLakLV19MP5G1_FD_148604 | JGI IMG/M metagenome (GOLD analysis project Ga0163149, IMG submission 148604) | Freshwater microbial mat bacterial communities from Lake Vanda, McMurdo Dry Valleys, Antarctica - Oligotrophic Lake LV.19.MP5.G1 | ecosystem: Environmental > Aquatic > Freshwater > Lake >...
AGGAAAAGGCGCTCACGGTGGCGGAGCATTTTCTGGAAAAGATCCATCTAAGGTTGATAGGTCGGCAGCGTATGCAACTAGGCACATTGCTAAAAACTTAGTAGCAGCAGGAGTATGTTCCGAAGTGCTTGTTCAAGTATCGTATGCTATTGGTGTTGCTAAACCAACCAGCATTTGTGTAGATACCTATGGCACTGCAACAGTTAATATGAGCGATAGCGAGATAGGAAAAATTGTAGAAAGACTATTTGACATGCGCCCCTACTTTATTGAGCAGCGCTTTAAGCTTCGCACTCCTATTTACAGCGAAACTGCTGCATACGGGCATATGGGAAGAAAAAACCAGTGGGTAAATAAAACCTTCAAATCCCCTGATGGAAAAGTAAAAAATATGAGAGTTGAGCTATTCACTTGGGAAAAGTTAGATTATGTTAACAAGGTAAAAAAGGCATTTTCCCTATAATTTCAATCGATTTTAGCAATTAAAGCCTCCATTTGGGGGCTTTTTTGTTTGTAAGATATTTTAATTTTAATTTGTCAAATATCAATAAATAATATCTTTGGTTCTTATCAATTTTCCCTGATATTGCTTATGAAACGATTACGCATTTTAACGTTGATTTTTTCTTTTCCAGTAATGCTTTCTGCCCAAAATTTTGGAATTGGAGCCGATGTGATGTACAATTTTCAAACAGAAAGTTTTGGCGCAGGCGTACGAGCAAATTTTTTTCCAAATAACACCTTAAGTATTGTTCCTCAGTTTTCATATTATCCGGGTTTTAATAAAGTGCATGAATATTATTTAGGATTAGGCTTGGAATACAAGATATGGAGAGTAAAAAACTTCAATTTTTATTTGATTGGCCACGGTGCCTATAACAACTGGATTAATTACAACGTATCTGTATTAGAAGGTGCAAAAAAAGGTAACTGGAATTTAGAAGGTGGCATAGGGGTTACCACCAACAAATGTTTGCGTCCCTTTTTGGAATACCGTTATAATGTAAAGTTTATGGAAACTCACTTAAGGCTTGGTCTATTATATATTTTCGGATGTAGGAGCAGCAGTGGCGGCAGGTACGGTAAAGGAGATAATAAGTGGCTATGCCCTGCTTACGATTGATTTTATTGAATTTTCATTCTTTTTTAGGTTCTTTCAGAAATGTCAGTATAAATATATTTAGAATTTGTAACTTTCCTGTTAATCGCAGCGTCATACCTATAGAAACTACAAAAAGCTCTATAAAAAATTATTTTATGAAAAAAGTATCAATCAAATTAGCTGCTAAAATATTTTTAGCGTCCATAATCATCTCCTCCATTGTTATTGGATGTAAAAAAGATCGTATTGAAGTCCTAAACACGTATAGTCCAGTAAATACTTATTTGGATACTAAAAAACAAACTGAACAGGAATTCATTATAGACAGCAGCGGAACTGGACCCATAGTAGGAAATCAAGGAACAAAAATTATTATTGGCAAACAGTGTTTAAAATTCCCGAATGGAGATAGCGTAACTTGGCCATTTACCGTAAAGTTAGTTGAGCTTTATACCCCTAAAGACATGATATATTACCAGCAAGCTACTGTTGCATCTACTGGCATATTAAATACGGATGGAGAAATTCGTTTAAGAGCATTTAAAAATGGTACTGAACTTTTATTAAAGCCTGACCCTTGCATGGCTGCTATTGAAATGCCCAACCAAGCTCCTCAAGCAGGCATGAGCGTACATTATGGATTTGGCGCTTTATCCTCAGCAGATTGGACGGATGTTCCAGCAACTTTAGGAGTTACCACAAGCCTTAGCCCTGCATTTACTACAACACCTTACGGATATGCAGCCTCAATCGCAATATTAGGATGGATAAATTGCGGATCGGATGCAGGCACAACACCTACATCAACTTTAGCTTTTGATTCCAAAGTAGATGACCTTACCAACGTAGGAATTTTTATTTACTTCCCTTCTACCAAAACGGTTATGCAGGCTTACAACAAAGCATCTTTACCAATTCCAAACGGATCTAGTGTTAAGATTGTAGCCATTGCTGTTGATGGAAGCGGAAACCTATTCAGCTTTACAGATACTAAAACTGTAAACTCAAGCTCAACAATTGACATTACAATGGTAGCAACTACCGATGCAGCTCTTACTACTGTATTGGATGGACTGTAAAATATTAAAATGATTTATTAAGCCATCCGAAAGGGTGGCTTTTTTTTGTATTGGCTGTTGCCCCCTTCGAAGGGGGACAAAGGGGATGCCCTTATTTTTTTTCCACACCACTCAGCTTCTCAATTTTATTTTCCAAAGCTAACAATACTGATTGCATTTTCTTTCTCACTTCCTTATCTTGAAATCTAATAAATTTTACTCCCAGGCTTTCTAACCTTTCTTGACGCAGCTCATCGTTCAAAGCAATTTCTTCAACTAAGTGTGAGCCTCCATCAACTTCAATAGCCAACATAACTTGCGCTGAGAAGAGAATTAGTATTAGAAGCAGGAGTCAGCCGGTTTGCTTTTTTGCTTGCGCTTCGTTTGCAAAAGGGCAAAGCCGGAACCCTCTGCGTTGCTGTCCCCCGATGCGAAGCACGTAATAGTCTGGCGGAATGAAAAGCTGTCTGCGGTGGATGGTGTTTTCCAGAGTGCGTCCCAGTACAATCCTGTGGAACCAATGCTTTCAGGACAAAATTCCTATTCCTTAACGTAACCCAAAGGAAATGCTGCAGGGAAAGCCCTCAGAAAAAATTCCGAGGGCTTTTTTATGAATTAATTAACTACCTTATCACTACAATCTTATCTTGTTTTATTTTTTGGCCGTTGGAAACTACTTCATAGAAATAAATTCCTTCGGGCCAATATTTTTCAGAAATGTTTAATCGATTGGTTTCTCCTAATAATACATAAGTGTTCAGTTTTCTTCCTGCTAAATCGTAAATTACAAGTTCAGATTTCTCATTTTGTGGGATAAAATATTGGATTGCCATATTCCCGTTATTTGGATTCGGATAGATTGAAATCTCAGGTTGTGTATCAAGTTGAATGCTTTCTTTTGTATCATTTGTTGGCTTTTCGATTCGCGCATAACCATCCTTGCATTTACCGGCACTACCTGCATTGTAAATGGCAAATAATTCCGATTGAGTAAGTACCCGGTTGTACATGGATAACTCGTCAATCATACCCTTAAAGGAGAAACTCGCTGATGAAGGATTCCCATCAGGAATGTATGCACCAATCGCAAGGTCGGTTGTACTCTGAGTAAGAGTGATTGGAGGGTCGGTTCGTTGAGCAATCAGCTGACCATTTACATATATGTAACGGGTACCCGTCACTTGGTCATACACGGCTGCCACATGATGCCATGTGTTGGTTTGTATTACTCCCGGAGGAGTAACAAAAGTATGAAAAGAGCCATCCCATTGATGCGCATCATCAGAAATAGGAAAATGCATTTCTCCATTTGACCCCAAAGCCATTAGCCCATATGCTCTCTGATTACTTTGAGCACCGGCATCGCCCCATTTAAGAGCAATGGTCTGGGCTCCGGCACTCAAATCAGAATTTATCCAGCCCTCTATGGTAAAACTACCTGAGGGGTTGAGATTGGGCGCTGTTGGAATATTTACAAAGGCCCCTGCCCCGTTGAGGCTGAAAGCTTGCCCCACTTTTCCGCTTCCGAATGTTGCACCGTTCATCAATGTTCCATCATTGCCGTCTGCAATGTCATCAGCGCTTCCTTCCCCAGACCACCAACTGATTACATCATTTGGAACTTGTTCACAAACAAGCGAAGCGGTTAGATTAATTATCACGCAGTGTGTATCCTGCCCGCATTGGTTAGAAACAGTAAGGCATGCAATGTAGGTTCCAGCATCCTGATAAGTATGAGAAGGATTCTGAATTGTGTCTGTATTTCCATCTCCAAAATTCCAATTATAAGTTATAATTCCTGATCCTATAGAGGTGTTGGTGAAATCAACTTGCAAAGGAGCGGGGCCGGAATTGACCGAAGCATTAAATGAAGCTACCGGTTTATCAATAATTGTAATTTCTGAATTATACGTACTATTAGCATTACACTCACCCGTAACCACCAATGTAACTGTATAAGTCCCAACCGCTGTATAAGTAGTTGAGGCATTAGCTGTGTTTGCAGTTTGTCCGTTACCGAAATTCCATAAATAGCTTGTTCCAAAAGCACTTGGACGGAAAGTAACCGTTTGGTTCACACATTGCGTGGGAACGGAAGCGGTATCTCCTGCCACATTGATGCCGCTTGCAGAGCTATACGAAGCAATATTGCCGAACAACAGTTGCTCAAAATCCTCTTGCAGAACTTCACCTTTCAGAACAAGGTATTCGATCAATGCAATTTTTCTTGTTTCCGATAAATAAGCGGTTTGTATGCTATCCGGTGCTACGCAAGTAGAAATATTATCTAATAGCTGAAGTGTTTTTTCTTTTTGATTGATGAGGCTATGAACAAATGCTTTATCCGTTGAGGTATAAAAATTTACAAAATCATCCGCATTTGCTTTTGCTTCTGCAATAATCGAATCCTGCACTGCAAGCAATTGCTGAACATACGGATTGCTGAGAGAAAAATCGGTAGTCCTTCCGGTTAAGAAAGCATTTCCCAATGCCTCTTTCATTTTTGTATAGGCAATGTCATTAAGAAATACAACCTCTGCTTGTTTTTTATTGTTTAATTTTTTATCTGTGCCAAAAACAAGTATCTCATAAAACTGATTGACAGCAGTAAGGTCATTGCCTGCTGGGTTTTCAATTTCCATGTTAGTCATCGCCTGCCTTACTGCATCATTGTATTTTACTTTGTTAAAACTTGCGGTGATTATTTTTGGGCAGCCCGGGCAAAAATCGAGCGCGTTGGCTGTATTCACGTTTAAGGCGGATGGCAGTAGCGGTGTAAGACAGGCAGGTGGATTAAGCGGAAATAAATCCTGCACCGTGATAGCCTGGCCACTGCAGGGGAATGTAGTTGTAAGAGCATAGGTAACATTCTGAACGGGCTTTGCCAATGTTGCACCCCATTTGTTCTTTGTAGCTATTAAAAAGTTGGAACAAGGAGGGCTATTCTTCAAATTACCAATCAATACTTTTCCACCCGCAGCAGGATTAAAATTATTACCTCCAAATGAAAGATTGATTGTGTTAGCCCCATTGGAAGTGATTGTATTCCTGTTATTAATTGCAGAAACCGTTCCTCCTGTAGGAATCATGGTCGAACTCATATTAAGATTCGCACCAGAATGAACTAAAATACCAAAGTCATGGGCTAATGTTCCATTATTTGCAACCGAACCGCATTTTACGGTAAGCGTAGAAAATCCTCCAAACTCTATTCCGCTATGGCCATTTGATGAAACATTGGAATTTTTAAGGAGCAAACTACCCGGGCCAACAGCCTTGAATACAATACCTGAAACGCTATTTATAAATGTGCTGTTTACAGCAGATGAGGGCATACTCATAGAAGAGGCGTTCCAACCTACATTGTTGTTGCTGAGGAACTGGCAGCCAATTAATGAAACCCCCTGGCCAACAGAATACAGTCCGGTAGTACAAAACCGAAAAATGCTGTTGCTGATTGTAAGAGAGGCAACGCCTGATGGCACTTTAAAAATTCCGTACTTGCCGTACTCAAAGGTGCAGTTGTTAATGGAAACACCAACCTGCCCATAGACATGGACACCTCTATGGTTATTAAAACTCCCTGATATGGAAGTAACTTTTACATTGTTTAATGTGAGCGCTCGGCCAACATTAAGGCGAGAGTTATTTGCAAGTGTAACCAAACCGTTTGTAATGGAAAATAAATTCATGCCGCTTGCGGATAAACTACCTGCGTACATGCTCTCTTGAGTTATTTCTAAAACCTTATCTGTTGGGCCGCTGCCTGTGAGAACTATTTGTGAATTTGCTCCGGCAATGATGTTATTGCTTTGGTACGGATTAATGACAGGTGAAGTGGGAGGAGAAGAAAATTTAATGTAGCCGTTGCCTGTAAAGCCAAATATTGCACTTGCTCCAATTTGCAGGTCTCCTTTTATTTCCAATAATGTATTGTTATCGTTTAGTTTTATTGTGCTGCCTTGATTGTAAATAAGTTTGCCCGCCCCACTTGCACTACGATCAACAAATATTTTTCCATTGCCATTCAAGTCAATTGTCGAGCTATTATCCATTTGTAAAATAGCTGTTGGTTGAACTTCTGCGCCATCCCATAAATAGTCACAAACTGCTTTGAGCGTGGAGTTATCTAAAATCAGTTTTGCACCGGGTTCAATAATCAAATTGCCGTTTTTCCCAAACTCAAATATCATATTCTGAATAGTGACGGTTGTACCGCTTTTAATTTTTAACTCATCATGAATTTTTATGGTGTTGGACGGTTCAGCGAATGGATTGTTCAGTACGCCCGGAGTCCAGATTACAGGGACAGCATTAGCGGCTGTAAATGTATTTGCATTATATCTGCTAACAAGAGCACAACATTCAGGTGTGAGATTTATAAATTGATTATCATAATTTTCTCCGTCTATCTGGTCGGGCAGCAATAAAAATCCAGGGTTTACAAAAGTAAAATAGGCAGAGCTTGGCGTTACAATAAATGGGCTTGGAGAAATAATGAAAGTTGGAACAAATGCAGGGGAATTAGGGTTTGTCAAATTAATATATCCCAAATCAGTTTTAGAGGATGCCGCGTAAATCCTATAATTTCCACTTGCATCATAGGCAGTTTCCAATTGTGAGTTTCCATACGGACCAGAGTCGGCTAATGGTAATGTGTCAGGTATAAGCGTTATCAAATCAATCCACTTTATTCCTACTCCCATAACACCCACAAATAGTTTCGTATTATCAGGAGAAAATTCCACCCCTGTGTATTGCTTGCTTGCATCAAGTGTAAATTGAGAAATGCCGTTGATGCCCAAGGCAGTATTTACAGTGCCTGTGGCAGGGTTTAAATGAACAATGGTAACATCCTTGCTACTGCTGCTGGCTTTAATATTGCCCCATGCAAGCATTGTCCCATCTGGCGACAGGTCAACTTCTCCGTTTGAAAAATCAGGCTGTGCTTGCCTGATACAGAATGGTACCCGGTGTACTTATTCCGGATGAACTGATAATATATTTCGTAACAGCGCCACTTGAAAAACTGCCTGCGGCCGTATAAAGAAACCTTGTATTATTATTTTGTAAATTACTTACAGCCATTCCGCCATAAAATTCAGTATCAAATTCACTTCCTATATGCCCCTGCTCAGCAGTTGCGCTTATGCTGCCTGCTCCATTGTTTGCCAATAAGTCAATTGTGAGATAATGTAAGTGCAGATACCATGGGTCTAAAGCGTGATTGCTAATTTTACCATGTGCACCAAAAGTAATAGATGTATATATCAAATAATATTTGCCACAGATACCCGGCACAGGCACAATTACGATTTCAGGCCCCATGCCTTCGCTTGTAGCAAAAAAGAATCCTATCAATCCGCCATTCCGGTTATACACTTCATTGTCCCTTACATAAAATAGTAAATTTCTGTCTATGCCGTATATCCCATTAACCACATGACCAGCAGGAGGAATCGTAAAATCGGAAGTTACAGAAGGCACTGGTTTAGTAAAATCAATATAATTTCCCTTATCCAGATAAAATACTTTCCTCTGATTTTGGCCCATGCCTACACAAGCAAAGAGAATAAAAAGTAATGAGGTGAATCCCGCTAAAGACGGGATGAAACACAATTTTGTTTTCATTTTGCATTGTTTTTAATTGATAATTATTTTACCGGATGCTATTATTTGCGACTTTGATAAAAGCCTGATCAAATAAATTCCTTGCTCCAAATTGCCCCTTTCAATTTTTATATGTTTTTCTCTGTTAATTTTAGCCCTCAATAATTCCCTGCCGAGCATATCATACATGGCGAATGAAAGTTCAATTTCGGTTAAATATTTATCAGGAATAATTAATGTTGCAGCAGTATTAAAAGGGTTCGGATAAACTGTTAATTGATTCTCGGCAACAGGAATAATTGGAATTCCATTGGGTGCATAACCGGTGCTGTCAGTCTTTATCAGATAAGCACTTCCAAAACCCTGATCAGTCAAACCTGTAATTACAAATCCTCCATCCGATGTTTGTTGCAAACATCTGTCAAAACCAGCGTATTGAGGAGAAGTGTCGCCAAATGTTTTTGTCCAAATAGTATCACCATTTGCATTTGTTTTTATAAGCCATAAGTCATATGGGTTCGGAGTTGCTGTTGTGCAACCCAAGATATATCCACCATCTGTTGTTTGATTCACTGACCGCCCCGTATTTTCATTTTGGTCTCCGTAAGTTTTTGTCCAAATAGTATCGCCACTACTATTTGTTTTAATGAGGTAAACATCATAACTACCGTTTCCAAAACTGCCTGTGTATCCTGTTATAATATACCCACCATCAGATGTTTGCTTCACACTTCTCCCATAATCTAGACTTATGCCTCCATAGGTCTTTGTCCATAAAGTATCGCCATTTGAATCGGTTTTTACCAAAAGAACATCTGTAAATGTTCCGGTATTATTAACAGCAATGCCCGTAAAAGCATATCCTCCGTCTGATGTTTGCTGTACAGAATAAGCAACAGTACCCTTATATCCGGCTGATTTATAATTTTTAAACCACTGAGCACTGCCATTTGTATCTGTTTTTATTAGGCAGGCTGTAGAATCTTGATAGCCAGCAATTATATACCCTCCATCAGTTGTTTGCTGAACAGACCATGCTTCCTCGCTTTTTGATCCTCCATAGTTTTTTGTCCAAAGGGTGTCGCCATTACTATCTGTTTTAATAAGATAAATATTGTAACCAAAAGAAGGTAATGTTGTATAGCCCGCAATAATGTATCCTCCGTCAATAGTTTGCTGCCCTGCATGCCCAAAATTATCATTGTTATTGCCACCAATAAGATTATGCCATTGCTCTTGCCCATTAGAATATGTTTTTATCAACAAAACTTTTGAAACACCAAATGTTATTCCTTGTCTGCCAAAGATTATATATCCACCATCAGAAGTTTGCTGAACAGAATTTCCTGCTTCTGCAAAACCGTAATCGTAATATTTTTCAAAAGTGATTGATTGGGGAAAAGAAAATCCCAAACAGGAGATGGAAAATATTGCGGATAGCATGATTTTCTTCATCGTGTTAATTTATAAAACTCAATCTTTATTTTATAGGAAGTAAGCAATTGTATAAAGAACACAACAAATGTATAATTTATACGCTCAAAAGCAAATGGCAAACAGATTTTTTTTAGGAATTTTTAGTGGTATTATTGAAACTATTTACGGTTTTATGCGCTAAAGGAGCATTTTAAATACCCGACATACTGTTTATAAATGTACTGTTTAATGCAGAGGAGGGAAGTAATAAAGAAGGTGCATTCCAACCTACAGTACTATTGTTCAGGAACTGGCAGCCAATTAATGAAACCCCCTGGCCAACAGAATACAGTCCGGTAGTACAAAACCGAAAAATGCTGTTGCTGATTGTAAGAGAGGCAACGCCTGATGGTGCTTTAAAAATTCCGTACTTGCCGTACTCAAAGGTGCAGTTATTAATGGAAACCCCTGCCTGCCCATAGACATGGACACCTCTATGGTTATTAAAACTCCCTGATATAGAAGTAACTTTTACATTATTTAATGTGAGCGCGCGACCAACATTAAGGCGGGAGTTATTTGCAAGGGCAACCAAACCATTTGTAATGGAAAATAAATTCATGCCGCTTGCGGCTAAACTTCCTGCGTACATGCTCTCCTGAGTTATTTCCAGCACTTTGTCTGTTGGTCCGCTGCCTGTAAGAATAATTTGTGAATTTGCTCCGGCAATGATGTTATTGCTTGTTGGTGATAATGGAGAGCTAAATTTTATGAAGCCGTTGCCTTGTGGATACAGATTAGGCAGAAGCGACAGCGTTGAATTGGCAACAAGATTTAGAGTTCCTTTGATATCAAGCACAGTGTTTATACCATTAAGCGTTATAATTCCATTATCATGAATAAGCGTTCCGCCTTGGTCAACTAAAAATGTGGCATTATCGTAGAGTATTATTTCAGCGCCATTTTGCATTTTTAATGTTGCTCCTGGCATTACATGAATTTTTGAATTGCAGGGCATTGTAATTTTACATGCAACATCAAGCGTAAATCCGGGCTGTATAATTAAATCGGAGTAAAGTCGTATATCAAAATCCCATGTTTCGTTTTTAGAAATAATAATTGGTTCAAGAGGGGTATATGTACAAGGGTCAACATATTGGCGAATATTTTTAAGGGAAAGAGCACGGTGCATTTCGCCTACCTGCTTTGGTGAAGCATATGCTTGCGCTTTATTTCCACCTACGATATTATTTGTGACCTTACCGCTAGTTGCAGGAGTTGGCTTTGTAGGGTCGAAAGCGTCAGTGCTCCAATCGGCATTATGAGGACAGTTACTTGGATTGCCAAAAACATCATCCCAAAAATTAGGATCACTGGTATTGCAATTAGCAGAACAACCCCCACCTAAATAAGTATGGCATAAGCCTAGATTATGAGCGATTTCATGACGCAAAACAATATTATTTCCCCACAATGATCCTGATAAGTAAGCTGAATATGCAGTATAAATAACATGATAAATATCTCCTGAACCTCCGTACCAAGGTGGTTGAGCACATCCGGATGCTCCTCCTACAATTTTAGAAACCGTTGCTGACGCACCGCTACCACCACCACCAGAAAAAGTAATGGTAGGGGGGTAGTAATGCCCTGCTGGCAAACCAGCAGGCGGAGTAATTGTAATGCCTACAACTTGCCCACCGTTTATCTTTGCAGTAGCGGTTTCATTATTAGGACATTTACCACTTATCGAAGTACCAACGCGAGTTATGGTGACAGTAGGTGGAGAGATATACCCACTTCCGCCTGAATTTATCACAATGTTAGCGTTTTCAATTTCGCCACAAACACTCCCCTCTGTAAAAATTATATTCATATATTTTTTTCTTTCGAGGTCTGCAGCAAATATTGCGCTTAGAAGTGGCCCTGTATGTAAGTCGCAATTCCCATTCCATAGAATATTTGTTGGATCTTTATAAAAGTATATTCTTTCTTGGCCAGGTTGCCCTAAACTGAATTGAATTCTTCTATTTAAAACTTCATTTCCAGGAAGAATAATTTGATCAGAAGGTCCATTATCAAGATCAATACCTGAATAATTTCTATTAACCCAGTTTATCAATTGAATTAATGCTTGTTTGTGTGCAGGTGTGTCTTGGAAGTTCCCTGAACCATCACTTTTCTGGAATATATTAAGGGCTATTTAAATTTCCTTTACCGGTGTATTACTAGTAGGGATATAATTTCCAATGTAATTATAATACGCAAAGTCAAGAGATGTTGAACTACAATTTTGCAGGACAACAGGAGGAGGTACAGCAAGTACATCATCATCAAAAGAAACCGGAGGGTAATTTGCCGGGATAACTTCAGCTTGTTGTGTTGTTTGTGCCTTTGTTGTAATGGAAGCAAAAGGCATCAAAGCGATAAAAAAA
>Ga0163149_10006817_pt1 | contig 11618 bp, 12 predicted proteins | sample OliLakLV19MP5G1_FD_148604 | JGI IMG/M metagenome (GOLD analysis project Ga0163149, IMG submission 148604) | Freshwater microbial mat bacterial communities from Lake Vanda, McMurdo Dry Valleys, Antarctica - Oligotrophic Lake LV.19.MP5.G1 | ecosystem: Environmental > Aquatic > Freshwater > Lake >...
CATCATAGGAGTCGCTGGAGCCATAGCGGGTGCCATAGGGGTCATGTACCAGCCAAGTCTTATTTGCAGGATCATGCCCGACAATGACACAAATGTGACCCGATCCTTTGTAAGCAAACCCAACGACTACTGGAATGCCGGCTTTGAGTGATAACAACACATCTTTTCCAGAAAGCTTGTAGCTGAAGTAAGATTCAATGCCAAGGTCTTTCAATGCATTAGTTTGAGCAGTGTGGTCAATAGTGTCGCCATACTTGTTGACAAGCCGCATAAAAACTGACTCTGGCTCAGGAAAACCTTGTTGCTTCGCTTGTTTAGAAATATCTCCTTTTAGCAAAAAATCTGCCAGCATCGTGTTGCTGGTGGTGTTGCACTGCCGCCAGCCGGGTCCAAAGACTGCGGGGTCGTTGTTTAGCTGAGAACAGTAAGGAACATCTAGTTTGATCACTTGCTTAGCGTCTTCCCCTTCGACAGTAATGTGAGGATCGTAGACGTAGACTTCCTGGAGCTTTGACTTACCATCCTTGGCGGTGAGTGGAGATGCCAACATCAGGCGCATATGTTGGTTGCGATCGGGGCTAAACTCACTGACGCTAAAGGTTTTGCCCTTTTCCATTGAAATCTTATCGGCATCTGGTAAATCATTAGCAGCTAAGACACGCTTTTTGAGAAAGGTATCCGCATTAATGGTTGCTTTTGGCATGATGGTAACCCTTTAGTTCAGTAATTCAGTTCAGTCGTATTTGGATTTAGCAGTGTTTGTGCAGCTTTAGCGGTGTTTGTGCAGCCACGAAGCTGAAACAATCTTTTGTTAGACTGCCCTAAATTGAACATTGCTAACCAAATCTTAGATTTCTGTGTGAATCATATCTTAACCATGCTTCTGTTCTAAGTTTTGCTATCTTAAAATACCTTCAGCGATCGCACCGCTTGAAGCAGTTCGGGCACTACGTCGGCAGTCCAATGTCCTTCGCCGCGTCGTCCGGTCAGCAGCATCAGATGTAAGCTGTAGGCGTGAGGATAGCCATTCGCTTCTAGCCACAGCAGATCGCTTTCTACTTCACAAGCGATCGCTTCTTCGTCCATTAACTCGGATTGCATTTGGGCGATCGCGGTCACAATCTGGTTGAGCAATCGAGCAAACTCTTCGAGTTCAGCAGTCGTTAGCTCTAATGCCCAGTCATCTGCACCCACTAAACCTTGAAAGGTAGCTGCGTCTGCATCCCAACCAATCCGCCAGCCAATGCCAGTTTTAAGCAGTCGAGCCATGAGAAAAGAAGAGAGAAGAGGGAAGAGAGAAAAGGGAAGCTAGTTGGAGGAGGGCTTGGGGAGGGGCGATCGCCCGGATTGGGTCGAAAACCCATTCACCAAGGCTTGTACTAAGGCATCTCGTTGGGCGCGGTTTAGCTGGCGAATGGCTGCTACATCTCCTTCAGCAGGATTTTTTTTCAGTTTGGCTGCCCCAGGATATTCGCCAGTTTCTAGCGCTCCTGTCAGTCCAAGATAATCGGCAAGGGTGATCTTCCAATCCAATCGATAAAGCGCTGGTCGCCCTTTGACATAGAGATGATAGCGAATCAGCCGACTCACCAGCGTGTCTTCCAAGGCGACTTTGCCCGTTTCTTTGCTAACGTATTGATTTTCGCGTGGAAAGTCTGGAAGCTGTTCATAAACGGTGCGCCAGACTCCTTCTGAACGCACAATTTGTTGAGCGATCGCCGATGAAGGTTGCCACCCTGCTAATCCATCCCTGCTGTTTAGAGTAAACCCTACTGCGATCAAACCGCTGGCGATCGCGACTAGAAAACGGAATTTTGGCATGATTCACTCAACCCTCATCAGTCGCGCTTTCAACAAACCGAAACCACTATTCACCAATGATTTCAGGCTGTGTTAACTCATCAGACATTTCCATAATTGCCCGCAGCACTGGCTTCATGGAAGGGTCTTCGTTGTTATCAAAATCCTCAAAGCGCCGTCTCTTGGCACGATTGGCAACCTGAACCGTAATGCGATAGCGATTAGAGGCTGCTCCAATGAGTTCATCGGCACGGCGCATCACATGGGTGCTGTCATACACAAGACGCTTTTGCATAAACGTAGTTTCCAGTAGAAAAGGCTTTCTCAGTCTATCAATAGAATTGGCGATTGCGGTTAAATCCGCTCGGTTTTCTCCTGTCTATTGTCTAAAGTCAATGAATTGAGACGCGATCGACAACTCAACAGCCTTGAGCAATTCTGAGAAAGCAGACATAAGTAAATCTTTAGCTTTGTCATAGTAACTTTCTATACATTTTCCAATTGTTTTTTGCATCATGTGCCGCTAAAGTATTTCTAAGATAGATTTTTGATTATCTTTGTCCAAAACTAGATAGATTTTTTTCTATGAAAGAAGTGGGTAGCTTCAATGCTTTTTGAATCGGGCATTCCCCGTCTGCTTCTTCCTGAAGATTAGAAGATCTGAGCTATCTCGTCAGGGTCTTTGAACCCAATGTTTTGTACTAAGGCAACTCATTTTGTCTGTTACACATTTTTAACAACCTAGGTTGAGATATTAGGAGATAGTATGCCTGTTTTTTCAAAAGTTTCTCGTCGCCGATTTATCACGATCGCAACTGCGTCGTCTTCAGCATTGCTATTGAAGGGCTGTTTGGGCAGTCCACCAGAAACAACCTCTACCAGCCAAAGTTCTCCCGTTGCCAGCCCGGTTGCAGAGCTAAAGCCGGAAATGATGCCGGAAGTAAAAACAGTCAAGCTGGGTTATTTGCCGATTGTGGAAGCGGCATCCATCATTGTTGCTAAGGAGAAAGGACTGTTCGCCAAGTATGGGATGCCTGACGTGCAGATTGACAAACAGGCAAACTGGGGAGCAGCGCGAGACAATGTGAAAATTGGGTCGGCTGGTGGCGGAATTGACGGCGGACAGTGGCAAATGCCAATGCCTTACCTGATTTCAGAAGGCATCATCACTGACAAAGCCAAAGTGCCGATGTATGTGCTGGCGCAGTTGAACACCCACGGAAATGGGATTGCGATCGCCAGCAAGCATCTGGGTAAAGGCTTATCTACTAAAGTTGCTGACCAAGTTGCGTTCTTTGACAAATTAAAGGCAGACGGAGCGAAATTTAAAGCGGCGTACACCTTTCCTAAAGCAAACCAAGAATTTTGGATTCGCTATTGGCTAGCCGGAAATGGCATTGACCCCGACCAAGAAGTTGAATTGTTGACGGTGCCCACGGCTCAAACGGTTGCCGATATGAAAGCAGGGGCAATGGATGCCTTCAGCACCGGCGACCCCTGGCCCACCAAAATTGTGTCTGATAAGGTTGGCTTCATCTCAACACTTACGGCGGAGATTTGGAAGAATCATCCCGAAGAATATTTGGCAATTCGCAAAGACTGGGTAGACAAGTATCCCAAAGCGACCAAAGCGATCCTGAAGGCAGTGATGGAAGCCCAACAATGGTGCGACAACTTTGACAATCGTAAGGAGCTAGCGGGGATTCTGGCTAAGCGCGAATACTTTGGTATACCGGAAAGTGTCTTGATCGATCCATTGATGGGCAAATACAACTTGGGTGAGCGATCGGTGGATGATAAGTCAATGGCGGTGCTGTATTGGAAGGATGAGAAGGGCAGTGTGTCCTATCCTTACCAGAGCCATGATTTGTGGTTCCTGACTGAAAGCGTGCGTTGGGGCTTTTTGCCGAAAGATACCTTATCCAAAGCGAAAGACTTGATCAAACAGGTGAATCGGGAAGATATTTGGCGGGAAGCCGCGAAGGAACTTGGCGTTGCGGCGGCGGATATTCCAAGCAGTACGTCTCGTGGGGTTGAAACATTCTTTGATGGCACGAAGTTTGACCCAGAAAATCCCCAAGCGTATTTAGACAGCTTGAAAATTAAGCGAGTTTAGAGATTGGTTTATCGCGTAAACTGCCCTCGCCCTAAATCCCTCTCCCAGAGGAGAGGGACTTTGAGACTAGACTAACGGTTTTTCAGGAGGGTTGAGTATAAGCTTCAACCCTTTCATACAAGCAGTATTCATTCATCACTGAATTTAAGGAGATAGCCATGACGATCGCCCGTAAACAACCCTCTGAGACTTGGCTTGACTCTCCATTTCTGGCACGGTTGAAGTTGAAAGAACGACTGAGGGATTTAATTCCACCCACGATCGCGATCATCATCTTTCTCACCCTGTGGCAACTCTTCTCGTTGCTTCCAGGAGCCGCGCTACCCGGTCCGATTCGAGTCGTGCAAGACACCTGGATGTTGATCCTTTATCCCTTTTATGACAAAGGCGGTACAGATAAGGGATTGTTCTGGCAGGTGGCTGCCAGTTTGCAACGGGTGGCGATCGGCTATACCTTTGCGGCGATCGTTGGCATCAGCGTCGGGGTTCTAGTCGGACTCAACGACACCCTATCCAAAGCTCTCGATCCAATCTTTCAACTGCTGCGAACCGTGCCGCCCCTCGCATGGGTACCGATCGCACTTGCCGCTTTACAACAAAACCAGCCTGCCGCCCTGTTCGTCATTTTCATTACGGCAGTCTGGCCCATTCTAATCAACACCTCCGTGGGTGTCCGCCAAATCCCTCAGGATTACAACAACGTGGCTCGTGTATTGCAACTATCGCAGCAAAAATATTTCTTCAAGGTACTGTTTCCCGCATCGTTGCCCTACATTTTTACCGGATTGCGAATCTCGATTGGGCTGGCATGGCTAGCCATTATTGCCGCTGAAATCGTCATGTCTGGCGTGGTTGGCATTGGCTCCTTCATCTGGAATGCTTACCAAAACGGTCAGGTGAGTGAAATTATTTTGTCCCTGTTTTACATCGGCATGGTGGGATTGATCCTCGACAAATCCTTAGCTTGGTTGCAAACAGCGATTTTGCCAGAAGAACAACGATAAGACGAAGGGCGAAGGGAGTTTTGAGTTTTGAGTTTTGAGTTTTACATTCACCCTATCTCCTGCGGAGACGCTACGCGAACGCCATTCACTCTTCGCCATTCCCTGATACCTGACCCCTGCTACCTGACTCCTGCTACCTGACCCCTATTCCCTATTCCCATGACACCCTTTGTTGCTGTTGAAAACATTGAAAAAGCGTTTCCCTTAGCCAATGGCGATCGCTATATCGCGTTGAAAGGCATTGATCTAAATATCCGCGAGGGTGAATTTGTTTCACTGATTGGTCACTCTGGCTGTGGTAAATCAACTCTGCTGAACATCATTGCGGGTTTGGATCTGCCCACCGAAGGCGTTGTGATGCTGGATGGTGAGACAGTTCGCCGACCAGGACCCGACAAAATGGTCGTGTTTCAAAATTACTCGCTGCTGCCTTGGTTAACGGTGCGAGAAAATATTGCCCTAGCGGTGGATGAAGTGCTATCTCATTTACCTGCTCCAGAGCGCCGCGAGGTGATCGAACATCACATTAATTTGGTGGGCTTGCAACATGCTGCCGATAAGCCTCCGGGTCAATTGTCAGGCGGAATGAAACAGCGAGTGGCGATCGCCCGTGCCTTGGCAATCCGTCCTAAACTATTACTGCTCGATGAACCGTTTGGCGCATTGGATGCCCTAACACGCGGCAATTTGCAAGAACGTCTGATGCAAATTTGCGATGAAAGCAAGGTGACAGCGGTAATGGTGACCCATGATGTGGATGAGGCATTGTTACTCAGCGATCGCGTCATCATGTTGACGAATGGTCCTGAGTCAAAAATTGGACAAATCATGGAGGTCGATATTCCTCGCCCCCGCAAACGACTAGAAGTGGTGAATCATCCTAGCTACTACTCAATGCGGAGTGAAATCATCTATTTCCTTAATCAACAAAAGCGGATTAAAAAACTGCGATCGCGCAAGACAGGAGCGATCGCCCGTCATGGGTTAGAGAAAGTCAACCTGGAAATTGGCTTTGTGCCCCTGACTGCTTGCGCCCCCCTCGCCGTTGCTAAAGAGAAAGGTTTTTTCGCCCATCATGGATTAGATGAAGTGAATCTGGTGCGTGAATCTAGCTGGCGTGGCATTCAGGATGGGATTGCAGGCAACTATCTAGATGCAGCTCAAATGCCCTCTGGAATGCCGATTTGGTTGACCTTGGGCGGAATGGATGGTCGTTTTTTGCCGACGGTCAGTGCGCTCACCCTAACTCGCAACGGCAATGCAATCACGCTTGATAAACGGTTCTATGACGAGGGCATCCACACCCTACAAGACCTGAAGCGGATGCTGTTGGAAACCCAAAATAAACAACATGTGTTTGGGGTGGTTCATCCAGCCTCTATGCATAATCTGTTGCTGCGCTATTGGCTGGCAGCGGGTGGCATTGATCCCGATCACACAGTTCACCTCAACACCATTCCTCCAGCCCAAATGATTGCCAACCTGCAAGCTGGAAACATTGATGGATTTTGTGTGGGCGAACCCTGGAACGTCCGCGCTGCCGTTGAAGGGATTGGCTACACGATCGCCACTGATCTAGAAGTGTGGGAAGGTCATCCTGGCAAGGTTTTGGGTGTGCGCGAGGAATGGGCGCTTGCCTATCCCAACACTCACATCGCCCTGGTAAAAGCCCTTCTAGAGGCATGTCGCTACTGCACCGATGAGGCAAACCATGAAGAAATTCGGGAAATCCTCTCTCGCCGCGAATATCTAGGAACTGACCTGCAATACATCTATTTGGGCGATCCCAATTCTCAAATCTGTAGTCTTCATCCTTCACCTAAAGAGTATGCCCATCATCAATTCTATGGTCAGGGTGTCAACCGCCCTAGCCGGACTGAACATCTCTGGCAAATGACGCAAATGGCACGCTGGGGAGATGTTCCCTTTCCTCGCAACTGGGTCGAAATTCTAGAGCGAGTTTGCCGAGTCAGTGCATTCAGCACAGCGGCACGAGAATTGGGATTATCTGAAATCACCTACAGTCGCGGTCCGATTCAACTATTTGATGGCACAACCTTCACTGCCGATGATCCGATCGCCTACCTCAACAACTTGGAGATCAAGCACGACATCTACATGGCAGAAGTGCCAATGAGCCATTCACTCACGACAACATAACTAGATTAGAACTGACGCAGATAAATCGGAATTTGCCCCCCAACCCCCAATTCTGGGGGAACAAGAAAATCAAAGTCCCCCAGAATTGGGGGATTTAGGGGGCAAGTGCGTAATTCCTATCACAATTCTTTTGTTGGCAGGTTAATAACAATCATTCATCATTATCTAACGATGCAAACTCTAACCACGCAATCCACTCCAAATTCTCAGATTTCCAAAGAACCATTTCTCGTCATCGACAATGTTTCCAAGGTGTATCCGACTCCCAAGGGCGACTATGTTGTGCTGGAGGAAGTCAATTTAAAAGTTCAAGAAGGCGAATTCGTCTGTGTGATTGGTCATTCTGGCTGTGGCAAATCAACCCTGTTGAATATGGTGGCAGGCTTCTCGGAACCCACGGATGGATTAGTCACCTTGCACGGTAAACGGATTACTAAACCGGGACCCGATCGCATGATGGTCTTCCAGGGATATGCGCTGTTGCCGTGGCTGAGTGCCTACGAAAATGTATATTTGGGAGTAGATTCTGTATATCCCAAAAAATCTGAGGCTGAGAAAAAGCAGATTGTGCAGGAACATCTGGCAATGGTGGGACTGACAGAAGCCGCCGACAAGAAGCCGGGGCAACTGTCGGGCGGGATGCGTCAACGAGTGGCGATCGCCCGTGCGTTGTCAATTCGCCCTGAAGTGTTGATTCTGGATGAACCGTTTGGTGCCCTCGATGCGATTACCAAAGAGGAACTACAGGTTGAACTGTTGAAAATTTGGAACGATCATCGATGTACCGTATTGATGATCACTCACGACATTGATGAAGCGCTATTCTTAGCCGATCGCCTGGTGATGATGACTAATGGACCTGCGGCAAAGATTGGCGAGATCTTAGAGATTCCATTTCCTCGCCCCCGCGATCGTGAGCGAATTATGGAAGACCCTGAATTCTACAAGATGCGAAACTACATTCTGGATTATCTCTACAACCGATTTGCCCACGATGACGACTAGTGAATTATGCCCAGATCTATTTCACAGCAGAGTTGGCGTATTGGCGACGATGCATCAAAAGGAAGTGGTCATTGCTCCAATCTTGGAACATCAGCTTGGGGTGCAAATTGTCGTGCCCCAAGACCTTAATACCGATGAGTTTGGCACCTTTACCCGCGATATCAAACGTCCTAACGATCAACTCAATGCCGCCAGACTCAAAACAGAAAAAGCCATGACCTTAACGGGGTTAACACTTGCGTTTGCCAATGAGGGGAGTTTTGGTCCTCACCCGGCAATCCCATTTCTGGCTTGCGACTGTGAAATTGTGATGGTGAGCGATCGTGATCAGAACCTAGAAATTGTGGGTCAGGCACTATCAACAGAAACAAACTATTGCCATCAGCAAATCACGAGCCTTGAAGCAGCCTTAGCATTTGCTCAGAAGATTGGCTTTCCTGCCCATGGCTTAGTGGCAATGCCCGATGCCCAACCGACGCAACCATCTCTCATTTTTAAGGGCATCACCTGTGCAGATCAACTGGTGGAAACGGTCACCTGGCTATTAAAAAAATTTGGACAGGCGCATCTCGAAACCGATATGCGGGCAATGCACAATCCCACGCGAATGAACGTGATTGCCCAAGCCACCCACGATCTGGTTCGCAAAGTTCGCCAGTGCTGTCCGCAATGTGGCTGTCCAGGATTTGAGATCGTTGAACACAAAGCTGGATTACCCTGTGCCCTGTGTGGCTTGCCAAGCGAGTTGACTCTCGCAGTCACCCATCGTTGTAAAAAGTGTGATTTCAGCAGCATTACTTATTTTCCCGATAAGCAAGAGTTCGCTGATCCAGCCCACTGTTTATTCTGCAATCCTTAGTTGTAAATGCGATCGCAAAACTTATGCCTATCGATAGGCAACTGAAAAATCCTCGCAGTCAGAACAATCAGTCGATTTAGGCAAGTTGTCCTGCCCAGATTTTCCCCAGCACGGTGGCAGGATCAATATCTGACATTTTGGCAATGTTTATAAATATTTCAGGAAAGTTAAACACCCATGATGCTATGAATGAACTACGTTCTTGCATAGCTGTTTTTGCTATTGTGTCAAGTTTTTCTTTCCGTGGCATGTTCACGATTAATGTCTCCAGAGTGCTCCCTTGAGTACTTTGGAAAAATTAGTAATCAGAGACTATAGTTGACTCGTGGAGTCGCTCATCTCAGGTGAACTCTGCGCTGATATAGTAAATCAAGCGAGGAGCCGATTGAATGACCTTTGCAGAATCCCGTAGTGAGACTGTCCCGGTTCAGCTTCCGAATGGGGAGATCGTCAAAGTTGAGGTGACGAACACTGGGCGAGAGGATGTCAGCTTTGACCCAAAACAATTCCAACCCGTTGCCGATGAGATCGAGGGTGTAGTGCAGATGATTGCCGCGCCGATCCAAAAGGTGAGACCGAAGAAGGCAACGGTAAAGTTTGGGATGGAACTGGCGATCGAATCTGGGCAACTGACGGCAATTATTGTCAAAGGCTCCGGCAAAGCTAATCTCGAAATCACCTTGGAATGGGAAACTCAGCCTAAGCTTGAGCCATGAACCAGCGATTGAACATCAGTTACGTTGATGCTACAGGTCGCTAACAGCAAGATGTCTCTATACTGAGAGTAAAATCAGCGATTTGGATCAGGACTATGCCCACCTATGAAGAAGTCCTAAATTTAGCAAAACGTCTCCCCTTGACTGATCAAGCTCGATTATTGGAGGCTTTATTGATCAGCTTACCTCAGCCAGTTGAAGTGGAAGGAACAGACGAAATCATTCCCGTCTCAGAAATCTCTGACAGTGAAGCCGCTTTGCAGGAGTATTGGGCTGGGCGAGATCTGGGTATGACCTCGGCAGCTTTAAAGCAAAAGCTGTTTGGAGGAAATGTTGGCTGATTGGCAATATGTCGTTTTGAAGCCAGCCCAGAAATATTTGGAACGAATGCAGCCAGACGATCAGTTACGCATTATTGAAGCATTGGATATGCTGCTGACCAGACCAGAAACCCTTGACATTAAACCGCTTAAAGGTCGTTCTGAACTACGCTTACGGCTTGGCAAGTACCGGATGCTGTTTATTGAGGATCGAGAAGCTCAAACCTACGTGGTTACCACCATCGGTTCTCGCGGAGATGTTTACAAGTAGTCTCTCTATTGAAGTCATGAGCATGAGCAGATCCTTAAGCAAAGCCAAATTGGAGGGTATCTCGGAACGCATCACGAGGGTGGATTCATGGCTCCGCTAGAGGATCTACTGCAACAATGCACAGTGAAGCTCACTCTTCCCGGTCGAACGGGTTGGGGTACTGGCTTTTTTGTCGCTCCCAATTGGATTCTCACCTGTGCTCATGGGGTGCAGGCAGCAAAAGGTGAACTGGTTCAGGTGCGCTGGCAGAGTCAGGAACTGGAAGCAACTGTAGAGCGGTCTCTGCCTGACCCTTATGATTTGGCACTGCTACGATTGACACCATCGCCTGATGCCAATCTGCCTTGTGTGTATTTAGATGAGGCGATTCAATCTCGCGATCCGCTGTGCCTGTTTGGATACCCTGATGAGGGTGATCGCGAGGGGGAGCCACGCACGTTTAATTGTGATGGTATTACAGGGAGTGCGATTCCCTCTATTTTATTCAATCTGGGTCAGGTGCGACCGGGAATGAGTGGGTCACCGTTGCTGAATCAACGGACGGGCAAAGTGTGTGGGATGGTGAAATTTACCCGCAGTCGCTCCATCGATTTAGGCGGCGGTGCCATTCCTACCCATGTGATTCTGGAGCAGTTTCCCCACCTGCGAGAACTTCAGCGAGAGTTTCATGGGCGAGATCGTCGCTGGAGTAGTCTGGTTGCAAAGCCTTCTGATACAGCACATCCTCCTCAGTCCGATGATTTACCTTCGGCGATGGCTCAGACTAACTTTGATGGTCAGAACTACCAAACTCAAACTGGAGCAAACAGCAAAAATTTTATCGGAGGAGAGCATTACCACCACGTTGAGCAATCAGAAGGAAAGCAGACGGTAAAGAAAATTCTCATGCTGTCAGCTAACCCTGAAAACACTGACACATCACGTAGAAGAGCAGAAATCAAGAAAGTTAAAGAAGCTTTACGACGGGCTAAGTTTAATACTCAGTTTGAGTTGCATGACGGACAAGATATTACAACGACTGATTTTTCTCAAGAAATACAGACAATTGAGCCTTATATTATTGACATTGCTGGTTGTGAAAATGGAATTAAAAGTTTGGTCTTAGAGGAGAACCCTGACAAGACCCCATCCGAAAATTCAGAGAAGATAATAGCTCGTTCCTTTAAGCTTCATGAAAAGAGTATAGAGTGCGTCATCCTAAATAGCTGTTATTTAGAGAAGCAAGCAAGAGAAATTGTTCAATATATTCCGTTTGTGATTGGTATAAGCCAGAGTCTTAGCGCCACTCAGATCTTGGCTTTTCTCAATGAATTCTACTTTTACTTAGGCTGCGGACGAACAGTCAGAGATGCATACGAAGCAGGGTG
>Ga0163149_10006827_pt1 | contig 11603 bp, 8 predicted proteins | sample OliLakLV19MP5G1_FD_148604 | JGI IMG/M metagenome (GOLD analysis project Ga0163149, IMG submission 148604) | Freshwater microbial mat bacterial communities from Lake Vanda, McMurdo Dry Valleys, Antarctica - Oligotrophic Lake LV.19.MP5.G1 | ecosystem: Environmental > Aquatic > Freshwater > Lake >...
CGTTATTTCTTTAGCCATGTCTTCCACCAAAATTTTCAACACAATTGTAAGTTAGTACATGGCCTGCAGGGTATTCTGCGGTTGGCGTCATTGCAAAACAGTTGTGGACAAAACTCACCATGATTTCCGTCGCCTGTTTCAAACCCACTTTCTCGCTTGCTCCTATATACTTCCTCATCGTGTAGTTCATTGCGTTCATGGCGATGGTATCGTGGGGGCTCTTGGTTAGTTTGGTCCTCATGCCTGTGGTTTTATCCATTTGTGGGCCGGTCGTTTGCACTATTCGAGAGCGAGAGAGTAAAGCTCAAAAAAAGCTTCTCAAACTCCAGAAAAAGGCAGCCAAGCTGACAACGCTACCTCCGGCACTGCAGAGAGATATTGCCTGCGATGTTATTACCCGCATCGAAGCAGAAGAGGAATCAAAGCAATAACATAGTAGCGCTGTCGCACCAGTAACTAAATCAAATATCCAATATTGATGCATCCTCTACAAGCCATCGGTGCCTGATTGTTCCCTCAGATCAGTTAGAAAGTTTCGAAACTCTTTATTACTTGTAGAATGATAGCTACAGTAGCATTGTCTTGATGATCTGACAATTCGGCAAAGCCTACAACAACTGAGAAGTCAAGATGACGTTGTTCAACCAGACAAAATAAACTCATTCAGAACAGCACAGGTCGTCTATACAAAATTCCAAGGGAGCATCAAGCTCCAAGCTAGTGAAACCCAAGAACTAGCTGAAAAAATGAGAGGGGGGAAAGCAGAACTATGGGTCTTCTCTGACATAAGAAGATGTCTTTGTGCAAAACTTTGATGCAATGGCTATTCCATCCCCGCACAACTGATCAAAGACCACAAACATCCTGACCATGAAGGAACTTACCCACTAGATTTGTAGTCCCAGCCAACAACTTCAAAATGAGCTTCCCCAGGATTGTAAGCCTTGGAAGAAAAAATACTGTAAAGAATAAAGTGGCCAACAAGTCAAAAACAATCATTCAAACCTGTGATCCCTCAGATCAACTTCAGAGCCTAGGAATTGCTTGCAACAGCTTCACAATAGTCTCAATAAATGATGAAGACTCTTTTTCATCCTGTAACTAAAATGTGCAATTATTTCTCCCAAAAGCTGCTAAGAAAAGTCTAGAACTGATCAAGTTTGAAATGCAATCAACAATGTTTTTTGTGTTGACAAATGTTATGAACATAAGACACAAGAAACCAAAAGAAAAGAGTCAGCATGATTGGCAGATCTGGCAGGAGTCTGCATCTTGTTAACATCAAGTTACACTTAACGAAATGAAATTGACGTAATTTAAAAACAAACTGTGCTGCTGCATAGCGACAGATCAAAGTGAAGATCCAAGATGCAAAACTTAGCAAAGAGACTAGCAAGAAGTGTGTGCGTCACATCAACATGTAAAATTTGAAAGAATTGATAATTGTTCAAAATCATAACAACAACAAAGAGTGACTGATTCACAATAAATTATTCGAATTGTTTCTAAGGCTAGTGTCCAGATAAAAATACAATGTGATCAAATGATGATGAAACCAAATTGAAAACAAAAGCACCTGCTACCAGTAGCAAACATCAACCCCATCTGCAAAAAAACATTGCTGAGCCATGTCTTCAGGTGTCTACAAAAGACTGCCCGAACAGAATTCAGTCACTGAAATTACTAAAAACTTTGAAGCTTTTTGACATGTCAGACTGATCTCTTAAAACTTCTAAAATTTCAGGAAAACAACAAGAAAAAAAACTGCTACAGCAGCACAATCAAGTCAGTCAATTCAAAAAGGTTAATGTCAATTTGCTTGCACAAAACAACAACAAAAGATTGAATGCAAGATCAACAATGAGCGACTAAGCATTTGAACTTTCTATTGCATGTTTACCAACATGCAGGAGATTGTTGCAAAAGATCTAGCTTGTGCAATGTTCAAAGACTGGAAGCTCATGTCATGCAGTTGCAGAGTAGGCAGAGAAGCCGACATTTGCAGATAAAACAACGTTTCTAACAGTTCAATGGTGGCATGCCAAGTTAAGTGCAACAACACAAAGAAAGCATGTCTGAAACAACAAAACAAACTTGAAAGCCAGTGATGCAATGTCACTTTCACAAAACAAAAAGATCGGTCACACTTTGCAAAAAAGCTAATTTTGCACCCTCATTCCCTCCCAATCATTGTCTGTCTGATGTTCAAAACAACAGAAGGATCATTTCACATTCTTGTCACAACAAAAACCTCAGAACAAATCCAACATTTGTCATCATTCAGTTGAAGTCAATCCTGTTCATTGTTTGGCATGACGGAATTCACCTTGACAGGTCGCACAATTGATGTTTGCGCGTAAGAAGAATGCCAAAGTTGCGTCCGGGATTGGAAAGAGGTGCCAACTTTCTAACAAATGACTCTTTAGTCCATCACACAAAGACAAAAATTTGAGGTTGAGTTCAATTTCAAAGACAACTTGACGACCATGCTGCCATCGCCAAAGCAAGGACCCTTGGGGACTGACTTCCATTCACCATCTCACATTGAGAAACAACTCTTTTTCATGAGCAACGATTCCCTGCCAAGTCAACTCCACTGCAATGCTCAGTCACACAATTTGTTGATGTCACTGAGTCACAACAATGTCAACACCAGAACAGATGTGTGCATCTCAAATGGCTGCACCACATCCCAAATTTTGCAGTTGCATGTGAAGAACAATTTCCATCTGACTTTAAAAATGACAGAGTCTGTGTGACTTGTGTTGTTCGCATGTGATGTTTTTTTGCATTGATGATGCAACATGCATGTTGCTTTTGCTGTTGCAAACAAAGATCAAGTTCCAGACAAGTGTCTGCCAAAAAGACAGAGCTTCATTGTCATGTCATTTGTTTGAGTCAAACTTTTTCATTCTCTGTCATGTGACAGTTAGATGACTTTCATCCGTCTGGCTTTGAAAAGGTCAACATTTCAGTTCCCCCCTCTGTTGCACTGGGAAAGCAAAGGGTGACTGATTTGCAGCAAATTGTTGGAATTGTTTCTGACGCCAGTGCTTTGGAAATGAACAGAAAACAATTTCTTTTTGTTGGTCCTCACAGTGCATCCAGTTAGACATCAGCTAGGCAACCATTGTGCCTATTAAATCTGCAGTATTTTTGTGTGTTGGGCTGACTCTTTTGTTATTGATTGACTCATCAGTGCCAGCTGGGGGTGGCATGCATTGCATGCATCTGACAAGATTGAACAGCTGGCTGATGCTGAGCAGGTTGTCATCTAAATGACATTCCATTCAATGTCAATGTTCATTGCTTAACTGGCAGAAGTTTGGGATGTGATGTTTTTAGAATTTCCTGCAGTTTGTCTCACATGGTCCATTTCCGCCACACATTGTGACAAACAGGTGAGTGACAATCGTTTTGGGATTGCTGCAAACTTCTTTTTGAAACACAGTCAGCTGCACCATTTTGGTGGCTAACAGTCTAGTTGATAGCATCTTAGCAGCATGGAGCATCATTAGCTAAACAGCACAGCAGTCTGCTTCTACCCATCTGACAGCATTTCTGTGGTTCTGTTTGTGCTTGGCATCCATCTTCCATGCCTTCTTCAGGGGCTTCATTTCCAGTGTGCGTCTGTCTCCTTGCACGTGTCAATCGTATGTGAGCAGTTTGGCTGGATCGTTTTTTTTAAATAATGACGTTGTTTGTTTCCTTCGATTTGAAATTTGTTTTCGTCTAATTACCGAACGTGATCTTTAGCCCTCCGACATCATCACCTTCTATGATAGTGCTGCTATTTACACGCGCTCTGTCGTTACTGAGTCATTCATCATCATTCCTGCGAAAGATTCAAAATGACCGTTATTCGACCACCACTCTCATTGTGCCACCAAAATACTGGTAAATCAATCGTGCTGGTACGTAGCAACTAACTATTACTACTACTAGTAAGTACCGCTAGTCTTTTGGAGTAACTAACTGGCATCTGCCGTAGTTACAGTAGTACAATGACATTCTTATTGCACAAGTAGCATTACCCAGCAACCCAAAAGCAATCCTGTCTGGATGGAAGCATGGCAACAAGTAATTTCAAATGCCACATCAGTTCACCGCAATACATAAGGTTCTGATCGATGCAGTAGGAAAGTCCCTCGGGTGACAGAAATCTGGATTAACTGCATGAACACTTGCATTCCGTTTGACAAGCTAGATAGCTAGCTAGTGGTTATTGGCGCCATCTTTTTATCAACCCATCGATAAACCCCCAAGCACTGAAAAGTCAGAGCAAAAACATAAACACAAATAAAAAAAGCAATGAAGCAGCCGAATTTGAAAAGGCAAACGTTCAAGAGATAGCTGCACTTTTTCCTCTTCTACTAGCTAGTAAGCTGCAGTGGCTCCTCCTCCGATTCTGTTAGTTCTACACGCACAGCTCCAAATCATCACCAAAGCCCAACCACCACGGCCACCACCACCTCAAGAATGACGAAGGCATCCTTTGCCAACAGGCAATGGGCAGCAGCCCCATCATCCATGCTCTGCTTGCTACTACTACTACGAATATCCTCCGTGATGGCCCTGGGAGCTCCTCGCACACCCAAAAAAGCTCCCAATCAACGATGGGATGCTCCACCACGGCATGAATCCGTTTCGCACGACTCGTTTCGTTTGGATCTCAACGACAACAACCATAACAATCTCGACCTAGATCATCTCGACCAACAACAAAGTCGCAGACAATTGGAACCCAATCCCAACTTTGCCAACAATGTCTTGGTCTTGTTGTTGCAATGGTCCGATCACGCTGACCGTAAACTCCCCGATGCCTATGAATATCAAGTTCAATGGAACTTGAGGGTCGCCGAATACTTTCGGCTCAACTCGTATGACAAGTACAATGTTTGGTATGACGTGATTCCCTGGCAAATCACGGACAATACCGAAGCCCATTACTCGTTTGGCAAGAGTGGAAGAACTACCGATTTACAAGCCGCCTTTTATCCCCTCTTGGATGCTCTGGATGCCCAAGGCACCGATTGGAGTGTCTACGACAGCAATGGCGATGGCGTCCTGGACAATTTGATGATTTTGCATTCGGGATATGCGGCCGAATTGGGACAAACCGATTGCAACAACAATCGGGGACCGACCGAACGCATCTGGAGGTACGTAGTGTAACGGTACTGTACTGTGGATGGATTGCAAGTACATCCTCTAACACTTATGGCACATCTCGTTCTATCTACACTATATCTTCCTACAGCCACGCCTATTTCAAACCCACGGAATCAAATTGGGTCTCGGCCAATGGCAATTACCAAACCAGTGCCTATACCATTGCCAGTGCCTTTACCGGTGTGTGCGAGTTTGTCCCGGCCGCCATGGGTGTCATGACGCACGAATATATGCATGCCTATCGCGACTTGATTGATTTGTATGATACCGCCGTCGATCCCGACTCGGGAAAAATCAATTACTTGGGCAAGGGCATTGGGACCTTTGACATTATGGCCAATCCGTATGGCGTCAATCAAGATGATGAAAACTTTCCTACGCACTTGTCGCCGTGGTCCAAACAGCAATTGAAATGGGTCGACCCCATCGTCTTGAACACGGAATCCCCCTTGCAAGATACTTACACCGTAAGACCCTCGGAACTCTATCCTGATATCTATCGCATCAATTTGGAAAATTTCATGGGTCTCGAATATCTGCTCATTGAAAATCGACAACGCAAAGAATTTGACATCCACTTGTTTGGAAGTGGCTTGTTGATTTATCATGTGGACGATTCCTTGGAGTCCCAAGATTATAGAGGATACCCCGGTCAAGAGGGATGGCCCAACAATGCCCAACATTATCGTGTCGCTTTGCTGCAGGCGGATGGCAAGTACGATTTGGAAAAGGGTGAAAATCGTGGGGATGAAGGAGATTTTTGGCAAAAGGGCATGACCTTGGGGCCCAATGAGGATGGAAATACCTATCCCAATACCGATACGTATGGGACCCAATATGGTGTCTATCCTACCGGTGTCATTGTGGAAGTGGTGGATCAAATAGGAGATGATTTTGTCATTCGTGTCACGCTTCCAGACACGCTCTTGGGTGCACCACAAAAGGAAGGTGTCAACAACACCCTGGCGCCGCCCACACCAGCTCCGAAACCCAATGAAATTAGTGGCAAATTTGATGGTCCCTGGATGGACGGGTGGAGAACAGCCGAAGATGGGGCACCTCCCAAGGACGACGACGACGATAAGGAAGAGTTTGGAGGAAGCGGAAGCCCTCCTCTGGACGCATTTCCATTGGGTAATTTGTTCCAGACCAATACCAAGGAACCTGCCACGGACAGCAGCACCACCAGCAACACTACTAGCTCTAGTTCTGATAATCAAAACAACGTGACCGATAGTGGTGTTGATGGCAACGTTGGCTTTATTCCGGAACCACCACAGGATCGACCACCACGGCAAGAAGATCAAGATGTGGAAGAGGACGACGACGATACGCCAATCACGGACGATTTGTTCTTGGCTCCGGTTAGCAATAGTACGATTGAGGCCATCGAAAATGCATCTTTGGTCGCCAATGAAACTGCCAATGAGGTGGCAACTACCGACGAGGAGGAAGAGACAGCGGAAGAAGCGGAAGAAACAGGTCTTGGCGAGTTGTTCACGGATGGAGGCAATGATAGCAGCGAGACGGATAGTGCGCCGGGCGAGAAAAGTCTGCCTCCACAGAGTGAATCTGTGGCGGAGGAAGCTACTCCATCTCCGGGGCCTGCGGAGGAGGACAGCACAAACAAAAGTGAATCTCCTGCAATGACTGCATCCTTTGGCATTTGTATGGCAGCCGCTGCAGTTGTATCCATGGTGATCTGCTGATTGATGTTTGAATCATCATTCAGGCCGTTTACCTAAGCCTCGTTGGGCTTTTCATAGGATAGCAGCGCCGCATGGGATGTTAGAAAAGAGTATGCCGTTGCAGAGTACAGAGCTAGAACTACAACTCATATGTAAAGATATCATAATTATATATTACACGGTTTGGCACAGCTGGGTTTTTCTGAGAGCTTCGCTGGACTTCTATCTTGCTAGGTGAGACGAGACAGTGCACTGTCTAACTGAGGCTCTCCTAGTAGTACTAGTAGGGCTGGTGTGAGACGCGACAGCGTACTTCGTCTCAACGCGGCCCTACTCGACCTAGGAGGTAAATGTAGAATGTATACGGTACAACGGTGTTTTTACACTATGCTTGACGAAATGAAGTAGCGTCTGATCTCCCGGAGCACAAGTATTCCTATTTGAAACCGAAATCCCTTGGTCAACCGGTCAGAATTCGTTCCAGAGCTTCCCTCTAGTAGAGCAGCATCATGGCACTGGCTAAACACATGAACGCCCCTGACACAAGACTCGTCGCCCATGATCGACTTCCCTGCGACGACGAAGCTTTGTCCAAAATGTCGATTGTGAATTCGGTTTCTCCTTTTGCGTTGTGTCGATCCCCCGCTGCTTGACCTTGCCAAGGAAGGTCCGGTAATTTGCCACTAATGTGATGATCTTGCGCATCGGGTACTTCAAATTGCTCGGTTGCTCCAGCTGGTGTCTCTTTGAGAGGAGTAGATTGGGCTGCTGACGGCCGCAAATACAGCTCCCCCATTCGGGTAGATGCCGTTATTTTGACATTGTAATTTCTTCCGTCCGCTTCCAAGATTTCAATCACGACGCCACTTTGTTGTACGTTACCCATTTGATAACTATCGGTATTTGGAAACGTGTTTCCATCGTAATTTGGAGTCAGGGACATGCCTGGCTGCCACATGTCCTCCAAATTACCAATGTTTTCTCCTTTCTCGAGATCATAAAGTCCATCGGCTTGCAGAACTGCTAATTGGTAATGATTCTACATAGGAAAGAACGAGACAACGTTAGAACGGCAACAATCATAAAGCTCTTCATCCTACTGCATCCACATGTAATGGTACTTACTCCATTTCCGGGCCATCCACCTTGTCCTGGATATCCTCGATTGTACTGTTCATCGGCATCTTCATCGACATGATAAATGACCACACCGGACCCCCAAAAGTCAACATCAAACATGATTTGTTGTCGGTTTTCCACCAACAAGTATTCTTCCAATCCCGTCATGCTTTCGTCGGCTGCGACCAGGACAATTTTCAGACAGGACGGCGACAGTGCGGCCGGCTCCAAGGCAAAGGTGCCACTCTTGTCGACGACTTGACATTCCAACCAGTCAATGGCCGTTTTGGCCCAAACACTCATGTGTACGGGCAAATATCCATCATTGTCAAATCCGTAGGGGTAGGCCATGATATCAAACATACCAACACCCTTGCCTTCAAAGGTGTAATCGTACAAGTCTGTGTATTAGAAAGGAACAAAAGGAACATTTTGTGAGATGATTGTCATGACAGCCGTGGCACGTTTCCAAAAGGGACCAAAAGAATATAACACTAGCATAATAATAATAATAATACACAGTAGTACCGTACCCATCAAATAAAAGGTATGCAAATACTCGTGCGTCATGACGCCCATTTTGGCCGGATACGAGTCGCAGGTCAAATCCAAACCACTGGCAATCATGTATCCCTCGACGCCGTAGGTTCCGGCGGCATTCCGCCATCCATTGCTGTCGCTAAAGGCGTGACCCCAGATGCGATCCAAATATTCGCGGCCATTCGTACAATCCTGTCCGCCCTCTTCGGCGGCGTAGCCAGAATGCAAGACGATCAAATTGTCGAGGAGGCCATTGTCGTCCACGTCAAAGCGAGACCAATCCCAATTCGAATCGCGATCGAGGGCATCCAACAAAGGCCAATAGGATTCGGCAAAGGCCGAGACGCGACCGGATTGTCCAAAGGCATAATGTTTTTCCGATTGGTCGGTGGTGGCCCACTCCCGGACTTCGAACCAGGCATCGTACTTCATGTACGAGTTGGCGTTGAGCCATTTGCGGATCCGCAGATTCCACAAGATCTGGTACTCGTACTTGTTGGGCAATTTCCGCGAGGTGTGATCGGAAAAGCGCATGAGCAAGAGCAAGACCGTAAAGTTGATGCCGACGCGGGGATTCCGACCTTGGCCCGCGGCGGGTTCCTCGCGTTGCAACTGACGGAGTTGTGTATGATTGTTGTTATGATTGTTGTATTCTTTTAGTAACGAAGCGTGGGCTTCGTCCAGGGTTTCATTGCGTTCTTGTAACAGCATTGCGAGCTCTTCCAATTCTTCTTGTCGGGTCGGTGGATTCCTTTGCAGGCCCGCATATTCTTCGGTAAATTGTTGGAGGGCTTTTCGAAATTCTGCCATGTGATATTGGAGCTCTTCGTCTTTCGATAAATAATTTTCAGCGTTTTCAAGTTCGACAAGTTGCCGTTGCCTTGTTCGATCGTGCAGTTTGGTTTGCAAATCCCGATGCCGTTGTTGGTGTTGTTGCATGGACAAGTCGGCACGTTGACACTCGGTTTCGTTCAAGTAGCGACACGTCTCGGGATGCAAGGCTATTGGCTTGTAGTGAAAGGTAATATTATGGCGTTCTCTGTACACGCGAACAGGTTCATAAGTGGCCGCCAAATCCGTTCCTGGTCGGGGAGGGACAAAGGCCGTGACAATGGGTACGACTGGAAGCAATAGTAGCCATTGAACTGCCAAGAAGAGTCTTGCGCATCGTTGTTGTGGTTGTGGTTGTGGTTGTTGACGAATCATTTTTCTGTGTGTGTTTCTTGATATAGTAGTTGCTTTATGGCGGTGGTTGCTAGGTAGGTTATCCAGTCTTGATATCTCACCGTTGTATGAATTATGAAGTTGCGGCGGCAATGGAAGAAATCCCGCCCAAGGAATAGCTAACTGCAAATCTAGATGAAGAAGATATCTTGTCACGTCTGGTTTGGCTTGGATAGTCACTTACTAACTAACTAGTAGTTGCTGGAGAGCAGATATCGATAGATAGATCGATAGATGTACATGTAGGGTGTTGCTGGGTTGTTGTTGTTTGTTTTGGCAAGATCAGTGTGGATAAAAGCACGTGTGAACAGCTAGCTTATCTTCTAATCATGGTCGATCTTGGGGAAAGATGATGCCTTCTTGCATGGGGGGGCATGCACATGAATGGCGTACAATAAATGCATGTCGATCATGCAAGATGGGTGCAATTGAAAAAAAATCGCACAGGCGCGATGCGATCGATGTATCAGTACGACTGTATTGGAAGTGAATTTTTGCAAGAAGAAATTTGTCAATAGGAGTACTGTACTACTCGTAACACTTAGAGGACTACAGTAATTCGGCCACCGACCGAGCCCAACTTCGCAGTTTTGAAAAAACATTTAGGGTAGTCATTACAATGATTTGGTCAGTCAGTTAATTCTAATTTCGTGACGTCTGGAACAATCGATTTACGATTACAGTAATGTAAACGTCAATCTTAAATACCAAAGCAGCAAAGTGAACAATATTACACGAAGATGAAAATGATCTGTTAAAAGACAATACCGAGTAGGAATACTGCCCCGTTTTTGCATTAAATAAAGACGAGATGCCATTATCTACACCGGGACAAAATACAGCACACCCCATAACCATACGCCTGCATACTCCGAGTAGAAGCGATCTGCGGTCCTGGTTAGTGTCCACACAACCACCACTTCCACCACTTCCGACCACCGGCACCGCGCAGTAAACCACCTAACATTGCTGTGACTGCGCACTTGAACCCACACGTCACAGATTTCTTCACGCCACTTGCATGTTTTGACATTGTTTTGACAAGCCGGCCAAAAAAAAATTGCACTGTGGTTTGAGTGAGCTTGTTTGATCACTTCCTGTGAAGAAAGCAGCTTGTGTTGTCAACTTCACAACACTGCAAATTTCAATTTGAGGAAGAGCTCAAAGGCTCAACCCGGAGTGAATTTGGTCAGCCGTCGAGCATGTCATGTTGCTTTCAAGAACCTCTTCTGCGGCGGAGCAATGAGATTGATGTTTTCTGAAGCGATCATCCTTGACTTTTTGAGGAACATGTGTTCCTTGGTGCTTGAATGTTGATCACATTGCTTGCACCGCATGTCATTCTGAAATTGACAGAAGCAGATGCAACAAAAAACGTTGTTGATGCATCACATTGGGAAAGATTTTAAGACACGGGCTTGTTTGTTGACTGTTTGCATGACAATCACTCTTTTGTCAAAACACATTGTTTCCAAGACATTGTGCGTTGCAGTTGATGACACTCATCATGACAGACGACAACCAGTCAACACCACACGAGAATGAGACAATGAGCTGCATTTCAGAAATCTGACGCTCACAGGGCTTGGAAGGACTTGTCAAAGTTGATTTGTCCTTTGATGAAGCGATTGGACATTTGTTGGCAGGCTCCTTCAATTTGGACAAATGGACCTCCCTGATTCAGTTGGGGAGATGACACAATCCTTAACTTGTTGCAGTGCGGCTTGATTGATTGATCTGTGGCCCATCATTTTCGTGTTTGTGACCAAAATTGTTCATGAGTCGATGGGTTTTTTGTGATGGCTTCATTTTGTTGTCATTGTTGAACAACAACTCTTTGTGATCATGCCTCATCAAATG
>Ga0163149_10006828_pt1 | contig 11601 bp, 9 predicted proteins | sample OliLakLV19MP5G1_FD_148604 | JGI IMG/M metagenome (GOLD analysis project Ga0163149, IMG submission 148604) | Freshwater microbial mat bacterial communities from Lake Vanda, McMurdo Dry Valleys, Antarctica - Oligotrophic Lake LV.19.MP5.G1 | ecosystem: Environmental > Aquatic > Freshwater > Lake >...
TACCAGCGTGGCGCTCGCGCCCGACGGCGCCGGCCACTACATCACCGTGGGTGCGATCAACGAGCGTGCGGTCAAGTTCTTCGTCGATACCGGGGCCTCGCTGGTGTGGATGTCGGCCGAGGTGGCCAAGCGCATCGGTGTCGACTATCGGCGCGGCACGCAATTCACCGTCACCACCGCCGGTGGCCCCAAGCAGGCCTTCGCGGTGAAGTTGGCCAGCGTTCGGGTGGGCGGCATCACGCTGACCGATGTCGATGCTGCGGTCGGCGAGGGCGCCGGCACCGGCGAGACGGTGCTGTTGGGCATGAGCTTTCTGTCGCGCCTGTCGATGACGCGTGACGGCAACCTGATGCGCCTGTCGCGCGGGCCGATGCAGACGGCGAACGCCGACCCGCGCCCGAGCCACCGGTGCGACCAATGTCGCGCTGGACGTGGCGATGGCGCAAAAAATCGGCATCAACTTCCACAAGGGCACGCCCGGCATGGCCAACACCGCCAATGGCCCGGTGCGCGCCTGGCGCGTCAAGCTCGATCAGGTGAGCGCCGGCCCGATCACGCTCTACAACGTCGACGCCACCATCCTGGAGGGGCCGGGCATCGGCGTGGGTCTGCTGGGCATGAGCTTCCTGAACCGGGTGGAGATGAAGCGCGAGGGCGAAACCCTGGTGCTGGTCAAGCGTTTTTGACGCGCGGGCGGCGCCTTGCCATCACGCGCTGTCTGCGCGAAGTTCTCAGGCCAATTCCATCTCCGTGCCCGGATACTCCTCGGCCGGCGTGACCGCGCCGCGCAGCAGTGCCGCGCGCGCAGTTTCCACCGCCGCCCGCGCGGCAATGCCGACCCGCGGAGCCAGGGCCAGTCGCACTACTTCGCCCATCTCGAGGCCGAAACTGCGATGCACACCCATGCGCAGTGCCCCGCTCGCATGGTCGCGGGCGGCCAGTTCGATGCACACCCCGGAATCGGCCATCGCGGAAGCAATGAAAACGTCGGGTTCACGCACGGTCCAGTCGAATACATTGCCGATCTGGCTGACCCCGCGTGCGCGGCAGGCCTCGATCGCACCGGCACGGCCGCCATCGATCATGGCGAACAGCACATCGGCCCCCGCATCGGCCTGTTGATCGACCACCCGACGCGCCAGCGCGGCATCATGCTGATCACCGCAAAAACAGCTGACCAGCCGGACCTCGGCTCGCGTGCGCCGCACGCCGTCGGCGAACGCGGCGCGACCGCGCAAGCCCGGACGTACGCGTTCGCCGGACATGTGAGCCACCACGCCGGAGCGAGTGACGGTGGCGGCCAGCACGCCGGCGAGGTATGCCGATTGCTCCTGCAGGACCTCGTATGTCGAGACATTCGCCGCCGCTTGCGCGCCCTGGGTCACCACGAAGCGGCAGGCGGGAAACTGCGGCGCCAGCGCCGCCACGGGGGCGTCGCCCTGGCCGCCGTGCGCGATGATCAGGTCGAAGCCGCGTTCGCACACGGCGCGCAGGAATGCGGCGCGTTCGGCCGGCGGTTCACACCACAGCACCTCGATGCCCGTAGCCGCCGCCTGCGCGCGCTGCGCGCCGGCCAGCCCGGCCTGGTTGAAGCCGCCCTGACCCGCCGGGCCGAACAATACGACAGCGATGCCGGCCATCAGTTCAGGCGCGCGCCGGACGCCTTGACCGCCGGCCCCCAGGCGGCGACCTGATTGCCGACGAAGCTGGTGAATTCGGCCGGCGACATGGCGCGCGGCGAAATGCCGAGTTCATCGAGCTTGCGCAACACGTCGGGCCGCTTGACGACCTCGCTCATGGCACGATGCACCAAGTCCACCACTTCGCGCGGCAATCCGGCCGGGCCGGAGATACCGAGGAAATTCTCGGCCGTGAGATTGGGGTAGCCGGCTTCGGTCACCGTGGGCAGGTCGGGCGCCATCGACATGCGGTCGCGCGAGGTCACCGCCAGCAGACGCAACTGCCCGCCCTTCATGTACTGCAGGTTCTGCGGCAGGCTGTCGACCGCCACCTTGATGGTGCCGCCCAGAAGGTCGGCATGCATCGGGCTTGAGCCTTTGTACGGCACATGGGTCATGCGGGCGCCGGTGTTGTTGCCGAAAATCTCGCCGACGATGTGGCCGATCGAGCCAACCCCGCCGCTGCCAAACGGCACCGGGTCTTTTTGTGCCTTCAGCCAGGCAACGAATTCCGCCATGGTTTTGGCCGGCACCGACGGATGCACCGCGAACACGTTGGGTACCGACCCGATATAGAAAATGTGGCTGAAGTTCTTGACCGGATCGTAGGGCAGTTTGTCCAGCATGAAGGGCGAAATGCTGATCGGCGCAGTGTTCGACAGCATCAGGGTGTAGCCGTCGGCGGGCGCATCGACCACCGCCCGGGCGCCGATGGTGGCACCGGCGCCCGGCCGATTGTCGATCACCACCGATTGCCCGAGCCGCTCGGCCAGGAGCGGGCCGAGCACGCGTGCGACGATGTCGCTTGAGCCGCCCGGCGGAAAAGTCACGATCATCTTGAGCGGCTGGCGCGGCCAGGTTTGGGCGAGCGCCCCCTTTGGCAGTGCTGCAAAGGCAGTGGCGGTGAGGCCGGCGGCGAGGAATTGGCGACGATTGTGCATGCAAAGCTCCTGTTTGAAGGTACGGCGATTGTCGCAACATTCGTACCAGCATGGGAATTGTGCCATCGGCGAGGCTGGATATCGCCACCCGGCGGGAGTGGCGTAAAATCACGCCCCTGCGCGCACGCGCCTAGCCAGGCTTGTCCATGACCATCATCCGCCACGAAGACTTTGTCTCGTCGATCGCCGACGCCCTGCAATTCATCAGCTATTACCATCCCAGGGACTACCTGCAGCACCTGGCGCGCGCCTACGAGCGCGAGCAAAGCCCGGCGGCCAAGGATGCAATCGCGCAGATCCTGACCAACAGCCGCATGAGTGCCGAGGGCCATCGGCCGATCTGCCAGGACACCGGCATCGTCAACGTGTTCCTCAAAATCGGCATGAATGTGCGCTTCGAAGGCTTTTCGACCGGGATTGCGGATGCCGTCAATGCCGGCGTGCGGCGCGGCTACCTGCATCCGGACAACCTGTTGCGCGGCTCGGTGCTGGAAGATCCGCTGTTCTCGCGCAAGAACACCCGCGACAACACGCCGGCGGTGATCAACATGGAGCTGGTGCCGGGCAACAGCATCGACATCGACGTCGCGGCCAAGGGCGGCGGCAGCGAGAACAAGTCCAAGTTCGTGATGATGAATCCCTCCGACAGCCTGGTCGACTGGGTCCTCAAGACGGTGCCCACCATGGGCGCGGGCTGGTGCCCGCCGGGCATGCTGGGTATCGGCGTGGGCGGCACCGCCGAAAAGGCGATGCTGATGGCCAAGGAAATCCTGATGGAGCCGATCGACATGCACGAGTTGCTCGCGCGCGGTCCGCAGGACAAGCTCGAGGAGCTGCGCATCGAGTTGTATGAGAAGGTCAATGCGCTGGGCATCGGCGCGCAGGGCCTGGGCGGGCTCACCACCGTGCTCGACGTGAAGATCGCGCAGTATCCGACCCACGCGGCGTCCAAGCCGGTGGCGATGATCCCCAACTGCGCGGCCACGCGCCATGTGCATTTCGTGCTCGACGGCAGCGGCCCTGCGGTATTCGAGCCGCCATCGCTGGACGACTGGCCGAAAGTCAACTGGACCGCGGATGTGGAAAAAAGCAGGCGTGTCAATCTGGATACGCTGACGCGCGCGCAAGTGGCCGCATGGAAGCCGGGCGAAACCCTGCTGCTCAACGGCAAGATGCTGACCGGCCGCGACGCCGCCCACCAGCGGATTTCCGAGATGCTGGCCCGCGGCGAAAAGCTGCCGGTCGATTTCACCAATCGGGTGATCTATTATGTCGGTCCGGTCGATCCGGTGCGCGACGAGGTGGTCGGTCCGGCCGGTCCCACCACCGCCACCCGCATGGACAAGTTCACCGACATGATGCTTGCGCAAACCGGCCTGATTTCAATGATCGGCAAGGCCGAGCGCGGCCCGCTGGCGATTGCGGCGATCAAGAAGCACAAGAGCGCCTACCTGATGGCCGTGGGCGGCGCCGCCTATCTGGTGGCCAAGGCGATCAAGGGCGCCAGGGTGGTCGGCTTCGCCGACCTCGGCATGGAAGCGATCTACGAGTTTGATGTCAAGGACATGCCGGTGACCGTCGCCGTCGATTCGACCGGCATCTCGGCCCACAACACCGGGCCGGCCGAGTGGTCGAAGAAGATCATCGACTTCAAGATTCCGCTCAAGGTCGCGTGATGGCGCACTGGCTGCGCTTCGCCCATGCGGGCGCGATCGGCTTTGGCACTTTGCAGGGCGCAATCGTCACGGTCCATACTGGCGAGATGTTCGGGCACAAGCAGGCGAGCGACCAGACCCTGGCATTGGCGGACATTGAACTGCTGGCGCCCTGCGTGCCGGGCAAGATGCCGGCCCTGTGGAACAATTTCCACGAACGGGCCGCCAAGGAGGGCAACCCGTTGCCGGCGCACCCACTCTACTTTCTCAAGAGCAACAATTCGTTTTGCGCGCACGGCACGGTGATCAGGAAGCCAGCGCACTTCGACGGCAAGGTCATCTTCGAGGCCGAATTGGGAGACGGCAAGGTCATCTTCGAGGCCGAATTGGGAATTGTGATCGGCCGGCGCGCCAGCGCCGTCAGCGAGGCTGATGCGGTCAACTGCATTTTTGGCTACACCTGCGTCAACGATGTCACGGCCGTCGAGATCCTGCGCGAGGACAAAACCTTCGAGCAGTGGACGCGCTCCAAGGGTTTCGACGCCTTCTGCCCGATCGGCCCCGTGATCGCAACCGGCATCGACCCGGCGCAGCTGCGCGTGAAGGCGCTGCTTGACGGCGTGGAGCGGCAGAATTATCCGGTTGCCGACATGATTTTTACGCCGGCGCGACTGGTGAGCCTGATCTCGCGCGATATGAGCCTGGAGCCCGGCGACATCATCGCCTGCGGCACCTCGGTGGGTGCCGGCAGCATGAAACCCGGCAGCGTGATCGCAGTCGAGATCGAAGGCGTCGGCAGCCTTGAGAACCGCTATGAAACATGAGGCTGCGCTGCTGACCATCGCCTGCGTCCTGGCCTGCGTCGCTGCGCCGTCGCAGGCGCAGGCGCCGGCGCCTGCAGTGCGCGACACGCCGACGTCGGCAGCGACTGAATCAAAGCCGGGAGACGCTGCCTTCCTGCGCGGCATGCAGGCCAAGTCGAAGCGCTACGGTGCCCAGGCGCTGCGCGAATTCACCGATGCCGCCGCGAGCGGGCACACCGAAGCGCAGTATGTGCTGGGGCTGCAATACCTGCGCGGCGACGGCGTCAAGGCCGCACCGGAAGAGGCTCTGCAATGGTTCAACCTGGCGCTGGTACGCCAGCATCCGCTGGCCGCCACCCAACTGGGCGAAATGCACGAGCAGGGCCTTGGCGTAGCGAAAGACCCGGCGCGTGCCGCCACACTCTACGAGATCGCCGCCCTGCAGGGCTTCGCTCCAGCGCAGACGCGGCTGGGTGCGCTTTTCGAGACCGGTACCGGTGTTGCGAGAAGTGCCCACACCGCAGTCGACTGGTATTCGCTGGCGGCGGCCCAAGGCCACTGGGATGCGCAGCACCGCCTGGGCAAACTGATGCGCGACGGCGCCAATGGCGAGACCGAGTATGTCGAGGCAATCCGCCTGTTCACGGCCTCGTCCAAAGGCGGCAATTCGTACGCCAAGATTTCACTGGGTGAGCTGTATGAATCGGGTCGCGGCGTGCCGCGCAATCCGGCACGGGCACGCGAGTTGTATGCCCAGGCCGCGCGCGAAGGTGAACCTGCAGCACGTCACAAGCTCGCGCAGATGGGCCGGGCGCAGCCGGTGGCCGGCAGCCGAGCGTCGAAAGTCGCAGGCGTGGCGCTTGAGAGAAAGCGCTAGCCGCCTGGCGGATTCGGGAAGCTATCGAACCGCCGCGCTCGCATGGTTCGGGCCAAACAAAGGCCGCCGCAGCGCGCTGCTTGGCGCCGATTCTTGTATCAAATGTGAACAAAGTCACATAACAGCCGGATTTCAGGCCCATTCCTCAATACTTGCTGCAACATTCATGTGCTACAAGTATCGGCCCTACCGACTTCAAGCGAATCCCTGATTGCCTGTGCCGTTAGCGCTGCAACAAGCCGGGCGCAGGCAGCCCCAAAACCGATGAGCCAAACCGAGTTTCCGCCGCTCTCCGGGCTCGCCGCCAACCACGGCATGGAGACCTCCGAGTTGCTGGCACGTTCCGATCGCCTCGAAATCATGCTGGCGCAAACCAGCAGGCGTCTGCGCTCGCTCGAACAGCAGCTCTCGTCATCCGAAGCGATCGCCTCGTTCGGGCATTTCAAGATCGATCATCAGGACCGCTTCCTGCTCTCGCGCTCGGCGCGCGCGCTGCTGGGCGTGGAACTCACAAGCGCCCATCTCGACCAGGCCCTGGCCTGTGCCAGCAGTGCCGACTGCGATCGCATCGGCGACGCGATTCGCCGGCTCGCCGACAGCGGTGAACAGGTGGATGAGGAAATCGCGGTCGAAACGCCGGCTTCCGGAACGCGCTGGCTGCGCATCGTCGTGCGCAACACTCAGGACGGCAATGCGCTCGACCTGTACGGTCTGATCATCGACACCACCGAGGCGCGCCGCGACGCGATGCGCCGCGATATCGCGCTCAAGGTGAGCGAAGCGCTGCTGCAGGACGTCGATTCGCAGGCGGCTTACGAATGGGTGTTGCAAAGCGTCTGTGTTGGTCTGGGCTGGGACATCGGGTCATGCTGGCTGACCAGCGCCGGCGGCGAGCGCATGCGTTGCCTGGCGGTCTGGTCGCGCCCCGACCCGGCACTTGATGCCGTGGCGGGCAGGATGCGGGGTCGCGAGGTCGGCGTCGGCGAGGGCATGGTCGGCGCCGTGCTCGCCAGTGGCCAGGCCACCTGGGCGGAGAATGTCGGGCAGGACACGCGCTTCGCCGAACGCGCTGCGGCTGCCGGCGCGGGCTTGCGCGCGGCCTATACCTTTCCGATTCTGCCCGGCGGCACCCAGTGCGCCGGCGTCTTGCAGTTCCTCAGCCGCAGCGCGCGCCGTTTCGACGCGCAGTTGCCGGGTTTGAGCGAGTTGATCGGTGCGCTGCTGGCACAACGGGTGCGGCGTGAATCCTGGATCGCACGCCTGCGCGAGGTGGCCGAACGCGACGCCCTGACCGGCTTGATGAGCCGCTACGCCCTGATCGAACGCATCGGCGCGCAGATCGCCAGCGCCCCGCATACAGGCTTCGCGGTCTGCATGATCGACCTCAACCGGTTTCGCCTGATCAACGACGCGCTCGGCCACAGCGCCGGCGATCTGGTCCTGCGCACCATGGCCAACCGGCTACAGGCAAGCCTGCCGGCCGATTGCGCGCTGGCACGCCTGTCCGGCGACGAATTCGGGTTCATGATTTGCGGCGACGCACGGGACCAAGCCGACGCCGAGAACAAGGTCGCAAGCCTGCCGGCCGATTGCGCGCTGGCACGCCTGTCCGGCGACGAATTCGGGTTCATGATTTGCGGCGACGCACGGGACCAAGCCGACGCCGAGAACAAGGTCTGCGCCGCCATCGCCGCGCCGCTGTCGATCGACGGTTACGAATTCAGCCTTACCGCAAGCATCGGCAGCGCCGCCTTTCCGCACGATGGCCGCGCCGTCGAAGCCCTGCTGCGCCAGGCCGATACACAACGCCACCGGGCCAAACGCCTGGCGCGCGGCGCGCCTGCGGGGCGCCGCCGCGGCGCCGCTCATGATTCCCTGGGCGAGATTCTTACCGAACATGAACTGCGGCACGCCATCGAGCATGGCGAACTGCGCGTCCATTACCAGCCGATCATGCAGTTGGGTCAGGCGAAGCTGGCAGGCGCCGAAGCCCTGATTCGCTGGCTGCATCCGGTGCGCGGCCTGCTCGCACCGGCCAGCTTCCTTGGCATCGCCGAGGAAGCCGGCCTGACGCGCGCGATCAGCAGGGCAGTGCTGGGCCAGGTCACCAGCGATCTTGCGGGCGCACAGGAAACCTTCGATGAACGGTTTCGGATCAACGTGAACCTTTCGGCACTCGACTTCCGCGACCTCAAGCTGTTCAAGGAGCTGGGACTGCTGCTGCGCGAGGCCGGCATGGCGCCGCAGCGGTATCGCTTCGAAGTCACCGAGGGCATGCTGATGGAAGACGTCGACACCGCCGAGCGCGTGGTCGGGCTTCTGGCGGATTACGGCGTCGAATTCGCGATCGACGATTTCGGTACCGGCTACTCATCCCTGGCACAACTGTCACGGCTTTCCGTGCATGAGTTGAAAATCGACCACAGCTTCACCCAGAGCATCGACACCAGGCGCGGCAAGACAGTGGTGCGCGCGGTGCTCGACCTGGCGGCGCGGCTCGAGATGCCGGTCACCGCCGAAGGCATCGAAACGCGGACCCAGGATCTCGCACTGACCGCCTACGGCTGCAACAAGGGTCAGGGCTTCCTGTACGGGCGCGCCATGCCGTTTGCGGCGCTGCTGGACTTCGCACGGGGAATCAAGGGTGGGCAGCCCGGCGCGACCTGAGCGCTGCGGCCGACGCCTGGCAACGACGGCCCGCCCAGTTCCATTGCGCGCGGCGGATTGCGTATGCTGCGGGTTTTCGAGTCGACATCAAATGGCTGTTCCCGAAATTGCGCCGCGCGCCTTGCTGCGGGCGCTGCCGCAGCTTGAAGTGCCACATGCGCGTCCGCTCTGCGTACTGGTAATCGTGGTGATCTGCGGCGGCCTGTGGATTGATCGAAGTTTCGGCTTTCCGGGCCAGATGGCTGTGAGCGTGCTGGTGTGGGCCGTGACCGGCTTGTTGTGCATCCATCTGCCGCAAGTGATCGGCCGGCGCCTCCTGGCCTGCGTCTGGATTGCGGGGCTCGGCGAGATCGTGGCCTCGCTGGGATGGGGTCTCTACGACTACCAGTTCGGCAACGTGCCGCTGTTCGTGCCGCCGGGACATGCCCTGCTCTATCTGCTGGGATTGATCCTGGTTCGCACGCTGGACGAGCGCATCGCACAGCTGGTGCCGCTGGCTGCGGCGCCGCTGGTGCTGTTTCTGGCATGGAGCGGTCAGGATTGGCTGAGCGTGCCGCTGTTCGCACTGTTCATCCTGTTCATCATGTTTGGCAGGCACCGGCGCCTGTACGCCATCATGTTCATGCTGGCGCTGCTGCTCGAGTTGTACGGCACGGCCCTGGGCAACTGGAGTTGGCGTCCGATCGTGCCCGGCACCGGCCTTCCGACACTCAATCCGCCGCTGGCCGCCGGCGTCTTCTACTGCGCGCTGGACTGGCTGGTCAATCGCTTCACCGATGCTGTCGGACGACGCGCGCCGGCGCCCGCTTCGACCACCCCGGCCCCAATGTAGGGCACGATCACCACGGGTTCCTGCTAACCTGTGGATCGGGCAGCGAACATGCGCGCGCCGCCAAGGCAGGCTGCGTCACCTGCCGATCAGATCAGCACGGACATGGGGCCAAACAGTGGAGGCACGGCGATGAAGGATGGCAATTTCGCGCGGCTGCAGCTACCGCGGCGCGCGGTAGCGCTGGTGCTGGCTGGTGGCCGCGGCACCCGGCTGAAGGACCTGACGGCGCGCCGCGCCAAGCCGGCCGTCTATTTCGGCGGCAAGTTCCGCATCATCGATTTCGCGCTCTCCAATTGCATCAATTCGGGAATTCGGCGCATCGGCGTGATCACCCAGTACAAATCGCACAGCCTGTTGCGCCACCTGCAGAAGGGCTGGAGCTTCCAGCGCTGGGAATCCAACGAATTCGTCGAACTGCTGCCGGCACAGCAACGCACCGACGACCAATCCTGGTACCGCGGCACCGCAGACGCGGTGTACCAGAACATCGACATCGTGCGCGACCACAAGTCGGACTACATCGTGGTGCTGGCCGGCGATCATGTCTACAAGATGGATTACGCGCGCATGCTGCAGTTCCATGTCGAGCGCGGCGCGCAAGTCACGGTCGGTTGCATCGAAGTGCCGCGCGCCGAAGCCTCGGCATTCGGCGTGATGGCGGTCGACGGCTCCGACCAGATCGTCGATTTCATCGAAAAGCCGGCCGATCCGCCCGCCATGGCGGGTAGGCCCGAGCGCTCGCTGGCCAGCATGGGCATCTATGTCTTCAACACCGGTTTCCTCTTCGACATGCTCGAGCGCGACATCCGCAACCCGGCTTCGAGCCACGATTTCGGCCGCGACATCATTCCCGAGACGGTGCGCATGGGAGTGGCCTGCGCGCACCAGTTTTCGCTTTCGTGCGTCAACCCGGACGGCGCAGAAGGCACCGAACCCTACTGGCGCGATGTCGGCACCATCGACGCCTACTGGTCGGCCAACGTCGATCTGACCATGCCGACGCCGGCGCTCGACATGTACGACACCACCTGGCCGATCTGGACCTACCAGGAACAGTTGCCGCCAGCCAAGTTTGTCTTCGACGGCGACCAGCGGCGCGGCATGGCGGTCGATTCGATTGTCTCCGGCGGCTGCATCGTTTCGGGTTCGCGGGTGGCGCGCTCGGTGCTGTTTTCCAAGGTGCGCATCAATTCCTACTGCAGCATCGATGGCGCGGTGCTGCTGCCCGGGGTCGAGGTCGGCCGCCACGCACGCCTGTCGCGCGTGGTAGTGGACCGTGGCTGCCGCATCCCGCCCGGCATGGTCATCGGCGAAGACGCCGCCGACGATGGGCGCCGCTTTCTGGTCAGTGAACAGGGCATCACGCTGGTCACCCAGGACATGCTCGACCGCTTGCCGCGCCCGGGCGCCTGACCGCAACGCCTGCCAGACCACACGATGCGGGTTCTGTATGTCAGCACCGAAGTTCACCCGGCTCTCAAGACCGGCGGCCTGGCGGACGTCAATGCGGCGCTGCCGCCGGCCCTGGCTGCGGCCGGTGCCGACGTGCGCATGCTGCTGCCCGGATTTCCAGCGTTGCTCGAAGCCGCGACAGCGCAGGGCGCGCGCATCGACATCGGTGCCGCGTTCGGCATCGAGAGTATCGGCCTTGTGCCCTGCCGGATTGGTGCCACTCCTGTCTGGCTGATCGACGCACCGACCTTCTTCGCCCGCAGCGGCAACCCCTACGTCGATGGCGACGGTCGCGATTGGCCCGACAACGCCGCGCGATTCGCGCTGCTGGGATGGATCGCCGCCCGCTTCGCCTGCTGGGATGGATCGCCGCCCGCTTCGCCGACGGTGGCTTCGACGCCTGGCGCCCCGACATCGTGCATAGCCACGATTGGCACGCCGGCCTGGCCTGCGCGTACCTGCGCGCCCGTGGCGGGGCTGGCCCGGGCAGTGTATTCACCATACACAACCTGGGCTACCAGGGCCAGTTCGATGCCACCGCGTTCGCCGCGCTCGGCTTGCCCGACCACTTCTTTTCGATGCACGGGCTGGAATTTCACGGCAAGCTCAACTTCATGAAGGCCGCCTTGTTCTACGCTGACCGCATCACCACCGTGAGCCCCACCTACGCGCGCGAAATCCAGGGCGCCGAACAC
>Ga0163149_10006830_pt1 | contig 11596 bp, 10 predicted proteins | sample OliLakLV19MP5G1_FD_148604 | JGI IMG/M metagenome (GOLD analysis project Ga0163149, IMG submission 148604) | Freshwater microbial mat bacterial communities from Lake Vanda, McMurdo Dry Valleys, Antarctica - Oligotrophic Lake LV.19.MP5.G1 | ecosystem: Environmental > Aquatic > Freshwater > Lake >...
GCATATCAGCAAGCCATTAGTGTTGATCCGAAATATGTCTATCCTTACAACGGACTTGGAAACACTTTATCTGCTCTTGGTAGAAAAGAAGAAGCAATTGAAGCATATCGGCAAGCTATTAGTGTTGATCCGAAATATGCCAATCCTTACAACGGACTTGGAAACGCTTTATCCGCTCTTGGCAGAAATGAAGAAGCAATTGAAGCATATCAGCAAGCTATTAGTGTTGATCCAAAGTCTGCCTATCCTTACAACGGACTTGGAAACGCTTTATCCAATCTTGGCAGAAAAGAAGAAGCAATTGAAGCATATCAGACGTTTTTAAAACTATTTAGCGGTGATGAATATTGGATAAATAGAGCAAAAGGAATTATTGAAAAACTACAAAAAGGAGGATAAGGAGTTTTGAGAAATGGAAGGGGGAAAAGGTGTCAGGAACCTTTGTTTTTAAAAAAGTTTGGGCTTGAAATTACAATGAGGAAACGAGGCAGACCAAAAAAAGGTTCCTGACACCTTTTTCTTGAAAATTGCATACTAGGCTAGAGGGTGGTATTCAAGATATAAAATTAATTTACTTTATAGGTGAATTTTATGTTATGTATTGAATTAGTTTCTTTTCAATCTCGGACATCTTTGTTAAAATACTACATAATGATTCTACTCTTCTGTAAGCGGTATTTTTTGATAGGGGCTCTTGCGGTTTTTTTTCTAGGTGGAGCACATTCGACATTTGCCGCAACGGTGAACTATTACGTTGATCCTGCCGGTACCAACTCTGGAGCTGGTACTTCTGCCGGCGCAAGTGCGTGGCAAACAATACAGTATGCGGTCACCAATGTTGCCAATCCGACTGCCGACACAATCATTATTAATATTTCTGCCAACACCTACACGACAAGCAACGATGATATTAGTATCGACCGTGATTTCCTCAATCTTACTCTTCGAGGAGATTCTGCGACCTCGACCATTGTCCAGTCAGCGGTAACTCCAGAGAGCTCTACGGCACGCGTCTTTGTGGTAGGTTCGAGTGAAAACGTTATATTCGAAAAAATGACTATTCGCTACGGGCGTATCACTTCAGGTGCTGGCTCAGCGATTAGTGGAAGTGGTGGTGGATCGATGATTATCCGCGACACCGTAATAGACGACAACGACGGCTCAGGAAGCTTCGTATCGGGTGGCGTATTTTCGAATGCGTCGACCACGATAGAACGCACCACATTCACAAATAACAACGGCGGTTACGTCAACGCATACTTTGGGAATAGTACGACCAACACAATCACAAACACGACCTTTTTCAATAACACGGGTGGCACGGTCGGTGGTCTGTATATAAGTTCCGTCGGTAACACGACCTTTACAAACTCGCTCTTCGCGTCGAGTTCGCTCTTCTATCTCCAAGACACACAAACTGTCAGAATGAAAAACTCGATACTCCTTGGAACGCCTAATGGAAATGCCATCTATTACTATAACTTTTTTGGTACGGTCAACGACAATGGCACCAACATCATCGGTGGCGAGTCGGGCTTTGGAGGCTCAGTCGGCCCCTTTTTCGTGAACGGTGTTAATGGTACGGTAAAATTAGCTACTTCCGCCACTGTGCTCACTATTGGTGTTGCCAACTCACTTGCCGACAATAGCTCCGCAAACGGAGTCCCAACGCTCGCACTCCAAAGTGGAAGCCAAGCTATTGACGGCGGCTCGGGTGGTGCGAACAACAGCGTCACTATTCCACCAAAGGATGCACGCGGGCTATATCGCGGCTCCGTACCTGATATCGGGCCGTATGAATATAATGCGACAGCGAGTGCTCCATCTTTTTCCACACCTACCGTCGCAGCGACCAGTATTTCTATAGGGTCAATCTCGGCAGCATCTACTACTATGTCGTGGACGAATGGTGATGGCTCAATGCGCGCTGTATTTGTAAAAGCTGATGCGACGAGCGGGGCGGCGTCCCCTGTGGACGGAACCGTGTACTCGGCAAACAGCGCCTTTGGGAGCGGCTCGCAAATAGGTTCGAGTGGTTGGTACGCAGTATACAACGGTACGAGCACCTCGGTCACCGTCTCTAATCTAAACAGTACCAAGAATTATCGAGTACACGTAGTTGAATACAATGGGCCGTACGATGCGACAACCCTTTATTTCACTACCGCAGGGAGTGGTAATCCTGCAACAAAAAGCATATACGTCGGCACTACCATCTATTCTAATAGTTCAAGCGGCAGTGACTCAACTGGCAATGGCACGAGTGGTACTCCGTACAAAACTTTTCACAAGGCATATACGGTAGCAGTTGACGGAGACACGCTCGACTTGACCGGCACGTTCAATTGGACTGATGCCGGCGAGACTGGTGATGTTTCGACCCACGGCTACCGTATCTACAAAGGTAACCTCACGATACGTGGGCAAGGAGCGGCAACAACAACGATTCAGGCTTACTCTTCACTCAGCGCCGCGAACGATCGCCGCGTGTTCACTTTTTACACCGCGGGCATCTCACTCACTGTCGATGGCGTAATGGTCCGCCATGGCGACTCAACGAGCTTCGGTGGATGTTTTGGATTTCAGGTGGCGAGCACAACATTGACTATCCAGAACTCGCGTATGAGTTCGTGCAGAACCAGAAACGGTGGCTCTCCGGGCGGCTCCGCAATTTATGCTAACCAAGACAATACATTGGTACAGATTGTGAATTCGTCATTTGACGCAAATACCATCACCTTGTCATCAAACGGCGGCACGTTATATTCAAGCGGTACTGGAAATATCTTTTATATTACGAACACGACGTTTAGTGGGAACCAAATGTTAAGTGGACAAGGTAACACGCTGTTCTTTGCTTCGAGTGGAGGTAGTGCGCACTTTACAAATACCACCATCAAGGGGAATTATGGAGGCTCAAGCGCGATCGGACTCGGAGGGGGGACAATATACATGAAGAATACTATTTTTGCCGAGACCTTCACCTCAAACTTATATAGGAGTAGTGGTACCTACACCTCCAATGGCTACAACATTCTCGGTGTGTACAACACAGCGTATTTCAACGCAACATCAACAGGCGACTGGACTGACCGCACGGGCTCCGGCACATATTCGCTCTACCCATCTACGGGTACTACCGGAACGCTCTCTTTTACTGCCACCACGACAGCTGCAAACGGTACTATTTACGTACCACTATCTGCAGGGTCAATCGGTATTGAGCATGGTACGACTACGGCGAACGTGAGTGTGTCTATCCCATCGACAGACCAGCTCGGTGTCACCCGAACTGCCATACCTGATATTGGTGCGTACGAATATTTCTCATCCGATTCGTCGGCCCCGACTGTGTCGCTCACGCTTCCTGACGACGGGGTCACTATTTATGGCAACGCGATAGGGATTACGGCGACTGCGAGTGATGATACGGCAATTGCGGGAGTGCGATTTTATGTAAATGGTGTCGGTGTTGGCTCCGAAGACACTTCTTCTCCGTATTCAATTGTATGGAATAGTTTGTCGGCAACAACATCGGGCACAAAAATGGTGCGCGCTGTAGCGCGAGATACGTCAAACAATTATTCGACTTCCTCTCCGCGCACTGTGACGCTCGCCAACCAACCTTCGCCGTCTTCGCTTTCATACGCTTCTGCCACGACTACCGCGGCCTTAAGTTGGACTACTCCCGTTGAAGGTTCGTCAAAAATGTTTTTCGGATTTACAACCGCTCTCGCATCCACAACACCAGAACAAAACACCTCATCGCGTGTCACAAGCCACTCGGTAAACTTAAGTGGTTTACCTAAGTGTACTGTATTCAAATATCAAACCGTCAGCAAAAATGAAGCTAGCGAAACCGCGACAAGTACGGAGTCTACATTTAAGACCGCAGGTTGTTCAGGAAGCGCCGCAATTCTTGCAAATAACGAGGGTGATATTACTGCCGCAGGTGGTGGCACTCTCACGCAGGGAGCCCTCACGCTCAGCGTTCCTGCTTCATTCACTGCGACCAGCTCCCAAGCCACATTCCAGGCGAAGAGGCTTGATGGAAGTACTTTCTTTGCAAATGTGACGGCTCCAAGTGGTAAGACAAGAGCGGGTACGACTGTGTACAATTTGTCTGCATATACAGACACGTCAACAACACTTGACACATTTAGTTCAGCGCTCTCAGTCACACTTACATACGAAGCATCCGATATTACTAGTCTCGATACATCGACACTCAAAATTCAACGTTACGATGGCACAACATGGTCAGAGCTCTCTGGATGTTCGGTAAACACATCGGCTCGAACGGTTACGTGTACGACCACAGCATTTTCTGATTTTGCTATATTTGGCGATCCAGCTCCAGCCCCATCTTCTTCTAGTTCGGGTAGTAGTGGAAGTAATGGCCCTATTTTCACAGGAAGTGCCTCAACACTACCTGGCTATACAGCCCCTCGAATGCAAATTGTGTACCCTGATGGGAGTGTTGTGTACCTTAATGAAATTCAAATAAAAAATGAAGATGTTCCTTCTCCTCTTGATGAGCAAGTTGAGTCCATTAGTTCTACAGGGGCAAGTTACCAGTTTACTCGTACACTAAAAGCTGGGTCTGTGGGCGACGAAGTAAAAGAGCTTCAGCTATTTTTAAACAAAAACGGTTTTATCTTAGCAAAAGAGGGGAATGGTTCATTAGGAAATGAAACAAACTATTTTGGTCCACTGACGTATAACGCCCTCGTTAAATTTCAAGATGCGCACGCTGATGAGATTTTAAAACCACTCGAGCTTGAAAAGGGAACGGGAATCTTTGGCCCTTCAACCAGAAAATTTATAGCGTCACAGTAGTACTTTTTTTGAAGGTAATATAAATGGGGTCAGCCACCATTTTTGTCCGTGCATTAATTGAAAACATCTATTCTTAAACTCTTAAGATATATCTCTATGCTAGTGTTTTGCAAAAGACTAACATAAGGAAAATGGTATGGGTAATATGGCAAAATAACAATATGAAAAAATTGACAGACTTAAAATTTTTATTCACTGCCGTTGCTATTTTAGAATTCTCCTATTTCGCGATTGCAATGCTCCCTCCTTCAGTTATGCCACTACTCACAGGTTGGGAGCTTGGTCAAGATGGGCACTGGATAGCTAAACTCCTTGGGTTGTCAATGCTCACAATGGGTTATTTTGCTTGGATTTTTAGAAAAAATCCGCACCTTGGAATTGCCAAGGGACTAGCCTTTTACCAAATAGCCAGCGCAACTATGGATTAGGTTATGTGGCTCACCTTGAAAGATCAAGGTATATTTAATAGCACACTAGCTGAAACAACCGTAATCGCTGCAATTATTTCACACTACATTTTAGGTATCCTACTAATCATCGCAATCAAAAAAACAAAAATAGATTAATAATATTCCTGACAGTATTAATGACAAGACAAGTATTTGAGGTGAGTGAGAGGCTTTGAAAAAGGTGGCTGACCCCATTTATTTGCATTATTTGCTAAGAAAGGTACCTGACCCCATTATTTGTAAGCACGAGACACAATGTTTCGTAATAGTTTTGTTATACCTTATGATATAGATAACTTTAGTTGGATAGCTATGCAAAAGATAATTCTTTAATTTCAACAGTATGGAAACTACCACACAATTTCTGATAATACTTTCAGCCTTTTGGCTTATTGTCGTGGGAGTTTTTATGCTAATGCATCCACTCGCTGTATTGCGCTATATTGGTAAATTTGCCAGCACAAATCTTATACATTATCTAGAACTTGTTCTGCGATTAATTTTAGGAGTCTCCCTAATATTTTTCGCGGATCTTTCAAAATCACCGATGACACTAAATTTTTTTGGAGTGATTCTGATTGGTACCACTACAATTCTTTTCTTTGTTCCGAGAAAGTTGCATGCAAAACTAGCCAACTTTTTTTCTCACAAGCTTACAGTGTTGCATATGAGACTGAGCGCTCCATTTGCTATTGGGCTTGGTATCTTCTTGGTTTACGTAGTTTTGTAGGGAAAATGAATTAAAGAGATCAGTCACCTTTTGTCCCGTAGTTTTGGGGAGTAAGTTATTGATACTGAATATAGCTCGGTGCTGGCATAAGGTCGAGTACCTGTCTTATCGGCATGAGGCCGGAGCTCGGTGCCTTGAGGTCGTTTTTGTAAAATATCTTGATGCCGGCGAACTGCACAGGCTCGTCGGTGATGACATACTCGTAGACGCGCTCCTTTAGTTCGGGTGTGCCCCAGCCGTCCATGACGATGACAACCTGCACTTCAGGGGTCGGGATAATGAGATTGTGATTGGTTACCATCTTCTCGGTGAATCGATGGACGATGAGGACCTTGGGCGGGAGATTGTTGTCCTGTACGATCTGGGAGAGGTAGTCGATGGCCCAGTTAATGTCCGCGGCATCCACGGTGCCAATCACGGTGCCTGGGAGTTTTCCGCTTTTTGTCATGGCAAATTCGGGATCGAGGGCTAGGTGTACGTTATCTTGAGCGAGATATTCATCGAACATTGGCACTTCCTTTTGGAGCGTGCTCAATCCCACCTGTACCTCGAGGAACATGAGGCCGTTCACTTGATTAGCCATGTCGAGAGCTTTCTGTATATGGTCCTTGGGCATGCGCAGTCGATACATACCGTCGTCACCAGCAGATTTCTGGGCCGTCACGGCTATGTAATTGAGAGCCATAATTACAGGTGTTGTCGGGTCGGCCGTGTGCCATTTTTCGGCTTCGACGGCGAGCATTGAAAGTACAGTTTCGGGGGCGTATTCGCCGAGTACTCCCATGGCTTTTGAATAGAAATTACCGTAATAGGCGACGATGCGGTTGAATGGCAGGATGGCGCCGACTTTGGGATACACTGTTTTAGTCGGCCAAAGAACCGGTTTAGAAGATGTCGCGACGCTGTGCGCGAGCGTCGACGTTGCTTTTGTGTTGTCCGCCGGAGTACTTGTGGAGGTGCTTGTCGATATCGTTATGTGCGCCAGTTGATTGAGCTTGAAATCATAGAGCGCTTTATCAAGAACTGGTGGACTGAAGGTCTGGACAAATTTCTCGTTGGAAAAAACTATGGTCCTGTTGCTGTAGAAAGCTATGCCGACCAACACGCATGTCGAGACAAGGCTGATAGTGATCACCTTGAAATACCTCAGGGATTCTTTGTTCTTTTTCAACATGAGTGAATATTTTCACTTAGTATACATGTATATCAACGTCTCACACAAATTTCTTCCGAAATCCTGTTTAGCAGTAAAAACAAAAAATTCCCTATAGTGGGAAACTTTTGGAAGTTTGATCCTTTGGCCGTATACCTGCCCAATCTGAAGGATGTATTATATCTGGTGGTAAGGTCAACGATGGAGGAATTGATGAAGTACGAGTCTATTCTAAATCGAACCTAATGATACATTTCTTGGCGCGAACTCTAGGTAGATTGAGCCTGCTCCACTGCGCATCGCCACCTTTAAGACTTATAGACTTAATGCCGATCTGTTCTGCCTTAAAAGCAGCAAGTCGACTGGTGTTGCCGTGTCTACAGACAAACACGACAGACTGATATTTTTTGAGCATCCTTTTTTGTTTCTTTAGGAATTCATCAAGGTTATGAAAAGGAACGTGCACTGATTCGGGAATATGGTGATCCTCATATTCACCACCATTGCGGACATCAATAATAAACGAGTCCTTCCTCAAATCTATTTTTTCTTTATTCTTAACTTTCTCCCAAATCTTGTCAGAAGTTTTATTAAATAGTAATGGGAACACTTCTTCCGACGTAAGTTCCTTAATGATAGGAGCTTTTGTAACGGGAACAATTACACTTTCTTCCTTGAGAAGATGCTCATTTTCTATCGTAGGAAAACTTGTTGGATCAAGGTATTGAAAATATTCGTCGAGGTATGGAAATGGACTATCGGGGCATATAAACACTGTAATCTTTTCTTCGCCAGATAATTTCTGTTTAGAAAGATGATTGAGAAGTCCAATAAGCGCAAAGCCTGAACTTGGTCCTACAAGAAGTCCAGCGCGACAGAGGTCCATAGATAGTTTGAATGATTCGGTTGTCCCGACTTCTTCTTGGTGATCAAGAACTGATCTCCAATCAAAAGCGATTTCTCTTAAGAGATTACTCGTTCGTACACCTGGTATTGGATTGTTGGCAATTCGAGATACCCCGATGATTTTAATGTCAGGTTTTTTTTTCTTGAGATATGAACCGTTGCCGACGATTGATCCGGTTGTCCCAAGACCAACTGAGAGCAAAGATATCTTTCCTTTGGTCTGATCCCATATCTGAGGACCTGTCCATTTATAATGAGCTTGTGGATTTGCCTCGTTATCATACTGACCAGGGTTAAACCAATTATTCTCTTTGGCCCAGACTTTGGCTTTATAAATACCGCTTGTTGGATCACTTGGATCGGGACAAATTGGTTCTTTATTGACGATTATTTCAGTGCCAAGAAATCTCAAGATATTTAATTTCCCTCGACTTACTTCGTGCGATACGACTGCTTTTGTGTTCGGTATACCCATAAGTCGAGCGATTACTGCAAGGGAAAAGACTGTGTTACCAGAAGAATTCTCGATCACGGTATCTATTCCATCAAGCCCGCCTTTATTTTTCCTATCAAGCAACATGTTGTATGCCGGAAGTGATTTCATATTCGCAAGCGGTAGAGCGTTCATAAGTTTTGCAAAAATTCTCACACCATTCTTTCGATATGGATTGAGATGATCAGGAATTTCCACAAGTGGAGTATGTGGAGTATTGTCTGGATTAAGAAAATCAAGGACGGCATTACTTCCTTCAAAGGTGTTTAATACTTTCTGTTTGTTAGTTTTTATCTCCATAGTCAAAAGTAAATTCAGTATCTATCTGTTCTGTAAGGTCACCAAAACGCTCTTTGATAAATCCTTGGGAGACATATTTTGTATGAAGTCCCCAGATTTTCTTGAGTCGTGCATTGCGATTGTCGGGTAATGAATCGACAAGCTCAAGGATAGTTTTCAAAAGATTTTGGTTGTCGGGATTAAGTTTATCTACAGAGAGCAGTGCGCTATTTTGATCAATATCTCTTATATGTTCGTCGTCTGTAAAAAAGCCGATTATCTTCTCAGATGGAATGTGGTTCTTTATAAAATCAATATCTTTCTGATTACGTATTTTATTGCCAATTGCTCGAACACTTTCAGCAACACCTGCTTCGCTCCCGAGGTCAATGTATTTGGTATAGACCTCAATGCTTCGCATGGTTGGTTCAACAATGAGGCAGGTCAGATCAAACTGAGCATGAAGCGTGCCAGCAAAAGAATCAACTCCAGCAACCATGTCTGTTACCACGTATCCATGCGAATCGTCGGTATGACTCAAAATACTTTCGAGAATAGCAAGGTTGTTATGGTAGCAACTCGCACCGATATCTTCTTCCTGATACGTACCAACCGCAAATACAGAAAGGTTACACTTATGAAGTCCGTATGCTCCAAGTGGAGTGTTTTGAATTGATTCCAGTCTTACAAGATTTGATTTTCTAGTTGGTGGTGTGGATTTACGAAAGGCACCAGGATTCTTGATATTATTGTTACCGATAAGCCATTTCTTTATTTCATCAGATGGTCCTGGAGCAGATATATGTTTGTCGAAGGGAATAGTAATAAAGCCAAGTAATTCCGGAGCATGGATATTGAGGTCAGCATCAAACACAACAACTGGCTTAGTTGTTTGACTCGATACATATGAAGCGAATGAGGCGCACAATGTGCTTTTACCCGATCCGCCTTTTCCAACAAAGGCTATTCTCATATTATTTTTTACAGTTTTTGCAAGTGCCTCGAACTGTAATATCTGATATGAAGGCATCACGAAGTAGACTTTTTCTACTTACATGAACTTCCTCAATTTTGCCGCAATCATTGCAAACGAAATGATCATGGCTTTCTTTGGATGATTCATAGGCAACCGATTTGCTATCGACGAGTACTCGTTTGATGGCATTGTCCTTAAGTAGTTGTTCGACATTACGAAAGACTGTCGAATAATCTGCATTTGGAATAGCTTTGTGAATCTCGGCAATGGTGAGTAGGTGCTTCTTTTTAAGCAGTTTTACTATTTGGTCTTTGTATATATTGGTTCTCATAATGCAAGTGGTTTGCATAATAAACTAAATGAGGAATAAAGTAAAGACTACGCAAAAGACACAAAAATTGCTAAAATAGCAAAACATGAATCGATTAAGCAAAATTACACTGGGTATACTACTCGCCATTTGCTTCTTTTCCCCTTTGCAAAGCAGTGCCCAAGAACTTATTCAGGACAAGGTTGAGATTGTAAAAGCAAGAGTACTTGAGGTGGTGAGTCAAGAGAAAAAGGAAGTCCCAGGAACCGATGTTCAGAGTGTATATCAAACAATTAAGGCCGAAATCTTAGAGGGAGACAAAAAAGGCCAGACAATAACAATTGAAAACGATTTCTTGGTCCTAAAGAAAGATGATAAGTTTTTTCTGCGTCATAGTATCGATGGATTGGACGGTCGCGAAATGTACGCCGTAAGAGATATTGACAGACGTGGCGCCGTTCTCGGCTTCATTATTCTTTTTATGATGGTCGTGATTATTTTTTCAGGAAAGCAGGGGTTGCGATCCATACTCAGTCTGGCTGGAAGCTTTTTTGTTATTTTGTATGTATTGGTCCCAAGCTTGCTCAAAGGCTACCCACCGATACCTACAAGTATTGCTATTGCTGTAGTTATACTCTTTCTAGCAATTTTTCTTACTCATGGCTTTAATAGAGAATCAACAGTTGCCTTCACAGGCACTGTGATTGCAGTCATTCTCACAGGAATACTTGCATACCTTGGTGTGACATTGGCACATCTCAGCGGCTTTGCTTCAGATGAGGCAGTCTACCTAAACTTCAATACGCGAGGGATGCTTGATTTTGCTGGTCTGCTTCTCGGTGGCATCATGATCGGCGTGCTCGGTGTACTTGATGATATTGCGATTACTCAAGCTGCAGTGGTAAGTGAGTTATATAATTCTGCATCACATCTTTCTAAAAAAGAAATTTACAAAAAGGCTTTACGGGTAGGAAAAGAACATGTCGGAGCTTTAGTAAATACACTTGCACTTGCGTATACAGGTGCGTCACTTCCTTTACTGCTTCTATTTTCAACATCAGATTCTTCGATGGCAAGTATTATCAATCAGGAAATTTTTGCTACAGAGATTATTAGAACAGTTGTGGGTAGTATCGGTCTTATTCTCACCGTACCAATTACTACGTTCTTGGCTGTATATATGCTGAAAGGATATAAAGGAAAGCATCACACTCACTCTCATACTCATGCACACGGAATATCTTAAATTTACTAATGATAATTTTAGTGACTCAATATTAAGTTTCGCAAGTGTTATTTTAGGTTTTATTTCTGTTTCGGTTGTGTATCTATTAACTGGTCTCACGTTGAGATATTTAGGCATTTGGACTAAGTAGTAATTTACTAAAAAAATAATATGGACGAAGATATTAAAGAATTAATGGACGAATATGATCTTGATGAAACTGAAGCAGAAGAGCT
>Ga0163149_10006831_pt1 | contig 11596 bp, 2 predicted proteins | sample OliLakLV19MP5G1_FD_148604 | JGI IMG/M metagenome (GOLD analysis project Ga0163149, IMG submission 148604) | Freshwater microbial mat bacterial communities from Lake Vanda, McMurdo Dry Valleys, Antarctica - Oligotrophic Lake LV.19.MP5.G1 | ecosystem: Environmental > Aquatic > Freshwater > Lake >...
CTTGGCGCGCTGGCGCGAAATCCAGAAGTTGGTTTCCCAAGCTCCTGTGTTGTCGGTGTGCCCTACTACTTCTATGTTAATGCCTTTGTTTTCTTTCATAAAACTTGCAAGAATCTCGAGTTCGGTGTTGGTGAGGGTAAGTTCATCGCTGTTGAATTGAAAGAAAAATGTTTTGTAAACCGTTGAACGATTCTGGCTCATTTCTACCAATAAATCTTCTTTTACTTTTTTGATGATTTCATCTCGTTCTTTTTTGTTGATGCCCGCTGCTTCTAATTGGTCAGAAGCTACTTGAGTTGAGGTTGAGGGTTGGGATGTGATGGTTGATGGTTCTGAGTTGACAGCATCAGATGGAGTTGCGGTCACATTTTCTACAACAATAGGTGCTGCTTCTGGGATGCCGACTGCTGAAGACACTGCTGTTTTATTGAGTGAATCTATCACCTTCTGCGACTTGCTTGTATAAACTAACTTCTCTGTTTCTACGATAGTTTCAACCGTTACTTCTTCTTTCTCAACTGCTACAACTTTGTCTAAATTTTTTGCATCGGCTGCATCCACATAGCCAACGCTTTTCTCCACTTCTTTTTCAACTTCTTCAATTTTTGTAACCTCTACTTCCTTCTCAACTTCCACCTTCACTTCTTTATCCACTTCCAATATTTCTACTGTTTGGGTTTCTTTAGTTCCAATAACGATATCTGCAAGTTGGTCTTCGATATCGGGTTGAAATTCTCCGGTTTTTATTTCCCATAAATCGTAGTTGCCTTGTTTGTTGAGGGCTGAATAAAAACTGCGACCGTTGGCAGCGGTGACATAGTGCAACTCGTTGCCTGCGCGGTTAAGCGGATAGCCCAAGGTGAAGGGTTTGCTCCATTTTGAAGCGGAAGAATCGCGCTCGATAAATAGCACATCAAAGCCGCCCATGCCAAACTCGGTGTTGCCGTTTGTGCTGTAATAAATGCGCTGGTCGGAAGGGAAAATATGTGGCGACACTTCGTCCATTTCGGTGTTGATGTGCGCACCCATGTTTTTGGGTGAAGACCATTTGCCGTTTTTGTTTTGTGCAATGTATAAATCGTAGCCGCCAAAGCCGCCTTCGCGATTGCTGGAGATGACCATCCAATTTCCATCTTTTGAAATGGCGATAGCTTTTTCATCGGCAGCGGAATTGATGCCTTTCAGTTTAGTTGGGGCAGTGAAAGCATCGCCTTGTTTTTCGCTTACATAAATATCTCCGCCTTTTTTATTGGCTTTGCGGATGTAGATTTTGTTGGCGTCAATGCTGAGGTAAACTGGTTCTTCGTCCCACTCGGAATTGAAGGCGAATGGGCTTGGTTTTTCCCATGTATCATCATCTTTTGCTTTAGCAAAATAAATATCATTGTCGGATAGCACACCTTCTTCGCTGTTGTTATTTTCGGGTCTGCGGCTGCTGAAGAATATGGTTTTGTTATCAATAGAAATGATGGGGTTGGCATCGTCATATTCGCTGTTGAGGGCTTCGCCCATGTTTACTACATTTAGTTCGCGGGGTTGTTTCATGAGTGATTTGGCGTTGAGGCACATTTTCATTTGTCGCCCGGCATCTAGGGGCAGGTTGTCGCGAAGTTTGTTTTGGTATGCTACAAAAAATTGAAGGGCGGTGTCCACTTTTTCGGCAGCGAGGTAGGCTTTGCCTAAGAAATATAAAGCATCATCGGATGCTTGGGTTTGTGCGCTTTTGTAGAAGTTATAATTGTTGATGGTGTTGGCGGTTGCGGCTTTGAGCAGGGCAATTGTTTTTTGTGGCTGATGATATAAATAGCTGTAGGCTAAAGCTAATTTGAAGGCGTTGTTTGGATTTGTAGTATTAGCTTGATATGCTTTGAAGTAGGCATTGTATGCTTCGCGGTGGTTTTGAAGTGTGAAGGCGGCATCGGCTTTTGTGGTGCTGAGCGGTTTGGTAGTGGTGGTTTTGGATTGAGTTGTTGTATCCTGATTAGATGCTTGAATGTGGGTGCATAGAAAAATTGAGACTGCAATAGCAATTTGTTTGCAAAAGGATATGGTTTTTGACTCCATGAATGGGGTTTTGAATCTCGTGAAAGCAAGCTTTATGTTCCTTAATGTTTGTACAATACTCATTGATAGTTATTTTGTTATGTCGCTTTAGCGTTATTTTTTCTCTAATAACTTTTTAAATTCTTCCAATTGCTTTTGCATTTCGTCAAGCTTAGTTTTGGTGGTGCTGTTTTGGGTTTTAAGGGTGTCTATTTCCTTTTGTTGGGCGGTGATTATGGGGTTTTCATCGCCACGGAAGCCTTCGGTAGTTTTGATTTGGGTACGCGGCTGCGCAATTGGGGTTGAATTGCCTTTTAGTGCGTTGTTTTCTTTTTCTAATGCTTCAACCTTGGCATTTAGCTCTTGTACCGATTTTACTAACGGCACTACAAACTGGCTATAAGCCACACTGTAATTGTCGTTTTCGTTTTCGGGAATATGTAAACCACCGCTAAAATCATAACCTGCTTCTTTAGCGGCTTTCTCAATTTCTTGCGCAATAAAACCTGTTTGGCGCAAGGCAGTTGATTTAGTGAAATCACTGGCTAGAATTTTTCTACGAATACTGTCGGGCATATTCTTTGTTAGAAACTCTTCATACTTTTTAGTATCAAAATTGTAATTAACTGGGCGCAATTTAGTGATGAAATCTAAGCCCTTTACATCGGCATTACTGATGTTGGTTTTAAAGCGCCCATCGGATGGAAAACTGTAGGCTACTTGGCCTTCGATTACTGTTACGAAAGCACTGCCTAAGCGGACTTTGTCGCTGGCGGTTACCAACGCATCGTAACCAATAGCTGTAGCATTGAATAAATTGGAAGACCCTGTGTTGGCGTATGTACCAATAGCTGTATTGTTGGAACCATCCGTGTTGGCATTAAGACTCCATGTGCCAACAGCAACATTGTTAAATCCACCTTCATTTAAAGATAATGCGTTATTACCGACAGCCATATTGCCAACTCCACTAAAGTTACTAAATAATGCAGATACACCAACGGCCACATTATCACTCCCTTCTCTATTGTTTCGCTGAGCATCATTACCTATAGCTATGTTTTGATAGCCAGCAGTGTTTGATAAAAGCGCGTTTGCTCCAAAGGCATTGTTTTTGTCACCGCTGTTGTAACTACTTAAAGCATAATGTCCGAAAGCACTGTTACTATTACTGCTATTTTGTGACATGGCATTGGAACCCACAGCGGTGTTGTAACTGCCGGTGGCCATAAACGCCATGCTACCCGAACCTACAGCAGTGTTATATTCGGCAGAATCGGCATTAGGTTCATTAAAGGCATTCATTGCAAGATAACCTAGAGCAGTGTTATATTTACCGCCTACATTGCGTTGTAAACTTGCTACTCCCACCGCTGTATTACCATTACCTCCAGTAGCAAAGCTCATAGAAGTATAACCGACAGCCGTGTTATTGATACCGGAAACATTATAGCTAAGTGCAGAGGCTCCAATTGCTGTATTGTATGATCCATCATCCCCAGAAAAGCTAGTGGCATCTTTAAGCGCATTGAAGCCGAGCGCTGTGTTTCCGTTGGCATTGCCAGAAGCAATTAGTGAATTTACGCCAATAGCGGTATTACCCCAAGTACTTTGCAACTCTAATACTCCATCAGTGCGCAGTTTCATATACTCTGCATTATTGACCCTAAACATCAATGGTTGTGCATCGGTGGTGCCTATAAAGTTGGTGGTGGAGTCGGTGCCGACATTACCACCTAATTCCCAAGCAGGGTTGCCGCCACCAACACCTAGGGTTGCAGGAGCCCAATTAGTGCCGTTGTATTGCAGCACCTGATTGGTAATGGGTGCAGTAGCTAACACGTTTACGCCTCTGATTTTTTCAACGGTGTTGGTGCTAATATTGCCCGTAACATCTCCAGTAAGGGTGTTTCCACCTCCACCACTGGCTAAACTTGCTGCTGTACGTTTTCGGATAATGCCTGTGGAACTGATGGTGACGATGCTATCGGCTGCGGCTGCGGAAGTAACAGTATCTATGCGCACTTGACCGTTTACATGCAAGCGTTGGGCAGGTGTGCTGGTACCTATACCTACTTTGGTATTTGAAATATCGCCCAATACCATTGAGTTTGACTGACTAACAATAGCTCTTGCGCCAATTGCTGTAGCATTTGTTAAGTTCCCTGATGCTACATCGGCTTGATAGCCAAGAGCGGTATTATTACTACCACTCACATCCGTTTTTAGTGCTTCGCTCCCCATAGCTGTGTTACCGTTTCCAGCGGCATGGTTTATCAAAGCCCAGTTACCCACCCCTGTATTGTTTTCTCCCTCGTTATTCTTTAATGCTTCGGCACCAAATGCGGAGTTGCCGTATTGACTGGAATAAGAGTTAAGTGCTTCGCGCCCCATAGCTGTGTTTGTGCTATACTGGTCGCCCGACAAAGTTTGCCAGAGTTGACCACCTGGTTGAAGTTGCAGCCCTTCGCTACCACCAGCCCTTATTGAGAGATACTGACCATCGGAAGTTCCTATGTAATTTGAGCCGGGGTTTGTTCCGGCATTGCCGGTGAGGTTCCAACCAGAGCCGCCACCACCAACCGTTGCAGGCAAATCGCTTGTTACTTGAAAGTTTGTGCCATCATAGACCAAGGTTACTACCTGATTGGTTTTAATGTCGTTGGCTGCAAGCGCAGTGCTGGCTTCTTTGCGAATATCCTTCGCTCCTAAGCTGTTTACATTTATAGTAACAGCGCCCGAGTTAGCTGCATGGGCTTTAAAGGAAAAGGATATGCCATTGCTGTAGCTAAACACCCCCGGAAAGGTGAGGGAGTAAGCCGAGCCGGAACCACTAGATACGAGTTGCACTTGGGCATAGCTTTTTACACTAAAAGTGATAAGTAGTAAGAAGATAATTTTTTTCATATTCCTGCAATTTATTTCTGGATAAGGTGTGCGGTTATTCATGAGTTTATGCTTGTAAGTTTTTTAATTCTTTCTTAATGAAATTTTCTAACTGCTTTTTGCTTGGCAATGCCACTGCGTATTTGGACACAAACATTTTGTCGCTAATGCCTGCGCCTGCATATTCTACCAAGGCTTTATTTTTATCGGTAACCAGCAAAATACCAATGGGCGGGTTATCGTTTATTGTCTTAATGTTTTTTGAAAAATAATTCAAATAGGTTTTTAATTGAGAAGCATACCCAGCATTAAACTTATCTACCTTCAGCTCTATTAGCACATGGCATTTTAGAATGCGGTGATAAAAAACCATATCTACAAAAAAATATTCATCGCCAATTAAAATGCGTTTTTGGCGCGCTTCAAAACAAAATCCATTACCTAATTCTAAAATAAATTTTTCGAGATGATTGAGCAGCGCAGTTTCTAATGCGGTTTCGTCCACCGTATCCTGTTGTGGCAAATTCAGAAAATCAAAAAAGTAAAAATCTTTGATGGCATCTGCTGCTTTAGCAGGTTTTATCTTTTGCTCAATTTGCTTGAGTGAAAGTTTTTTATTGGCAGAAAGTCCTGTTCGTTCAAACGAAAGAGTTGCGATGGCTCTGCGCAACTCACGCACCGATGGGCTTGTTCGCAAAATCAGCAACTCGTAATACATGCGCTGAACGGGTTCATCTAGCTTTATCAACTCTGTAAAATGTGAATAGGAAGTTTGCTGAAACAACTGCTTCAAGTGTTGTTGATCTTCTTTTTTTTTAAGAACTACAAGTTGATTTGACGGAGTATTTTTTTTCACCGGCTTCAATTCTTGGGACAGTGTCCCAAGAATGTTTTGTTGCAAATCATCAGAGAGCAATTCTTGGGACACTGTCCCAAGAATGTTTGGATAGCATAAATAAAATTGCCTGCAGCGCGAAAGTTCGGCAGCAGTACACCCTTTTATTTTATAACGGCTTAATTGATTTTCTAACTTTTGCAATAACTGTGCGCCATACTTAGCGCGGTCTACGCCTTGCTGCTCAAATTGAATAATGTATAAACCAAACAACCAGTTACGCAACGTGATATGCCGATTTACTGCTGTCACTGCTGACTGCTGCAAACCACTGTGCGCTTTTTGAATGTTGGTTAATAATAGTTTAAAGTTCATTGTGCTTAACTGTTTGTTTTTTCTCTGCTTTTGTTAGGTCTGACCAAGGCAAGACTGTGTTTCTATTTCAATAATACTTTACCTAAACTACCACTTGCTGGTGCGGTTAACCACACTCCGATACTAGAACCAGAGCCAGGGCTTCCTATTGCATCTGCAGCACCTGTTATGGTACTGGTAATGCAATGTTGTCCGCGCAGGATTGTGCCGTTGGCTTTTACATCTACTACTCCGCTTACAGCAATACGGCAAACAGCACCGTTGGCTATTCCGCTTTCGTAAACCACACCAATTACAGCTGTGTTGCCTTGTGCGGCAGTGGTTGCAAACGAATTGTCGGAAGCCGCGTAGGCTATTACAATATCGCCCGCTACTGATGTTGCACCTGTTTGGTTTACCAATAGAATGGTAACTACACCGTTGCTGAATACGTTGCTTCCATCACTCAGTCCCACATCGCCTACTACGTTTAGTTTGCTCACAGGAGCAGTAGTTCCTATACCTACTTTTGTATCGGCAGTGGCACTGTTTACTCCGTTTATGGAGCCTAGTACCATGCTGTTAGACGCATCGACTTGTGCTAGGGCGCCAATAGCCGTAGCATTTTCTAAATTGTCGGCTCCTACACTGGTGTTGGCTCCTAAAGCCGAGTTGTTACTTCCTGTAAAGTTTGCAACAAATGCACCAACGCCAATAGCCGTATTAGAAGAGCCAGTGGTATTGTATCGCAAAGCAAACTGACCTGTAGCTGTATTATTATTTCCACTTACGTTAGTGATAAGTGAAGATACACCAGTAGCTGTATTGTTATTTCCTGTTTGGTTGTTAAAAAGTGCCGATGACCCAATAGCTATATTTCCGGCTCCGGTGGTGTTTGAATTAAGTGCGTAAGTGCCAATACCTGTATTTGCAGCACCAGTTGTTACAGCACTGAGTGCAGATTGACCTATTGATGTGTTATTCAGGTTACCGTATAGCTCCAAACCACCATCTGTGCGAAGTTTCATTCTGTTCACATTATTGGCTCTGAACATTACTGGTTGGTTAGTTGTGGTTCCAATAAAATTGTTGATAGAATCGATGCCTGCATTACCAGTTAGGTTCCAAGAGGTGTTTCCAGCCAAACTTGCCACAGTGCGTTTGCGGATAACTCCACCTGCATCTATAGTAAGGATGCTATCAGACGTAGAAGCAGAAGTAACCGTATCAATACGCACTTGACCATTTATGTGCAGGGTTTGCGAAGGTGCAGTGGTGCCTATGCCTACTTTGGTGTTAGCAGTAGCGTTGTTTACCCCGGCAATAGAACCAAGTACCATGCTGTTGGATGCATTAACTAGGGCAAGAGCACCTATTGCAGTGGCGTTGGTTAAATTAAAAGTACCCGCATTGGCAGAAAAACCCAAAGCCGTATTGTCACTTCCCTGTGTGTTGCTGTTCAGCGCATAAGTACCTACGGCAACATTCCGAGCACCCGAACTGAGATTTCGCAGTGATTCAGTTCCAATTGCCGTGTTTTCATCGGCTGTATTGTCTATCATGGTGTTCATACCTACTGATACGTTACTGTAGCCAACGCTATTTTGCTGAGCGGCAGCACCAATAGCTACATTACTGGTGCCAACTGTATTTGCAGAAAGTGCACCCTCACCTACTGCAACATTAGACTCCCCTTCTGTATTACTCATCATAGCAGATGCACCTACTGCGGTATTGCTACTTCCGGTAGTAATTCCCAAAAGAACATTATGTCCAATTGCAGTATTGAGGAAAGCGTTACTGTTATTAAAGTCAGGCGTATTAGCACCAAAAGCTGTATTTCCAGTTTCCCAACTTAAACGCCCTGCACTTACTCCGTTTACTTTAAAGAGAAGGTCGGTGTTGTCGGTGGTACCTATAAAGTTGGTGGTTGTGTCTGTGCCTGTATTGCCCGTTAGGTTCCATGCTGAGCCACCGCCACCACCTGCGGCTTGCCAAGTAGCGTTGCCGCTTGCATCGGTAGTTAATACAAAACCAGCGGTTGGGTTGGCACCGCTTACACGATAACGGAAAGTGCCGTCCACATGCAATGATGCGGATGGAGTGGTTGTTCCTATACCTACTTTTGTATTAGCAGTGGCATTGTTTACTCCATTAATGGAGCCGAGCACCATGCTGTTGGAGGAATCAACCTGTGCCAAAGCTCCTACTGCCGTGGCGTTGGTGAGCGATGTGCCGCCAAGCTTAGTGGAGAATCCTATGCCGGTGTTGTTATTACCGTAATTTTCATTAGCAAATGCTTTAGAGCCTAAGGCTGTATTTCCATTTGACTCTGACAAAGCTAAAGCGCTATCACCTACTGCCACATTATTACTTCCATTCATACCATCGGAAAGTGCGTGAGCACCAACCGCAGTAAGAGAACTTCCGTTTTCATTATCGCGTAATGCATTCGCTCCCACTGCTACTACGTCAATATTATTGGTATTGCCGTAGCGGTCTAGATTTAATGCAGCACGATAACCAACAGCTACTACCTCATCTATTGATTGCGCTGAGAATAAAGCTTCGCGCCCAACGGCTACATTATTGTTACCAGCAGATAAACCCTCCATAGCGCTTGCACCAAAAGCTGAGTTTCCTTCAATACCAACACCGGTAGCATCTAAAGCATAAGTGCCAACTACAGTATTGCCAACTCCTTTATATAATTCCAATCCACCATCTTGGCGCAGTTTCATGGTTTGCACATTACTTGTTCTAAAGCGAAGGTCTTGTGCATTAACTGAGCCAATAAATTCCGCTCCGGTTAAGGTATTGCCTTGCAAACTCCATGCAGAATCGGAAACGTTAATAGAGCCGCCTCCGGCAGGTGTAACCCATCTGCCAAAACCGTTAGCATCGGAAGTAAGCACTTTGCCGTATCCCTGTGATCCATCTTCTAACCTAAACCCAAAAGCGTCTGTTGTATCGGTAACTAAATGTAAGCGGGCTTGAGGATAAGTGGTGCCTATTCCCACTTTTACTGTTTCGGTGGCATCGTTTACATTTTTAACCGAACCCAACACCATGCTGTTAGAAGCATCAACACTCGCATAAGCACCAATCGCTGAGGCGTTATCCAAATAAAACCACGAAGCATTTGCATTGTAACCAATTGCTGTATTGTAAGAACCTGAAGTGGTGCTTCTTAGAGTGTTATTACCAATGGCTACATTTTGTACACCTGTTGAAAATTGGTTGTAGTTAAACAAAGCATCTTTACCGATTGCCATGTTATTACTAACACCGCTTAATTCAATAAACCCATTGGTTTTCAAGCGCATTCTTTCAATACTGTCAACACGGAATGAGAGCGGTTGATCATCTGTAGTGCCAATAAAATTCATATTAGGGTCAGTTCCAGCATTACCAAATAAGCTCCATGCAGAGTCGGAAACGTTAATAGAGCCGCCTCCACTAGAAGGAAGAACTACGAAGTTTCCGTCTTCTATATAAAGTGTATCGTTTGAGATGGTGAGATTTTGGTCATCACTACCTCCACCTCCAGCACATGAGTCGCAACTGAGGTTAGAGAGGTTAACGCTATCGCTGTTTGTAAGTTTTAACCAATAACTAGATGGGTTGTAAGAGAGTTGCTGGTCGTCAGTAGCAGGGTCGCCAATTGGACCTGTAACACCCGTTACTCCTGTTACTCCGTTGGTTCCTGTTGCACCTGTAATTCCTTGAGGTCCTTGCGAACCAGTATTGCCTGTTGTTCCTGCATTTCCTTGAGAACCTGTGTCTCCTGTTGTTCCGGTAGCTCCGGTGTTTCCTTGAAGACCTTGAGAGCCAGTATTGCCAGTTGCTCCAGTAACACCTGTATTTCCTTGAGAACCTGTGTTGCCCATGTCTCCTGTATCGCCATTAATTCCGTTAGTTCCAGTAGCACCAGTAGCACCTGTTGAGCCATTAGTTCCTGTTGCACCAATTGTACCGTTTGATCCATCTTGACCAGTTGCCCCGGTAGCGCCAATGGAACCATTCGAGCCGTCCGTTCCCGTTGCTCCCGTTGCACCATTAGTTCCATTTGTACCTGTAGCACCAGTTGCTCCTTTCAAAGGATAAGAAACACCAATGTCGTTGGTAACATAAGGCTCTGGAGGGGAAATATTTTTATTCACCCAAATTGTTGCAGAGCCAGCACTTGGTGTTGGTGGAGCAGATAGCTCGCCTGTAAGAACCAAAGCCTTAGGGTCAAGCACACCCGGAAAGGTTATTTTGAAATCTGTAGAGTCGGGACCAGTTCTTGTAATATTGAAAATTACATTACCTAGTGAATCCAGTATTTCAAAATATGTTTGGTTAGCTGTTGTGGTTTCATTGATAGTAATAGGCGTTCCAGTTGTCAGGTTAATCGTGTTGCCTCCGTTATAAGCTGCCTGAAGGGTTGAAGGTCCAGTTGCTCCTGTGATGCCTGTTGTACCAGTATTTCCTGTAGCGCCTGTATTTCCTTGAGAGCCAGTTGCGCCTGTTGCTCCATCTATTCCATTAGCGCAAGGAACACATACTCCATCTTGACCACTTGGACCTGTAGTACCTGTAGTGCCAGTGTTGCCCGTAGCACCTGTGTTACCTTGAGAACCTGTGTCACCTGTTGTACCAGTTGAGCCTGTGTTTCCTTGAAGACCTATATCACCCGTTGCTCCGGTAGCACCTGTGTTTCCTTGAGAGCCTGTGTTGCCTGTTGCGCCTGCTACTCCTGTAGTGCCGTCAATTCCATTCGTTCCATTGTTACCTGTTGCGCCTGTAGCTCCGTCAATTCCGTTGGTTCCGTCATTGCCTGTTACTCCTGTAATGCCTGTTGCGCCAGTAGTTCCATCATTTCCGTTGGTGCCGTTATTGCCTGTCACTCCTGTAATGCCTGTTGCGCCAGTAGTTCCGTCAATTCCATTGGTGCCGTTATTGCCTGTCACTCCTGTAACACCAGTAACTCCATCAATTCCGTTTGTGCCGTTGGTTCCATTATTCCCTGTTGCCCCAGTAAAACCTGTTGTCCCAGTAGCTCCGTCAATTCCGTTGGTTCCGTCATTGCCTGTTACTCCTGTAATGCCTGTTGCGCCATCAATTCCATTGGTGCCGTTATTGCCTGTTACTCCAGTAACACCAGTAACTCCGTCAATTCCATTGGTCCCGTTGGTTCCATCATTTCCTGTTACTCCTGTAGTGCCAGTAGTTCCGTCAATTCCGTTGGTTCCGTCATTGCCTGTTACTCCTGTAATGCCTGTTGCGCCAGTAGCTCCGTCAATTCCATTAGTGCCATTGGTTCCATTATTACCTGTTACTCCGGTTACACCTGTGATGCCTGTAGTGCCATCAATTCCATTAGTGCCGTTGGTTCCGTCATTGCCTGTTACTCCTGTAATGCCTATTGCGCCATCAATTCCATTGGTTCCATTGTTACCTGTAATGCCTGTAGCTCCGTCAATTCCGTTGGTT
>Ga0163149_10006841_pt1 | contig 11578 bp, 7 predicted proteins | sample OliLakLV19MP5G1_FD_148604 | JGI IMG/M metagenome (GOLD analysis project Ga0163149, IMG submission 148604) | Freshwater microbial mat bacterial communities from Lake Vanda, McMurdo Dry Valleys, Antarctica - Oligotrophic Lake LV.19.MP5.G1 | ecosystem: Environmental > Aquatic > Freshwater > Lake >...
GGAGCCGGTAGAACCAAGCCGTCAGCTTGGAGTCATCGTGCAATTCGTCCGCGTGCTGCAACGCTTTGACCAGTCCGTTCTGCAGGATGTCTTCCGCCTCGGCCTCGCTGCCGACCCGTGCGGCGAGGAACGCCTTGAAGGCCGTCCGTTGCGCGTTGAGTGCGGTGGCGAGTTGGTCGGGACGGCGAGCCATACAGCATGCCAATTCAGGCGAGGCGATTTGTCACCTCACTTTTTAGCATAGAGACACCGGTGGGGACGCGCACGTCCAACCGTCATCGCTCACTGCCTCCCGAATGATTTTGCGAATCGTGGTTTCGACTACCTCAGCTACTTCGGCTATCACCCCACCACCGCAATGAGCACAGGACTATTATTGGGGTTTCGGGTCCGGGGTCTTGGGGTTGGGGTAGCCCCAGGCCTCTGTACCGGTGGGTCCATCGAAACTTGCCTGCGATTAGCAGGCCCCAGAAACCCATCGGCGGAGACGATCAGTCGCAGTTGCTCTTGGTAGGCTTCATCCGTTGATGAAGCCCATGAGTGGTTAAATCCTCCGGATCTTTGCATCGATCGGTCGCGTCTACCCACTGGAACTTGCGAAGAACCCCCTGCCCGTCAGCCAATGGAACCGAAGGTGCCGGAGTCGTGAGGTGGCGGCGGGCCACACATCAATGATGGGGCGATAGACGATCACTCCATCAGGGTTGAACTGGCAGCTTCTCGCCTACCGTCGCACTTGGCGGAAGGGACCCGAAGGAAACAAGACTGTCGGCACCCCAGATGAGCACCAAGCTGCCAGCCAACAGCGGCAGAAACACAGCAAGTACGAGCGTGCCGATGAAGACGACGCGCGGCAGGGCGACCCTCCGGCGTGTTCGCCGCGAACCGGCCTGACGGTCGACGCTGCCACCACATCACCAGCCCGCTGATCGCGATGAGGATGACGCCACCGGCGGCCAGCGTGCCCAAAATTTGATTGGGCAATCCGAAGAGTTGGCCTTCGTGCGCGGCGATGCCCCAAAGCGAAAATTGCGCGAGATAACCGAAATCCTTGAAACGAACATCGGCGTGCACCTTGCCGGAATATTGGTCGAGATGCAGGTAGGGACGGACCGCTGGGCTGTCCGGTTTGACGAATTTCACTCATAAATCGCGGCGGCCCCAGCCACCGAGGCTATCGCACTCGTTGCGGTCCCGCCCTTCCCACCGGCGTCACCTTAATAGGCGTGATTCAGAAGGACCGCCATTTTCATCGGGAAGCCCGCCCGAGGGCGATGGACTTTTCCCGATGAAACATCAGCCGAGTAAATTTGATCAGAAGGAATATTTCACGCTGGCGGATGTGGAGCGCTTCGGGAAAACGTGGAAGAGGAAATATTCCCGGTTGAGCACATTATCGATGCCGAGCGACGCCGCCCAGTGATTGTCGATGCGATAGTGGGCGCGTACATCAGCCGCAAACCAACCGGAGAAAGCTTGGTAGGTGTTGAAGTTCACGTCGGTGTTATCGAGCGTGCTGTAGAGCTTGCTGCTGTAACGGCCGCCGACCGAAAAGGTCAGCCGCTCGGTGTGCCGGTACGAGATAAGGAACGTCGCGCGCCATTGGGGAATGTTCGGGAGACGCTTGCCGATGGCGCTGCCGGGGGCCGCCGTCGCACTGGCCTGCCCGCTCAAGGCGAGCGTTCGCGCGTCGAGATAAGTGACGCTGCCGGTGAAATCGAGCCCGTTCACAAAGATATCCCGCCGATCAAGCACAAACTCGACGCCGCGAGCGCGCACATGATCGACGTTGGAGATATAGGAATAGAGCTGAGTCGAGCCGGGCAACAGCGGCTTGAATTGCGAGATGATCGCATCGTGCACGTCATCCTGGAACAGCGAGAGGCGGACGCGGCCGTTCTTGATCTGATGCTCGAAGGTGAGTTCGGTGGAAAGCGCGTCGTCGGGCTTCAGATCGGGATTGGGCGAAGTGAACGTGGTGCCGGTGGAGACGAGCTGGTAGAGTTCGGCGGCGGTGGCATAGCGGTAGGCTTTGCCGATCGAGCCGGTGACGGTCCAGGTGGATGAAGGCAGCCAAGTAACGCTGCCCTTGGGCGACCAGTTGGTCCGGCTCACTTCGGGCTGAATGATTTTAATGGCCCCATTCACATTGTAGCCATCGTAACCGCGCCAGTCATCGAAACGGGTTCCGAGAGTCACCTTCACCGAGGGCGCAGCCTGCCAGACATCCTGCAGCCAGAGTGCATTGGTACGGGTTTTGCCGTCACCTTCCGTGGCGACGCTCGTATAGGTGGGCGACGCCGCCCGCCAATCGGCGGTATTGTACGTGGGATTAAATAGGCGATAACGGTCGCTGTGCGCGCCGAAGCTGAGGGAGTGCGGTCCGTTGGTGCCGTCGGGACGCCAGACCCCTTTCAGATCGAGTGTGGTCCAGCCGGTGCCCTCGAGTACAGCGACCCGGCCGGCGTTGCCAAAACTCAGGCTGGGGTCGGCGGTCGCAGATGCCGTGGTGGGCGAACGTTGCTTGTCCTTGCCGTAACTGAAATGGGAGGCGACGGCCTCGAAATCCCAGTTCTGTTTGGTATCGGTGCGGAGCGTAAAACTGTGTGCGCTGTTTTCCTGCTCGAGCGCGTAGGTCCCGGTGGCGAAACCCGCGAGGCCGGCGTAAGTCGGCAGGCCCGCGCTGTTCTTCAAATAGGTTTCAACTTTGGCGTCGGCTTTATTTTGCCAGAAACCGTAGCTGTAGGAGGCACGCATCCATGGGGTGAACTCATAGGCAACCTTGATCTTGCCGTTGATCATCCGGGTATGGAGCAGGCCGGAGGCCCCCACGATGTTGGCGCGCGCATTGAGCTTATTGAACGCGGTAATGGCACCAATCGGGTCGGTGGGGGCGGCGGGGACGGCGAGAATCGTGGCGCTCGTGACGTAACTGAGCGGCTGGCTGTGGCTATCCTGAAAATTGCCACTGATCCAGAAGGAGAACTTCCCGGCACGGTTGCCGATGTTGACGGCGGTTTGATGGGTGAAGTAGTCGGCCTTCGTGCCGTACTGCTTAAAGTCCTGCCAAACTTCGGTCTGGTTGACCGTCGCCTCGAAGGTCTCCGGCATGCGCGTGGAAATTTCCATGACCGCGCCCATGGAGTTGCCCGAGTAGGCGGCGGAAAAAGGACCGTAGAGCATGTCGACATGCTCGATCTCGGCCGGGGCCACCATGCCCCAGCGCGGTCCGCCGATGCTGTTGTTATTGGCGATGAGCGCCGAGAGCAAAACACCGTCGCCATAGATCAGGCTGCGCGCGCTTGAGCTGGTGCCCCACACGCGCGTGGCCATGACGGCCTGCGTGTCGCCGTTGTTGCGTTTGCGCATGAAGACACTGGGCAGGTATTTGACGGCGTCCTCGGTATCGATGACGTTGATGGTCGCCTCCATTTTCGCAGCGGAAATGGTTTCGATGAGCTGAGGGGTCTGGTTTTTTCCCTCGAGGAAACGATCGGATTTGACAACGAAGTCGGGCATTCGCTCCGCTGCAGGGGGAGCGACTTCGGGTACGGGCCCGGTAGTTTGAGCAGGGAGCGTGGACAAGGCGACAGCGAGGATCGCCGCGAAGGATAACAGGGGACGGAGTGGGAGTAGGCTCATGGTGAAAGAAATAAAAACGCGATGATTCCATAACCTCAGCGGCTTTGCCCCTCCGCGGTTGTAGGAACGGTTTGAAGGGTGTGATTTAGCCCGAAGAGTGGGCCCTGCTTACATCACAGCCATGGCAAGTAATTAGTAGGGGCCAGAGCGAGCTGAACACGGCGGATTTTTGCACGGGAATGCAATCCGCCAGCGAAACGTCAATTTCCACTCGTGGGAGCGGCTTCATACTGTGATTCTTTCTGCGTGAAACTGAATCGCGGCTACAGGGCGAAGCACCGTGCAAAAATCCGCCAGAGCGAGCTGAAGCAGCAGCGCGTGATGACGAAGGTCCGTGAGAGCAAAGAAAGAATCGGAGGGGATTTGATCATTTTCGTTCAGCCGAATTTTGTTCACTCATCCATGTTTCGACCCATGCCGGGTCAATGATGCCGCTGTGCGCCGTCAGGCGATGCGCGGCATCGAAGAAATAGGAGCGGGGCAGCTCACCCTGCCACTGGGGATCGACGGAATAACGGACCCGCTCCTCGAATTCATCGGCGTAGGCCCAGGTTTCCATCGGCTCAACTTTTTCTTTTTCCAAGTACCGGATCACGGCGGCCTTGGCTGCGGGATCATCGGCGGCCACGAGCACGATCGGGAACTTGGGATACTTGCGTTGAATTGATTTGAGGATGGCCAGCTCGGTCTTGCATGGCGCGCAATGGATGGACCAGAACGCCAGGATGAAGGGCCGGCCTGCGTGGGCTTGCCGGATTTTAGCGAGACTGCCCGCATCGAAGGGGCGCAAGTCGACCGCCAGCGCGGGCAAGGTGAGGAGCATCAGCAGAGCGGAAAACTTCAGTCGGCGAAGGATGGTTAGGCACGAGTTCATGGGATCGGGGTGAGCGAACGTGGTTCGTTACGGGTGTTCCAGAAGACGTAGAAACGGTTGTCCTTGGTTAAAACCCGCGGTTGATCGGAGAGGCTGGTGGTGGTGGCCAGATCGTGTTCCTGCCAGCTCTCGCCGGCATTTTCTGAAACCATGGCGCGCAGCCGGGAACGTTCGCCATCAAACTCCGTCCACGCGACGGCCACCCGCTGGCCGATGATTGCGAGATCGGGATGCGCCGACGCCTGACCGCCGATGTGCCGCTGCAGCTCCACCCCACCGTCGCGGAGGCGGCCGTAATATGATCCTTGATTTTTTTCTCCCTGCGTAAACCACACGGCGTGGATCCGCCCTTGGCTGTCATCGGCCAGGGACGGCCCATGATGGGGACAGCCGTCCAACTTCCAATCGTCGTAGGTCGCGCGACGCACTTCGCCGGCAGTCCCATCGGAGTGAAGTACGGCAATCGCGTGATCGCGGATATTGGGCGCGAAGACGTGCCGCCACATCGCGACGACGGTGTCGTCGATACCCACGGCGAGGGCGATGCGACAGCACTCGCAGGAATAATCGGCGAGTTTAAAATCACCCCGGAAAGTGGCTCCCTGATCATCGGACACTGCGAAATAAACTGCGGCACCTCGATAGCTGGCCTGAGCCTTGGTGGCCGCGATGCCGTCGCGCTTGTCAATCCAAGAGATGAAGAGCTGGCCCTTCCGGTTGATCGCCATCACATCGAAGCGATGCGTGATGTCATCCCGGTTATGATGCACCGTGAGCGGGGCGAGAAAGGTCTGCCCTCCGTCCAATGAACGGGCGAAACGTATTTCCCCAGAGTAAGGAGTGGTCATCTTTCTGGTCCAGGTGACGTAGATTTCGCCGCCCGGGCCGAAGGCGATCTTGGGGCGCGCTTCCCCGCCGGTATCGGTTTCTTCCGGCTCCGGGGTGACGCGGATCGGAGTTGACCAGGATTTACCCAAGTCGGCGGAGTAGCTTACGACGATGTGGCCGGTGTCTTTGTGCGCGGCCCAGAGAACGCCTTTGGCATCGAAGAGAGCCGTCGCGCCTAGTTCTGCCTGACCTGAGCGCGCCATGCCGGACATTTTATGGCCGGAGTGATCGGCCGCCGTGCTCGTGGAGGTGGCGATGGCGCTCAGGGCGGCCAGCGCAATCGCGAGTGGGAGTAGTTTGATCATGATTTGAGGGGGTTGGGCGGTTTAATCGTTCTCGTTCGCTTACGCGTAAGGGTAAACGTTCTCGCGGAGTTGGGCACAATAGGCGGGTCAGCGGAGAGCACGAAAAGGATTACGAGGAAGTGCCTGAGGAGGAGTTGTTACAGACTCCAATTGAGTTCGGCGAACCACGTGCGGCCGGGCATGGGGTGGAAAACGTGGTAGCGATCGTCGTTGAGGTTATCGACGCCGAGTGAAGCGGTGAGGCCATGCGTAAAGCGGCAGGTGGCTTTGAAGTCGACGACAAAGAAGGCGTCGGTGCCGCCGTAACCGCCGTACGGATCGGAATTATCCAGCGTGTTGTATTGGTAGCTGGAATAACGAGCGGCGGTGGAGAGGGAAAGGGCCTTGGTCGCGCGCCAGTTGAGGACGGTCTTCACCTGCCAGTGCGGGATGCGGGGGAATTGTTTGCCAACCGTATCGGTGAGGACGCCACCGACGATGATGAGTGCATTTTTCTTGATGACCGCATTGGTGTACGAGGCGTTGAAATCCAGCGTGAGGGAATCGATGAGGAACTTTTTCTGCTGCACGGCGAATTCCGCGCCGCGGGTGAGGACGCGACCGACGTTCTGGGGGCCGGAGAGCGAAGTGCCATCGGGGCGGAGTGTGGCTTGGTTGACGAGGGAGTCGGTGACATCCTCCTCAAAAAGACTGAAGCGGAGCGTGCCGCGCGGGATCGTGTGCTCAACGGTCAAATCCTTGGCGAAGTCGCGCTCGGGTTTGAGACCGGGATTGTTCTGTGTGACGGCGCCGGAAGCGCTGACGCTGCCTTGAAAAAGTTCGCCCACGGTGGGGAAACGGGTGGCTTTGGCGAGGGAGAGGCGGGCGCTCCAGCCGGGCTGCGGTTTCCACATAAAAGCGAGCTTGGGCGAGAAGGTGGAGTCGGTGCGCGCGGCGTAGGGGCCGGATGCGGTGGCGGAAGCCTGATAACCATCCTGCGCTTTCCATGATTCCCAGCGGAGGCCGGGGGTGATGGACCATTGGTCGTTGAGGCGCCACGTGTCCTGAGCGAACAGACTGTGGGTGATGGTGGACCCGCCGTTGCCGCTGATCAGCGTGGTGACGGAGGTCCGGTCACGCCAGTTGGTCAGGTTGCGCTGATCCTGCTGGGTGAAGTAAGTGTCGTAGTGATAACCGAAGATGGGCGCATGGCTCGTGAGCGCGCCGGAAGTGGCGTGCCAGCCAAAGAGGGCGTCGGCTGATTTCCAACCGGTGTTGCCGATGAGGGTGGCCCGGCCGGCGCCGCCGATGTTGGCCGAGGGCAGCGCGGTGCTGGCGGCGTAGGTTTTGTCGGCCAGCACATCGTAGAGGGAGCCGGTGAATGTGAACTGGAGGCCTTCGGGAGCCTCATGCGCGAGCGTGAAGCCTTGGATGAGATCGCGCTGGAAGCGCTCGTTCACATTGAAGGTGGTGGGCGAGATCGTGAAGGTCCGGCCTGCCGCTTCGACTTTTCCGCTCCAGACCGGAGCCCCGGCGGCGTCACGCAGGTAGGTTTCGGGGTCGAGGTTGTTTTCCTTGTTGGCCCAATAAATGATCGAATAACGCAGCGTCAGATTCTCGCCCAAATCGTAACCGAGTTTGATTTTGTAAGTGTCGTGCACGGCCTCGGTCGGACCTTGCGAGCCGTAGATGATCCGGGCGTTTTTGGAAAAATCGGTATCGGTGAGCGCGCCGGTCACGGCCGCGCCGCCAGTGGCCGGGGCGGTGGTGGCGGAATTGTTCACGGTGGCGAAGGACATCGGATGACTGTCGTTGTCGAGGTGGTTGACGAAGGCGAAATAAGAAAATTTGCCGCGGCGGTCACCGATGGAAACATAGCCGGTCTTGCCGGAGAAGGATTTGTTCGTGGCGTATTCGCTGAAGTCCTGGACGAAGTACTGCGCCTTGACGGTGGAAGAAAAGTGGCTCGGCATCGAAGTGCTGAAGAGCACGGTGCCGCCGATGCTGTTGCCGGTGTAGAGGGCGGAATAGGGGCCGTAGCTGACGGCAATTTTCTCGATCTCTTCGGGCGCGATCAGGAACCAGCGCGGCGAGTTGCCGAAGCCGGTACCGAGAAAATTCGACAGGACCATGCCGTCACCCAGCACAAGGGTGCGGCCCGGTTGGCGGTTCGACGTGCCGCGGATACTGGTGAGCGAGTTCTTGTCACCGATGAAACGTTTGCGGATGAAAAGATTTGGCAGGTGCTGCAAGGCATCGCCGGTCTCGGGAAGATTCAAGGCCACCAGATCCTCGCGGAGAATCTGGTGGGTGACCGCAGGAGCCTTGAGCTTGAACGTGGAAGGCGAGGTTTCGACGATGTAGTCGTCGAGATAAACCGATGGCCCGGTGGCCGTGGCGGTCCCGGATTCGGCGGCCGCGAACAGGTTGGTGGAGAGAAAAACCGCAGCGGTGAACGCAGCAGCGCGTGGAAGAAGATGTGAAACGGACATATAAAGAGTGTCGAGGTGAGCGTGCAAAAGAAACGCGTGCGCGCAGCGCAGCCCGGGTCGGGCGACAAGGAACGAATGAACGCGGCGCTCTGCGATTTGACAGAACGCGGCGGCGTGGAGTGGCGGTGGCTCGTTAAACGCGCGGCGGCGGCACGGGGACCAGCTCAGTCCGCGTGAGACCGGCGGCGTGAGCGACGTCCGGCCAACTGCCCCGAGGTGCCATCCACCCGTGATCGGGAGCGCCCTCCAAGTGCAAAACAAAACTTTCGATACTCTCGACTACCGCGTCCTTATTCGTCTGCGGTGCTTGGATCGGCTCGGCTTCCGTCAGACAACCTTGGCCGTGATTGCAGTGATCGCCGCAGCATTCGCAGCCTCCCTTGAGGGACGGACAAGCAGCCGATGCGGGCGAATTCCCGCAGGAACGCTTTGCGCAACACCCCACGCTGCAGACCGCACCGTTGGCACAGAGCCAGGCGAACAAGAGACAGCAGATGGAAATTTTGCGCCACACGCGCACGGAAATAGTTTTCACCAGCGGACGAGAGCAAGCGAAAACTCGTTTACTGGGCCAATAGTATAAGGAGAGGTTGCGGCGTCCCTTGATCCGTTCAGGAAGTTCGGAAATATATTTCCCGAACCGGAGAGCGACCCACACCGCAAGCTTGCGCGGCTCGCGCCGCATGGGCCGCCCTCACGTCGTGGGACCGCAAGCACCCCGCGTTTCCGTTACAATGGTGAAACTATTGCTCGATCGAACCGCAGGTCAGCATGGCTTTCCCCATATACGGATTGCTGATCTTGGGGCTGGTTTGCACCCAGTTGCCTTCCTCATTCGGCACCATCGGGCAATGCGCGATAAAATATCCTTGCTTGTCGGTGGCGAGGTGCGCGGCGCTCTTGCTCAAAACTTTAAAGGCTTCCCGTGCGTCGGCCAGGCTTGCTGCTTTGGTCAGTTTACCGGCGGCTTCGATTCGTTTCAGCAAATGCTTCTCGGCGTGCTCGACCGGGCCGGCATGGGCGGAAATCGTAGCGGCTGCTTTTTGGGCGGCCGCCAGATCGTCCGCTGCGAGTGCGGCCCGCACTTGTTCATAGTCAGCGAGGTACTCGATATGCTTTTCTGTGAGCGGAGCTTTCGGGTCATGCGCCCGCCCCGTGAGGGCGAGCAGACCGGTGAGCGCGAGGATGCTGAGGAGACGGATGGTTTTCATGGAGCGATACTGGGTTGTTGGGTTGCGTGGAAAAATTATGGCATCGAGGTTTTCACCCGGGCGGTCGGCTGCAGCAACGAGCCGTTGGCGGCGACGAGCGTGTTCGGGCCGCAGAGTTCGAGTGGCTGCCCGCTCCGGGCGCGGATGCGCGCCTCGGCCTGCGCGTTGGCGGCTTGGAAGGCAAGACCATCGCGCCGCAACTCTGCTTCCGGTGCCACGGTGGCGAGCGTGCCCGGCGGCATCGGATACCAGCCGGGCTCGGAACCGTCGGCCGGCAATTCATCGCGGACCTTGAGCATCGTGAACATGCCGCCCATCGTGATGTAGTCGTATTGGCCGGGGCCGCCGACCATCGGCAGGGAGTTGGGCGGATTGGCCATGCCCATCGTACCCATGTCGCCCATGCCGGTTTGGCCCATCGTCATGTAACCGGGGACGAGCTGGCGGATTTTTTGGTCGAGCCCCTTCGTGTCGATGCCGACGAGGTTGCCGAACTCATGTCCCATCTGGGTCATGACGTGGTGCAGCATGTGGCAATGCATCACCCAATCACCGGGTTCATTCGCGATGAACTCCACCGTGCGCGTGCTGCCGGTCGGCAGGTGCACCGTCGTCTCCGGCCACTGGCCGGCCTCGGGGATCTCGCCGCCATCGGTGGCGACGACCTTGAACGCGTAGCCGTGCAGGTGAATCGCGTGATGGCTCATCGTGCTCAGGTTGCCGAGGCGGATGCGGACGCGCTCTCCTTTCTTCGCCACGAGCGACTGCGTGCCGGGGAAACTGCGGCCGTTCATCGTGAAGACATTGAAATCCGACATCTCGTTCGGATCGGGCCGGCTGGCGCCGACCTCGATTTTCCACTCGCTCAGCATCATCGCGTAGTCGCGATCCGGCGGCGGCGACGGCGGATTTTTCGGATGCACAATGAACAGGCCCATCATCCCGAGTTGCATCTGCGTCATCTCGTCGTGATGCGAGTGATACATGAAAGTGCCGTGCTGCCGGAGCGTGAATTCATATTTGAAGGTCTCGCCCGGCTGAATGGCCTTCTGCGTCACGCCGCCCACCCCGTCCATCCCGCACGGCAAAAAGATCCCATGCCAATGCGTGGTCGTCGGCGCATCGAGCCGGTTCGTGACATAGATGCGGACGTGGTCACCTTCGACGGCCTCGATGGTGGGACCATGCACGCGACCGTTGTAACCCCAGCAGTTCGCCACGAGACCCGGAGCGAATTCGTGCGTGACCGGCTCGGCGGTGAGATGAAACACCTTCACGCCTTCAACCATTTTCCACGGCAGCGTGGCTCCGTTGAGCGTGACCACGGGCTTGTAGCCCACGGCGCCACCCGGCGGGACAAATGGTTGCGTGCTGCCGTCGCTGGTCGGAGTTTTTTTATCGTCGGCGGCGATCAGATACGCGACCGGGGCCAGCAACGCGGCACCACCGGCGAGAGTGAGAAAATTGCGCCGATTCAGAGGAGAGGAGGACATGGAGGGAAAGGGTTAAGGGTGGGAATGCGGCGCTTGTTCCGACGCCGGTTTTTCCTTGGATGCGGCGGCCGACTGCGGCGTGGACGTAGCGGTCGACCCGGGCAGGCGCTGGCCCAAGGCGCGCTCGAGTTCGGTGCGCGCGAACCAGTAATCCCGCAACGCCTCGACGCTTTGCCGCTCCGTGACCTGTTGCTCGTGCTTGGCGGCGAGCAGGGCATAGATGCTTTTTTGCATGGCGTTGTAGTGGAGCAACGACTCGCGCAAAATCGCCCGCCGCTGCGGCAGCAGGGTGTTTTGATAAAATTCCACCGCCTGTCGCGAAGCTGTGAGCATCGCCCGCGCCGCGCGAATCTCGGAACCGATATCCGCCGACAACGCGTCCAGCCGATCCTGCGCCTGCCGCAATTCCGCCGCGAGCCGCGCCAGTTCCGGCTGGCCTTGATCGAACAGCGGCACTTGCACACTGAGGCTCGGCCCGGTCACCCGGCCGCCTTCACTCTCGCGTTCGGTGCTGATTCCGAGATTCGCCTCACCGGGAAGCAGGCGCGTGCGGCGCTTCAACTCGAAAGCTTTTTGCGCCAACTCGGTCTGGGTTTTCAAGGCGGCCAGATCGAGACGGTGCGCCAGCGCCTGCACTTCCAGCTCGTCGGGCAAGGTATCGTTGGCCGGCAAACCGGGCAACCCTTCCGCCATT
>Ga0163149_10006846_pt1 | contig 11574 bp, 12 predicted proteins | sample OliLakLV19MP5G1_FD_148604 | JGI IMG/M metagenome (GOLD analysis project Ga0163149, IMG submission 148604) | Freshwater microbial mat bacterial communities from Lake Vanda, McMurdo Dry Valleys, Antarctica - Oligotrophic Lake LV.19.MP5.G1 | ecosystem: Environmental > Aquatic > Freshwater > Lake >...
AAGGTCTGAAAGGATAAAATCTTTATATTGTGCAACAGATACCCTTAGAAGTTCTTTGAATTTTTTCTGCTGCAAGGTCTTAGAAAGCATGTACCGGAATAAAAAAAGGGGGTAAGATTATTTAGTCTTTGGGATGCTACAGCCGGGACGGTCTTATACCGCTGGAATCGGCTACCGGTATGGGTTTAATGGGAAAGAAAAAGATATTAGTGCAGATATTTATGATTTTGGTGCGAGGATGTTTGATGGAAGAATTGGTAGATGGTTTTCAACTGACCGAGATTATAAAGCTGCATGGTCACCTTATAGTTCTTTTTATAACAATCCGAACATTGTTATTGATCCCGATGGCAATAATGAAATAGTTGTAATTGATAAGATAAACCGTACAGTTACAATATATCACCCTGTCATTTACAATGCAAAGCAAAATGACATTATGGCTAAATCAGGGGCGACTGTAAAGGATTTAGAAGCAGCTGCCAATAAGAAATGGGAAGATTCAGAACATAAGAAGGTAATGGTTGATGTTGGAAAGGGTGTAAAAGAAGAATTTACCATGTGTTTCAAGGCAATTATTGTAGAAACTAAAGATGATAAGGATTTCGATTCAAAGAAAAAAGAATTTGCAAATTTAGGAATTGCTCACACTGTAATGAAGTTACAACCCAATTTTGGGCAAAGCGATTATCAAAAATATGGAGGAACTGTAGAAGCAGAACTCAATTTAACTTCATCCGTAAGAGATGTTCCGTATAAGTTGGAAATGCTAACCTTTATGTTTACTCATGAGGCATTCGGTCACGGCTCCGGACTATCACATTCAAAAGAAGTAATTGACAAGGAAATGACATTGCCGAACGGCAAAACCATTTTAGTTAATAATCCAGCGAAGTCTGGAATATCTTCCTATAATAAAGATAATTCATTTCAGAAATGGGAAATCCAGGCAATTGCTGACGCATTATTTGGTTCTAAATCTGTGAAGGGAGCATTATCAAGCAAGAAAGGGATTTTTTATTTTAATATTTTGGCTGATGGTGAGAATGAGATACGAAATGATGCAATTATGTCAACTCAAGAACTAAAAAAGGAAAACCAAAAGGCATTTATTCAAAAGTTAATTGAATCTAATAAATCTGAGACAAAGCAAAGCGAAACTAAAGAGAAAGAAACTCCCGCAAAAACTAATTAACGATGAAAAATAAGTTTATTTTCTATTTATTCATGATAGTATTTTATACAACAATTGGTGTTAATTGTGTAGGAAATAAAAAACTGGATTCAGAATTTCATCCGCTGAAGATGGAAGGGTATTATATAGAAACATATAAGTATGGATTTGATAGTGCTGCCAGTAATTATGGATATTGGTATTATGACAGAAAATTTATTTCAAAAGAATACAACTTGCCATTAGCGGGTGACATTTCAAATTTCAGCTCAATTTTTAATTGTGAAGAATTCAAAAAGGCAGCAGATTATGTAAAAAATAAAAAGGAGACTTATGGGAAGTCAGTATTTAAAGATGAAGATGGATGCTACTTCAGAGATGAAACAGGTGCATACTTATACTATATAGTTTTTGCTAAAGGTGAATTCATTCAACTTAGATCTCCGCTATGTAAAAAAGATAAGAACGCATTTAATCAAAAAAAGGATAAAGCGCCTTGTAAGTTTGCGCCTAAGTTGATTAGAAGTTATCCTTTTTTGATACCATCAAATTATGATACTACGGACACTGTATCGTTAAAAACAGCCGAGTTAATTATGCAAAGCAAAGGATTAGAAAAGGTAAAGAAAGAGGCTCTACGATTCTTTGTTTGTATCTGATAATGTCTAAGTTATGACCCTTATGAAAGGGACTTCACGCCGTTGTTGGTGTTGTGCGATGATTTCGCAGCGTTGCAAAAACCAACAACGGCGTGAACTATAGGGAATGCTTATCTTAGTTAACAAACAAAAGAGCTTTTTCTGTCAGTTGTCGAAGAACACTAGTATTTGAAGTCTACTGACATCCCGGCATAATTTTTTTATTATTGAACACTACAGGCATTAGGGGATTTCGCCGTTGTCGTAAGTTTGTAAAGCATTAGGAAAACCAAAAAATAGGGTTGTTATATTTAGTTTGTAACTAAATATCGGCTTTACAAAAGCCGTGTAACTTTAGGTTTTAGTAAAGATGTAAGCAAAGAAATAATTTAGTTCTTTGCTTTATTTTTTTTGGTTGAGTGTTTTTTGTTGTGAAAAAAGATGAAGGGTTGTTAGTAGTCCCGACCGTTAGTGCGGGATTAATACTGTGACTACTAACTGCAAAGGCACCCCTCTAGCTAAAAAAAATAGTAAGTTGTAAAATGTGCTTAGTTCTTTGACGCAGCCTACTATCCCTTTGGGATGTTACAACCGGGACGGTCTTATACCGCTGGAACTGGCTATCGGTACGGGTTTAACGGGATGGAGACGGATAGAGACATTGGATCCGATAATTATGATTTTGGAGCTAGAATTTATGATGGAAGAATTGGAAGATGGTTAAGTACAGACCCATTAACTGATAAATATGCATCTCACTCACCTTATATCTATACAGCAAACAATCCAGTTTTAATGATTGATGTAGATGGAAGGGACTGGATTATTTCCACTAGCATTGACTCAAAAGGAAATAAAACAATAACGATTAAGTTGACTGCTGCAATAGTTAACACATCCGGAACCGCTGTTGATTTAAACAAATTCAAGGCTGCAGTAATTTCTCAACTAAAAGCAAGCTTTGAAAAAATTTCTTACTCTGAACCAACTTCATATATTCCAAACCCTAATAAGAGCAAGTTAGACGGAGTGTCAACAGGCACAGGAATGGTTCCAACGGACTTTGTAAATGTTAGCATTAAGTTTGATGCAGATATTCGAGTAGTTAATAACAAAGAGCAGCAATTTGATTTTACGCCATTTACAACAGACAAAAATGGGCTAAGCACAATAAATACAAAACCTTTTACTGTTAAAGATCCAGCATTGAGTGATACAAGGAGAAGTGATGAGCATTTAATAGAAATTAAATCTGATAAAGATTTACCAAATTTGTATGGTAAGGTTAATAAAATAGGTGGAAAAGAATTGTATTTGAATGTTACAAAAGTTAGTGCTATTATTTCCGGCAAAGATAACAATACAGTTTTGCATGAACTAGGACATACATTAGGATTGAGACATATAAACAAGCGGTTTGAAAGTTTTAATGAATTTTTAAATGGGGGTAATTCTCAGTATTTTAATACTCATCAACAATCAAATTCTCCAAAAAATGCTATGTATTCTGGTGATTCAGGAAAAATTAATGACTCAACTTCAACTACCTTAGAACCATCTCAGATAAAAACAGCGGTTGATAAATATAAAAAGAATAAGTTAAATCAAAACTGATGAAAAGGATATTTGTAATACTTTTTATTATTCATATTATTTTATCAATTTGTTTTATGAAAAACGAATTGGAAAGTGACGGCTATCTTGAAATTGGTTTTCCAAAAGTAGTTTATAAAACAACAAATAGTAAGCAAATTGCAGTTTCCGAAAATGGATTTTTTGTTAGTCATTTTCTAATTAACATATTTATTATTCTTTTTCTATCATTTCTTTTTTCATTGTTGTGTTCTGCCATTCGGCATAAAAAAAAGGATACTAAAAATTAAAGGGAAGACTGTAAGAATAAACAAATTCCGTTATTGTTTAATACCTTATTAATAATATAAGCAGCATTGTATGGCGGAAAAAATATTTGTTGATACAAAACAACTATCGGCCTCAAGGTGTTTCTGAAAATAGTGAAAGAAAATTTGACCCTAAAAACCATTGTAATATGAAATCAATAATTGAACTAATCTTTAATACAGATTTTGATGCAGCTAAACAAATGATTATATCCAGCGACTTGAAACTCTTTGATCCCTGTTGTTCTGAGTGTTTGAATTAAGAAAAGGAAGGACAAAATTTTCAGCAAGGATAAATAAATATAAAAACGTTAACCGGTTTTGGCAACTCTTAATCTACTCATATGTTTTGCTAAAAGTCGCCAACCTATTATCTTGGTAACAATATAAAACCAAGCACTACTAAAAAGAAAACAATATAATCTTTTACAGGGGGTATCTTATGCAAACAAAAGTAAACACTACAGCAGCAGACGGAAAAGGAATAATACTATTAACCGGGATATGGTAATCGCAAAACTTGTAAACACTCCCGTAGCAAAAATTGTAGCATATTTTTCGTAATTTGAATGTAGTTCTTTGACGCAGCCTACTATCCAGGCGGTATGGAACTGCCAGGGAGAACTTACTCAAGTGGAACTGGTTACCGATACTCTATAAACGGACAGGAGAAAACTCCTGAAATAGCACCGAACACAACTACTGCGGAATTCTGGCAATATGATGCAAGGATTGTAAGAAGATGGAATGTTGACCCGAGACCGAATATCTCAATCAGCCCATATAATGCATTTGCCGGAAATCCCGTTTGGAGTAGCGACCCTTTGGGTGATACATTAAAAATTAATGCAACAAACAATAATACTGAAACAGATTTACGGTCTATTATCAGAACGGGGAATCAGAAATATTTTTCGATTTCTAGTGGTGGTGATGTTTCCTTTGACAAAAAAAGTTTTGATAAATTAAGCAGAGGAGAACAAACAAAATTGATGGATGATAATGGCTTTGCATTGGTAAAGGATTTAGTTGAATCCACTAAAAACTTCTGGTTCTCTACAACTAATAGGATTAGATACGAAGAAACTGACATTTTGGGCAATTCAAAACCTGACCCAACCACAGGAGCAGCTCAAACTTTTATTGATAATAGGTTGGATAGATTTGTTGCTGTTGGAACTCAAATGGGAAATACTCCGATACCCGGAGTATTAGGAACCCCTTTATATGTTACATTTACAAACCTTGCAAACACAGCAAGAGGTGACGAAGCAACAGTGGGATATGGGCAGAAACCTTCTAAAGTATTTAATGTCGGTACTGCTACAGGAATGTATCAGAAAAGATTTGATGGTGAGTTGTACATGGCACCTGGCCAATATTTTTATACAAATCCCTTTACGGGGACAGCAATTAATATACCCAGACCTTCAATAGTTTACCACGAGATGATGGAGAACTTTTTAAGGGTTAATGGGAGTTCATATCAACAAGCACATGACGCTGCTAAGAAAAGTGAGGGGGGCCAATACGGAAACCGACAACATCCTGGAGAAGTTTCTTATTTTATTCTTGGCGTAGATAGATAAATAAAAAATATGAAACCAATATTTCTTTCTTTGTTCGCAGTAATAATAGGGGTGAATACTGCTCATTCTCAAAAATCAGTACTTTATTCTGAAAATATTTATTTGGAAGTCACTCTTCTTGAGAAGGATGACAGCGTTGCAGCAGAAGTAAGGATAACTAACTTGAGTAAAGAGAAAGTGTATTTTCCTACTATAGAAGCATTTAAGATACCACAGTATGAATTAAGCTGTATTGCTGGAATTCTTGATATTCGTATTGGAATCAGCAGTAGATTTTCAGGAATCCCACTTGAATTTACACATGTTCTCCAGCAACTTTGTCCAAAAGAAAGTGTACTGTTTAAAACGTCGTATGTAAAGCGAGAAATGATTGTAAAATCTGTTATCGCTTTTGATTTTATAACCATTAAAGACTTACAAACTATTTTAAGCCCTAAAGAGTTAAGAGTATCTCCTACAATAAAAGGTGAAGATTATGCTTCTTTGATTCATATATCAAGAGCAGAAAGTCCTCGTAGCAATATATCACAATAACGAGTTTAGAGAAATAAGTGAAAGTAAAAAAGCCGTTGAATTACTTAACGGCTTTTTTATTGTGACAGCCTTGCCTGTGTTTCTTTCTGGAAGATATAAGCTTTAAGTAGCGATTTTACAGCATTGAGGTCAGCTTTATCAAGAGCCTGTACTTTAGTAAACATATTAAGCAGGTCAGCATCTTTTAAATTATTCTTAGCCTTCTCATCGGTAGCCCCGTAAATCAGGGTATCAACAGTAACGTTTAAAGCTTCGGCCATTTTTTTAGCAATCTCCACAGATGGCTGGGCCATGTTGCGTTCATAGCGGCTTACATGGGTGGAATGTATGCCTACCAGGTCAGCCAGTTCCTGCTGCGAGATATTTTTATCTGTTCTAATTTTCTTTACATTATCCCCGAATTTATTAGCCATAAGTGCAGGTATTGGCGTTTAAAAAGCCAGATACGGCCATAAAAGTACATAATCGGGAAGCTGATAAAGCAGGTCTGTGTATAAAAATAAGCAAAAATGATTTTGCCATTTAAGCCGATACTGTAAGTTTGTAGCCAAATCGGCTTAGTAAATATTTTTCCACATGGCAAACGAGTTAATCATCATTGACCAGCAGCAACTGCAATATGAAAATGAGATTCTAAAGCTCACGGTATTGGGCGGGATAAGATTAGAAGGATTGGACAGAATGAGGGTAACGATAAAAGTGGAAGTAAAAGAAAGCCCCCGGCCACCGTTCCGCCATACGGTGGATTTATACAACGATACCCAGTTAGAAAAGTTCATCAGGAAGGCAGCGGAGAAATTGGAATTGGGTACAACGGTTATTGCAGCCAGCTTATCAGAACTCACAGAGAAGTTAGAACACTATCGTTTAGAACAAATCAAACAAACAAGTGAGAACAACAAACCCAAAATAAAGCCACTCACAGCAGCACAGAGAGAAGCAGCAATAAGCTATTTACAGCAACCCAATTTATTAGAGCAAACGAAAAATGATATTGGCAAATCAGGCGTAGTCGGCGAAGCCAATAACCGGCTGCTGATGTATATCGTTTATACGTACAGAAAAGCCATGACCCCGCTGCATATTATTTGCCTGGCAAGCAGCGGCACAGGCAAAACACATTTGCAGGAGAAGGTAGGTGAACTGATACCTGAAGAAGATAAAATCGAGATCACCACATTATCAGAGAATGCGTTTTATTACTTCGGACAACGGGAACTCAAACATAAACTGATACTCATAGAAGATCTGGACGGAGCAGAAAATGTATTGTATCCGTTAAGAGAACTCATGAGTAAAAGACGGATCAGTAAAACGATAGCGATCAAGAACAAGAACGGAGAAACTAAAACGATTCACTTAATCGTAGAAGGCCCGGTAGCCGTAAGCGGATGCACTACGAGGGAGAGCATTTATGAAGATAATGCCAACCGGAGTTTTTTATTATACCTCGATGAAACCAAAGAGCAAGACCATGCAGTGATGGATTACCAGCGAAAACTAAGGGCAGGAAAAATAGATACAGCAGCCGAGAACAGCATCAAAGAACTTTTTAAAAACTGTCAGCGGATTATTGAGCCGGTAAGGGTACTCAACCGGTATGCAGAATATTTAACCATACCGGAAGAAGTGCTGAAACCAAGACGGAGCAATGACCATTATTTACTGGCGATTGAAGCCATTACATTTTACAAACAGCATCAGCGGGAAAAGAAAGCAGATGATAATGGCGAACTTTTTATAGAAGTAACGATAGAAGATATAGAAGAAGCCAACGAGTTACTAAAAAATGTTTTATTAAGAAAGAGTGATGAGCTAAGCGGGGCTTGCCGGGATTATTTACAACACATCAACCAGTATTTACAGGATAGGGATGGCATCCCTTCCCCCTTCGGGGGAAGCCGGAAGGGGGCTTTTACCAACAGAGAAATCCGCAAGCACCTGAAATTGGAACCCACCAAGCAAAAACGGTTTACAAAAACACTGTTGGAAAGTTACTACATCAAAAGAGTGCAGGGCACGAGAGCCAGGGGTTATGAATACGAGATAGTAAGCCCCGATGAATACAGGCAACTGCAAAGCAAAATAACAGGCGTATTAGCCGACAACTTAGAAAAGATAAAGCAACTGACCACACCGAAAGAGCGGGGAAAGAAACGGCCTCAAAATGCTTATGCAGCGGTGCAATAGTGCAGGGTGGTGCAAAATACCACTGCACCACTGAAACCCAACACAGCAAAGGATTTTATACAGTAGTTCGTCATGAACATAAAAAAGGTATGCACCATGAAAAAACTTTCTTTAAACAATCCCCACTTTGAATTTATCGAAAAAGCTTTTGGCGAGTGGTTAGATATTTTGGGTTACAGTTCTCATTCTATTTACGGCCTTCCCAATCATGTAAGGGAGTTGCTGTATTACTTAGAGCAAAACGGCATCCATCATATAAAGCAATTAGAAGTAAATCACATCAGGGAATATTACCAGCAGTTAAAATGCAGGAGAAACCAGCGGCACAGCGGAGGCTTGAGCAATGCTTACCTGAATAAACATTTACAGGCGATATATAAGTTCAGCGATTACTTACGGCAAAGCGGAAAGTTATTGCTGCCGGCGATTGGTATAGATTGGGAGCCGGACGACAGCCAGGAAATAACGGTACTTACTACTGATGAAATCAAGCTGCTTTACAAAACAACTTTCGGTTATAATGAAGGAACACCATTAGAACCGTTCAATGCAAGGGATAGGGCAATGTTAAGTATTTTTTATGGTTGCGGATTACGAAGAAACGAAGGCTATCACTTGAACTTATCGGATATAAATTTTGACAGGGGAATATTGAGAGTAAGAAAGGGTAAGAACTACAAAGAAAGATTAGTCCCGTTCAATAAAACCAATGCAAATTATTTACAGGAATATATTTATGACTGGCGGCCATTGATTGTGAGGGATAAAAAGGACGATGCATTTTTTATCAGTCAGCGGGGAACAAGAATGACTACAGAAAGCATAGGACTGCGATTGAAAATATTACAGCAAAGAACGGATGATATTGTACTGCAGGAAAAAAATGTAAGGCTGCATGTATTAAGACACAGCATTGCTACACATCTTTTACAAAACGGAATGGAGCTGGATAAGATTGCAAGATTTTTAGGACACAGCAGTTTAGAAAGCACTCAAATATATACTCACCTGGTGCAGAAGGATGATGAACAAATGGCCTTGCCTGCACAGCGATACAGCAATATACCCAAATACGAACCTGAACAATTACATGAAGATGAGTTATGAATAAAATACATTTAGGCAAAACAGCCACCAGCAGAAGCAGAAAGAAAAAAGTAATTGAAGAAGTAAGTAAACAACCCAATTTGCAGCAGAGTTCATCCCGCCAGGGCGGGAATGATTTTATGAATTACCTGTTACGGAAAGGTTACAGCAATAACACCGCAGCCAGTTTTTTGAGTGATGTAAGAAAGTTCAAAGCATGGTTAGAAAAGGAAAATATTGAAATCGAAAATGTAATCTATAATGACCTGACCAGTTACCTGCACAGCTTTAGAGGAATTACACAGAAAACAAAAGGTTGTTATATCCGGGGAGTGAAACAGTATTTCAATTTTTTGATACAGCGCAGTGAAAGAACAGATAACCCGGCTGAGTTTATACAACTGAGAGGACTGAAAAGAAAAACATTGTATGATATTTTAAACCGGAAAGAGTTGGACAGCCTCTATCACAATTATAAATCACCTGATGAAGGCAACAAAGACAAAAACCAGAACTGGTTTAAAACAAGGGTCCTGGCACAAAAAAGAAACAAAATTATATTAGGGCTGATGCTTTACCAGGCATTGGACTGCAGAGACCTGAAATTATTAACGGTTGCTGATGTGAAGTTGCGGGAGGGATTTTTATTTATACCGGGTACAAGAAAAAGTGATGAAAGAAAATTGAAATTGGAATCATTGCAGATAATGGACATGATGGAATATTTACTCACAACCAGGAAAGAACTTTTACAACTCACGGGTAAAGAAACTGAACAACTTTTTATCAGCATTGGTACCAGCGACCGGTTTAATAACATCATGGTTTATTTAATGGAGCATCTTCATGCCATCAATCCGAAAGTAACATCAGCCAAACAAATAAAAGCATCGGTGATAGTTCATTGGTTGAAATTGTATAATCTTAGGCAAGTTCAGTATATGGCCGGGCATCGTTATGTAAGTTCAACAGAAGGTTTTTTAGTTAATGAAATGGATGGCATGATTGAGGACATAGAAAAGTATCATCCGATTGTATAACTATATTTGTAAATCTTAAAAATGTTTTATGGCAAAGAAAGAATTACAGGCATTAGTGGTAGAACAAAAAATACTGAACCGTATTTATTTTGTACGGGGCGAAAAAATAATGCTTGACAGGGACTTGGCCGAACTGTATGGAATAGAAACGAGGGTATTAAAACAGGCTGTTAAAAGAAATATGGAGCGGTTCCCTAAAGATTTTATGTTCGGGATGACGGGTAAGGAAATTGACAGGATGGTATCACAAAATGTGATACCATCTAAAAGTTATTTTGGCGGTGCAGCACCCTTTTGTTTTACCGAACAAGGTGTAACAATGCTGTCATGTATTTTAAACAGCAAAACAGCGATTGAGGTAAACTTAAGAGTGGTAAGAGTTTTTGTAAAGATGAGAGAGTATGCACTTACCCACAAAGAAATATTATTGCAACTTGCCAAATTGGAGAAGGAAGTAAAAGGCAACAGCAAAGACATTGAAAATATTTTTATGGTATTGAAAGAGTTGATAGGAAAATCAAATACACCAGCACCACCACCACCACCCAGGAACAAAATCGGGTTTAAGAACTACGAAAAGGAATAACCCGATGCACGGCTATGCCCCGCCAAAATACAGGGCGGGTCAATGCGTTGTTGCAGCCAGTTTTTTATGTCATGCTTTTTGCACACACACTTTGCAGCACATTTATCCCGCCAAAAGGCAAGGGCGGGAATAAAAGAGCTGCAACCCGGACACAACAAAAAGACATGCAAAAAAAAACTGTCTGAAGCATACTTAAACATAATGTGGTCTTATAGGTTCGCTTCGCATTTTTTTTGCCCGGCTCATGCAAGCATGCCAACGCTGCGAAAAAAAATCCTATAAGCACTTTATGTTAAGTAGCCAACACCGCAACACCAACTGAAAGCAAGCTCCACTTATGCAAGCATGCTAAGAGTTTGCTTCCATTGGTGAAGCCGTGCCGACCCTCGCTGCACAAAGCGGCGTTCGTTCCTCACTGATTTATTTTTATGCCATCTCCTTACAGTCGGTCAATGGCAAAGCCTACCGGCAGTAAGGAGGCTTCGCCGATATTTTATTTTAGAAAATAATTTGACTACTCCGTTTTAAAGCCGCCATAGTCATTATATCCGGAGTGTTCCTATGGCTGTCAAAAAAAAATTATCGATTGCGGATACAAAGAGTATTAACGGTATCGAAGAGAACTGCCGCAATCAATAAATTTTTTTTGCTGTGTTGTTTTTACCGTCCCGCAGATGTTAATAATGCTGGAAAAAGAATAGCTTTAGAGAAGGTCTGAAAGGATAAAATCTTTATATTGTGCAACAGATACCCTTAGAAGTTCTTTGAATTTTTTCTGCTGCAAGGTCTTAGAAAGCATGTACCGGAATAAAAAAAGGGGGTAAGATTATTTAGTC
>Ga0163149_10006847_pt1 | contig 11574 bp, 9 predicted proteins | sample OliLakLV19MP5G1_FD_148604 | JGI IMG/M metagenome (GOLD analysis project Ga0163149, IMG submission 148604) | Freshwater microbial mat bacterial communities from Lake Vanda, McMurdo Dry Valleys, Antarctica - Oligotrophic Lake LV.19.MP5.G1 | ecosystem: Environmental > Aquatic > Freshwater > Lake >...
GCCCGGGACGCCCGCGATCATTGCATGAGGGGGCGGACTGGGGAGGGACCCTTCCGCGCGCTTGGACTCTTATCCCGCGCCCAGCGCACCCACAATCTTTCCCCTGCACTCGCCAAACCCCACCCTGCGGAATCCCGCCTTTTCGCAATATCCCTTGATGATGACCTCATCCCCATCGCCAAGGAAGTTACGGGTCTCACCCGTGGGAAGCGTAATGGGCTTGCGCGGCTTTCCCGCGCCATCCCATGTGAGTTCCAACATGCAGCCGCGGGCGGTTGCTTCCGGGCCGCTCACGGTGCCGCTGGCGAGCAGATCGCCGGGCTGCAAGTTGCAGCCGTTGCTGGTGTGGTGGGCGATCATCTGCGCGAAGGACCAGTACATGTCGCGGAACGTGCCGTGGGATAGACGGACCGCGGGCATGTTGCGCTCCCGCATCTGGGCCGAGCGAAGATGGACTTCGAGCGTGATGTCGAAGCCCCAACGCCGGGCGGCCTCGTCGTCCCAAAGGTGCGGCAGCGGGCGCGGGTCACCGGCGGGGCGCTCAGCCGCGGGGATGCGGAACGGGTCGAGCGCCTCGGCGGTGAGCAGGAAAGGTGAAACCGTGGTGGCGAAGTTCTTGGCCAGGAACGGGCCCAGCGGCTGGTACTCCCACTTCTGGATGTCGCGGGCCGACCAGTCGTTGACCAGGCAAAGACCCAGGATCAGGTGGTCGGCCTCGTCGACGGGGATGGGATCACCCAGCGCGGTCCCGGCGGCGATGACCGCCCCCACTTCCAGCTCGTAGTCGAGCATCGAGCACGGGCCGAAGGAGGGGCCGGCGCCGGGATCGGAGTCGGGCGGGCCCTTCTGGCCTCGGGGGCGGATGATCTGCTCGCCACTGGGGATGAGCGTGGACGAGCGGCCGTGGTAGCCGATCGGGATGTGCTTGTAGTTGGGCAGCAGCGGCTGGTCGGGGCGGAACATCGAGCCCACGTTGGTCGCGTGGTGGATCGAGGCGTAGAAGTCGGTGTAGTTGGGCATGTAGACCGGCGTGTGGAACTTTGTGTCGGCCATCGGGCGCAGCGCCCGCTGGCGCAGGCGGCGGAACTGCTGGCCCGAGAGCGGCGTGTCGTGGCGGAGAAACTTCTGGCACCAGTCGCGCAAGGCTCCAACGTACTCGGGCTCGGCCGCAAGTGTCAGCCACTGGGGATGCTCGATGACGTCGGCCAGTTCAGCGTCCTCATCGCTCTCCTCGAACATGCCGCTGTCGAGCAGGGATGTGAGGTCGAGCACCTGGTCGCCGATGGCCACGCCGTTGTGGATGTGAACGTGCGGGTGATCGCCGTGCCCGTCGCCGCCAGCGTGCTCGACCTCGAAGCAGCAGAGGGGCAGGCTTTGGATGGGGAAGTCGGAGGCCGGGTCGTTGGCGGCTTCGACCCACGAGCGCAGATCCGGGTTGAGGGTGGGGTCGGTGGGCATGGGGACTCCAAGCAGAGTGTTCGCCTCGGAGACAGGGAGCCACGGAGCGGGAGCAAAGGCAACGAGCGGAACCCCGCTTGCGCCGTGCCGCCGCGTCCCCGGGGCGAAGTTGGGTCTGGACGATAGCGAGGGCGGCCTGTTGACGCGGCGAAAGTCGCTTCTACACTTCATCCGGATAGACGGATGAAACGCGCGAACAACGCCAGAACGATGCCCGATCTGCTCGGCGATCTCGCCGATCCGGTTCGCGTCCGTCTGCTGCGCCTGCTGACCCGGGAGGAACTGGCCGTCGGCGAGATCGCCAAGGTTGTGCAGATGCCCCAGTCCACCGTAAGTCGGCACCTCAAGGTCCTGGCCGACGGCGGGTGGGTGTCCAAGCGGACGGAGGGGACAGCGAGCCTGTTTGTCGCCCGGCCCGGCGAGCTCGCACCGCCGCTGCGTGGGTTATGGGACGCTGTTGAGCAGCATCTGAAGCTTGGGGCCGAGCATCACGAGGATGATCGGCGACTGCCGGCGGTGCTGGCGGAGCGACGGTTGGACAGCCAGACGTATTTCGGGCGATTGGCCGGGGCGTGGGATGACGTGCGGTCGAGTCTGTTCGGTACGGCGTTCACGCCGACGGCGTTGCTCGGGCTGGTCAGGCCGGACTGGGTCGTGGCCGACCTGGGTTGCGGGACGGGGAATGTGAGCGAGTGTCTGTCGCCTTATGTCGAGCGGGTGGTGGCGGTGGATTCATCGCTGCCGATGCTGGACGCAGCCCGCAAGCGGCTGAGCGGACGGGCCAACATCGAGTTTTGGGCCGGAAACATGGAATCGCTGCCGCTGGCGGATGGATCGGTCGATGTCGCGGTCTGTGTGCTCGTGCTGCACCACCTGGAGGAGCCCGCAGCGGCGGTGCGGGAGATGGCCAGGGTGCTGCGCCCCGAGAAGGGCGGGGTGGCGCTGGTTGTAGACATGCTGGCGCACACCCGGGAGGATTTCATGCGGGGGATGGGGCACCGGCACCTGGGATTCTCGCGGGAAAGGATCGCGGAGATGTTCGCGGCGGCGGGGCTGGGCGTGCCGCGGTTGGTGGAGCTGCCCAGCGACCCGGAGGGCAAGGGGCCGGGGTTGTTTGTGGCGGTGGGGAGGAAGTAGGGACTCGAGGTCTGGATTTGGAAGAATCAGCAGCGTGGCCGCTCAGAGACGCGGTCAGGACACACGGGATCACTGGACGGATCGACACACCACGACGGAGACACCGATGACGACGATGACGAGCAAGTCCGGCGGCAAGACGACCAAGCAGGCCCCGAGCCTGGAGTTCAAGGTCAAGGACCTGGGCCTGGCGCCCGCGGGGCGCGACGAGATCCGCCTGGCGGAGCACGAGATGCCGGGGCTGATGGCCCTGCGCGAGCGGTATCAGGGCAAGAGGCCGCTGGCTGGCGCGCGGATCGCGGGCTCGCTGCACATGACCGTGCAGACCGCGGTGCTGATCGAGACGCTGGTGGATCTGGGCGCCGATGTCCGCTGGTGCTCGTGCAACATCTTCTCGACGCAGGACCACGCGGCCTCCGCGGTCGTGGTCGGGCGGCCGGAGTCGGGCGGGACGATCGACCACCCCGCCGGCACGCCGGTCTTCGCCTGGAAGGGCGAGACGCTGCACGAGTATTGGTGGTGCACGGAGCAGGTCCTCACGTTCCGCGATGACAAGGGCAAGGCGTGCGGGCCCAACCTGATCCTGGACGACGGCGGCGACGCCACGATGCTGGTCCACAAGGGCGCGGAGTTCGAGAAGGCCGGCAAGGTCCCGGCGTTCAACGCCAAGAGCGACTCCGAGGAGTGGGGCGTGATCCTGGAGACGCTGACGCGGTCGCTCAAGGATCGCCCGGGGTACTTCTCGGCGATGATCAAGGCGATCAAGGGCGTGAGCGAGGAGACGACCACCGGCGTTCACCGGCTGTACGACATGGCCAAGAAGGGCGAGCTGGCCTTCCCCGCCATCAACGTGAACGACAGCGCGACCAAGAGCAAGTTCGACAACCTCTACGGCTGCCGTCACTCGCTTGTGGATGGGCTCAACCGGGCCACCGACGTGATGCTCTCGGGCAAGGTCGCGGTGGTGCTGGGCTACGGCGACGTGGGCAAGGGCTGCTGCCAGGCCCTGCGCGGGCAGGGCACGCGGGTGATCGTGACCGAGATCGATCCGATCAACGCCCTGCAGGCCGCCATGGAGGGCTACCAGGTCGCGACGCTCGAGGACCTTGTGGAGACGGCGGACATCTTCATCACCGCGACTGGCAACAAGAACGTCATCACGCTGGCGGACATGCAGCGGATGAAGGACAAGGCGATCGTGGCCAACATCGGGCACTTTGACAACGAGATCGACATGGCCGGGCTGTACGACGCGGTGAAGGCCAAGAGCGTCAAGCGCGTGACGATCCGCCCGCAGTACGACGAGTTCGTGTTCAAGAACGGGCGGTCGATCCTCGTGCTGGCCGAGGGGCGTCTGATGAACCTGGGCTGCGCCACGGGGCACCCCTCGTTCGTCATGTCCTCGTCGTTCACGAACCAGACGATCGCGCAGCTGGACCTGTGGCTGAACGCCAACGCCAAGCCGACGCTGAGCGGCGTGAAGTACGAGAACGGCAAGGTCTACACGCTGCCCAAGAAACTGGACGAGGAGGTGGCCCGCCTGCACCTCGAGAAGCTGGGCGTGCGCCTGACGACGCTGAGCAAGGACCAGGCGGCATACCTGGGCGTGCCGGTGGGCGGGCCGTACAAGGCGGATCACTACAGGTATTGAGCCCGTAACAGAGAAGCCGCGCGGGTGGCGTGGTCGCGGCTCTGAGCGACCACGACCGATCGACGTGAGTCACCGAGTTCAATCGAGGCGTGCCCGCACAGGCGGGCGCGGCCTTTCCTTGCGCGCATCGCGCACCGAGGCGTTGTCGGTTGGTCCGCGTGGCCGCTCCCAGACGCGGCCCGGGCATCCGGCCCGCCGGCCCCGCCGCACAATGATGCGACCTTCATGCACTCTTCAGCGGGACTCTCGGAGCGTCCCGTATCTCTTAGCACATGCGGCCCGCGGGGCCGTGGCAGCACACGAAGGAGGGTCCGGGCGTCGATCCGGGGCACAACAGATGAACGAGCCTTCGCGGCCACTTGTGCCGCGGGCCACTCCCATCATGGAACACGTCCCTCGGATTGAGCACCCAACCAGCTGCCACGGCCCCGCGGGCCGCCCCGCCCGCGCGGCAGGCCGCGCCCCTCACACGGCGCGGCACACACTCCACGCACGCGGTCCCGAGCGAGTCGCCACGAAAGGAACCACATGCACCGGATTCTGGAAACCGTGACGACGCTGGGAACCGCCGCCTCGTCGCTGGGCCTCGGGGGACTGCCAACCGACGCGTTCATCGAGCGATTCTCGGCACAGCTGGATCGGCTCATGGGGCGTGAGGTGGCGCGACCGGTCGTTGATACCGCCGTCGGAACCGTCGACAGCATCATCGCCGACACCAGCACGTTCGTGCTCAGGACCGACGAGGATTCGGTGGTGACCATCACCGTCACCGACTCGACGACCTTCACACTGGACGGGAACGACTCGACGCGGGATGCGGCGCTGCAGGTAGGCCGCAAGGCGACGGTGACGCACGAGGACGGCGCGGCGTCACTTGTCGCGGTGACGACCGAGACGGAGCCCGGATGAGCCCGCTCCCACGGCCGCATTCGACCGCACCACGCTGAGCTCTCTCACGACGACCGGCGATGGCAATCGCCGGTCATTCGTTGCGCGAGCAGGTTCGCGGGAAGCCGCGGCGCGCTCACACGCTGGATCGCCCCCGTGTCACGCGGCTCCACACGAGCCACACGGGCCAGCCCACAGCCAGGATCACAAGCCAGGGCAGGGTGTTCATGCCGGGCGCGGGCTCGCCCTCGACCGACTCGCGCGAGACATCTTGCACGATCGAGATGACGGTCATGAACAGCGCGGCCAGCACGAACAGCGCGGGCACGACCGGATAGCCCGGGCAGCGATAGGGACGCTCGAGCGCGGGCCTTCGGACCCGCAGCACGATGACGCCGCCGGCGGCCATCGCGTAGAAGATCCACATCGTGAACACGAACGTGCCCGCCAGCGCGACGAACGAGCCCTGGAACCAGGCCGCGGCGGCCCCCATGATTCCCCCGACCCAGAGCGAAACGTGCGGCGTGTTGAAGCGTGGATGGATCGCGCCCAGCGACCTGAACAGGAGCCCGTCGCGGGCCTGCGCGAAGCAGACGCGGGCGTTGGCGAGCACCGAGGCGTGCGAGGAGCCGAGCGTTGAGACGACAATCAGCGCGGTCATGATCGTGCCGCCGATCGGGCCGACAAGGTGCGTGAGGACGGCAGGGCCGATCGTCTCCATCGATCGCTGATCGGCCAACGGGATAAGCCAGAAGTACACGGCGTTGATGGCCAGGTAGAGCAGCGTGACCGACAAGATGCCGACGACGAACACGCGCGGGAGCGTCCGCTGCGGGTTGGTGACCTCGCCGGAGATCGCGCCCACGTCGTTCCACCCGTCATAGGTCCACAGCACCCCCGCCATCACCGCCGGGATCGCCGCCATCAGACCCATCGGCATCTGCGTGGGCCGGAAGTTGGCGACCGATCCCTTGCTCGGGTCAACGATGCCCGCGACAACCAGCGCCAGCAGGATGATGGCGGCCAGTGCGGCCGCCTTGGCCGCCGTGAAGGCGATGGCGAGCCAAGTGGAGAAGATGACGCCGCGGACGTTGATCCAGGTGAGCCCGAGCAAGGCAGCGATGGTGATAAGGCGCGGGTCAAGCCCGCCGGAGGCCAGGGAAAGGCCCGAGCCGGGGCGGGCGGGATCGGGCGTGGTGCCGATGAGTCGGTTGAGATGATCGGCGAAGAGGAACGCGACGCCGGCGGCGCCCGCGGGCTTGGTGACCAGCAGGTACATCCACCCGAAGATGAACGCGACGCCGTCGCCGTAGGCCTCGCGGAGGAACACATAGATGCCGCCGGAGCGAGGGAACATGGTGGCGAGCTCGGCGTAGGCGAGCGCGCCGAACAGGCAGAGCACGCCGCCGGCGGCCCAGAAGATCATCGCGACCATCGGGCTGCCCAAGTGGCGGGCGATGTCGGGAGGCGTGCCGAAGATTCCGCCGCCGATGATGATCCCGACCATGATCGCCCACGCGCCCCAGAACCCGACGGTGCGGGGGAGGTCGGCGTGAGGCTCTCGCAAGGACTCGGGAGGCATGTCAGCCAGAGTAGCGACCCGGGCCCGAGGTGGGCCCGATGGGACAGGGTTCTTTGCCGCCGAGACTTGGTCGGTGCTCGGCCAGCCTCGAATGACAATCGAGGACGATGCCCGCTCGATCAAACTGACCAAGGACCTGCCTCGCAAGTGAGCTTGGCACCGCGGCGCAGAAGCCCGCTGACGGCCAGTGTCGGCGCCGATCATGGGGGATAGACGTTGGCCGCTACCAGCCTCGTGCATGGGCGGCGATGAGCGGGCGGAATCGCTGGAGCGTGGCCCGGTGCCCGAGCAAGGCGGCCAGCCCAAACACCCCGGCGTTGTACAGGATCGCGTGGTCGTGGCTCCGAATCCCTGTGTAAATCATCAGAGTGGTCGGGCTGGCGGCGGCCAAGACCGCGGCGGCACACGCCTGGCCTGAGAGGATTGCCGCCAGCGCGCTCCTCAGCGTTCCCGGCAGCCGCGCGATGTGAGCTAGCACGAGCAGCGGAGCAAGACATACACCCATCGTGACCAGCATGAGCATCGGCGCCTTGATCGCGGCATAGAGGGCGATGTCACGACGCCCGGGGTCGGCAAGGCCGTACGAGCCCATCGCCGCGCCGTAGAGAGGGGCAAGCAGCACCACGGCAGGAAGGAGCGGCCAGAGCGGCGCGGGCCGCGCGGCGATCGGGTCGGGCGGAGGAGGCGCGCGGAGGCTCGCGTCCGCGGCGTAGATCGCGTCGCGAGACAAAGCCGCCAGTCCGCTCATCGCCCACTTCCCCCGTCGACACCGATCAGGCGCAGGAGCACGCCGCCGACGGCCCGCAGCACGTTGCCGGATCGCTCGCGGAACAGGCTGAACGGTTGGTCGGGCGACCCGATGAACGGACGCAGCACCCAGCCCATTTGCGCCCCAACCAGACCGCAGAGAACGATCCAGATCTGGAGGACGAACGTCGCCGGATCGACGGGCGCGGATCGCGGAAAGACCGGGCTCGATGTGAATGGATTCTCCGGGGATGGCTCGGCAACCGGGGGGACCGGCGCGGAGTCGACCCAGACTGGCCGAGTGAGAAGGCGCGTGAGCGAGCGCGACAGACACACGCACCCCACGATCCCGGCGCACGCGAGGAATCCGACATTGAGCAGCCCCATGAAGTGGTAGGACCGGGTGCTGAGGGTGAAGAAGCCCAGGATCGGCGCGAACGACGCGGCCAGTGCGAGCGTGATTGACAGCGAATGCAGCAGGAAGAGCGTCCGCCGCGGATCAAGCCTCGACCAGGCGAGCGCGCTGAAGACATACATCGACGGGAACGTGACGCAGAGGGTGAGCATGAAGAGGAGCGGAAGTTTGGCGGTGCTGGCGACGAGCTGCAGCATGCCATCCGTGCCGCGCATCGAGAGCGAGTAGAAGCCCATGAACAGGCCGTAGATCGCGCCAAGGGCCACGCAATGGAGCAGGAGGCGTTTATTCGTGATCGTCGCGGAGCCGGTGCCGGGCGCCATGATGGAGACTCGCTGGGCGCGCAGAATGGCGTCCAGCTCGGCGAGCGGGTTCTTCATGCAAAGTTTCGGGAAGGATTCGGCGCGAGGCTTCAAGGCCGGGGCTCGAGTGGCGAGGCCTGCAAGAACATCTGTGGTCAGCGCGGCGAGCGACCGCCCACGCGGGGGGTTACGCGGCCGCAGCGCCAACGGTTCGAGCGATTCCGCTCAAGGCGTCTCCCCCACCGCCATGATCGAGCACGCTTGGATCGGCTCGATCCCAAGCTCCCGCGCCCGCCTGAGCAGGGCCGGAGATTCGGCCCCCGGGTTCAGCCAGACCTCGGCCACATCCCCGCGGGCCGCGATCGCTTCGATCGCCGCGATCCCCAGCGCCGGGGGCAGGTAGAGCGAGGCCTTGTCGATCGGCCCGGGGACAGAGGCCACGTCCGGAAACACCGTGAGGCCCTCGATCTTGGCCCCGTCACGGGCCGCCCGGGGGTTGACCGGGAGGACCTCATCGCCATGCCGCAGGAACGCGCGCACGGCCTTGTTGCCGAACTTGCTCGGATCCGAGGATGCCCCGATGACCATGACCCGCATGGGGATGCTCCTTCCCGATCACAGCCCACCACCGTGAGAACCCTGCGGCGGCAACGATTGTTCGCCCGCGAACGCCGATGATCGGGGGTCACGGGGTGGACGCCGGTCCGCCCACGCGCAGATTCTGCGGAGGTTGAGGGCGTCCTGGGCCCATCCTTCAGCCCACAATCCGGTCCCCCCGCCTCTTCTTTGGAACTCGCCATGTTCAACCCAGACCGCACAATCGCGTACTTCTGCATGGAAATCGGGCTGGACCCGCGGCTGCCGACTTATTCGGGCGGCCTCGGGATCCTGGCCGGCGACACGATCAAGGCCGCGGCTGATTTGGGGCTTCCGTTCGTCGCGGTCACGTTGTTGTACCGCAAGGGCTACTTCACGCAGCGGCTGGACGCCGCCGGGATGCAGCACGAGGAGCCGACGGCCTGGCGCCCCGAGGACCTGCTCAAGTGCGAGTCGCCGCGGGTGGTCGTCCCCATCGAGGGCCGCCCCGTCATCGTCCAGGCCTGGCGGTACGACGTGATCGGCGTGACCGGCCACCGCGTGCCCGTCTACTTCCTGGACACCGACCTGCCCGAGAACGGGCCGCAGGACCGATCGATCACCCACGCCCTCTACGCCGGAGGCCCGCCCGACCGCATCAAGCAGGAAGCCGTCCTGGGCATCGGCGGTCGCCGCATGGTCCGGGCCATCGGGCACGACGTCGAGCGATTCCACATGAACGAGGGGCACGCCTGCTTCCTGTGCGTCGAACTGCTGTCGGAGTACATCTGCAAAACCGGCGAGCACCACATCAGCGGTGATGCCATCCGCGCGGTCCAGAAGCGGTGCATCTTCACGACCCACACGCCGGTCCCCGCGGGGCATGATCGCTTCGGCATCGACGACGTCCGCCGCATCGTGGGCGGGCACCCGGTGTTCGACCGCCCCGAGGTGTATGGCGAGCCGGGCGTTCTGAACACAACCAAACTCGCGCTGAACCTCAGCCGCTATGCCAACGGCGTTGCGAAAAAACACGCCGAGGTCAGCCGGGCCATGTTCCCGGGCTACGCGATCGATGCGATCACCAATGGCGTGCATGTGCCGACCTGGACCAGCCCCGCGATGGCCCGCCTGTTCGACACCTATGCCCCCGGCTGGCGGCAGGACAACCACGAACTGCGCCGCATCCTCGCGACGCCTTTGCCGGACGTTTGGGCCGCCCACCAGCAGGCCAAGGAGGCTCTCCTCGAGTCCGTCGTGGACCGGGGCGGGCCCCTGATGAAGCCCGAAGTCTTCACCATCGGCTTCGCACGCCGCTCGACCGCCTACAAGCGCCCGGCCCTGCTCGTCTCTGACCTCGAACGCCTCCGCACGCTGGCCCGCAAGTATGGCGGGCTCCAGATCCTCTACGCGGGCAAGGCACACCCCCACGACTTCGCGGGCAAGCAGTTCATCGCCGAGGTCTACCGCGCCCGCGAGGCGCTGGGCAAGGACGTCACTCTCGCCTTCATGCCCAACTACGACATCGAACTCGCCAGAAAGTACGTCGCGGGTGTGGACCTGTGGCTGAACACCCCCGAGCCGCCGAAAGAGGCCTCGGGCACGAGCGGAATGAAGGCCGCGCTCAACGGCGTTCCGTCACTCTCGACGCTCGACGGCTGGTGGATCGAGGGGTGGGCCGAGGGCCGCACGGGTTGGGCGATCGGCAACCCCCCGCTGGGCGTCAATCCGCCGGCCGACATGGAGCGCCACGCCGAGGCCATGTACACGGCCCTGGAGCGCGTGATCGTCCCCATGTACACCGAGCGCCGCAACGAGTATGTGCAGGTCATGCGCGACGCGATCGCGATCAACGGCCCGGAGTTCAGCACGCAGCGCATGATGGAGCAGTATGCGCTGCGGGCGTATTTCGCGTGAGCAACCGCGCACGGGCGTTGCGGCCCGTCCCGTGTCATTCCCTGGACTCTTGCAGCCTCTTGATCGCACGAACCCGCAGCCGCTGAATCTCCGCTTCTCCCTGGCGGACTTCCTCCGACGTCCCGACGAGCACGAAGATGTGCCCGACGAACCCCACGCTGAGGCTCGCACCGTAGTTCTGTCGCTCCATGATACCCACGGCCACATGACCGCCCGCCGCGCCCAGGAACGACGGCAGACTCCCTTCAGCGGGATCGACCAACGGCGCACCGTTCACCAGCACCATCCACTCGCCCGGACGACCCGTCTCGAGCACCCCGCTGACCCTCCCCGCTTCATTCCAGACCGATCGCAACGCCTCCAGCGCCGCGGCAATCCGCTCGTGCGCCTCGGGCGTCTGCCTGACAAACAACATGCCGCCGCCGCCGCTCGTCACAATCGCGAATCGGTCGTCGCCGAACTCCTCGGACGGCGATGGATAGTTCGCCGCATCGATCGCTCGCACGATGCTCACGCTGAGAAACTGACGGTTGGGGAGCGACCTCGGTACACCAATGGGAATCCCCCCCTCACGCACCAGCGGGCGATCATTCGGGACAAGCCGCGGGAACACGTCGGTCACGTCATACGCCCGCGTCTGGATGGCCCGCGTTCCCGCCGCAGCCGTCCCCTCGCTTACCAGCACCGAGCCGCGTGAACGCATCTCGCACGCATCCAAGGCGCTCCTCCAGACCTCGCCCCCACGTCCCGCCACCGCCAGAATCGCCAGACCGCTCGGCGAAACTCTCACGCTGTTCGGGCCGGCGACCTCTGAGCGATCCGTGCCCGCCTGCGCACCGGCATCCGCGCGCACGAACGGAAGGGGTTCCGTGAAGACGGCGCTCACCAGTTTCGCCCGCTC
>Ga0163149_10006855_pt1 | contig 11570 bp, 12 predicted proteins | sample OliLakLV19MP5G1_FD_148604 | JGI IMG/M metagenome (GOLD analysis project Ga0163149, IMG submission 148604) | Freshwater microbial mat bacterial communities from Lake Vanda, McMurdo Dry Valleys, Antarctica - Oligotrophic Lake LV.19.MP5.G1 | ecosystem: Environmental > Aquatic > Freshwater > Lake >...
ATCTGGGTTTATTCATGGATTGCCAGTTGGGCTAACATTCATGGGCACGGCCTATAGTGAACCAATGCTCATCCGGCTTGCGTATGCCTTTGAACAGGCCACCATGGCGCGTCGACCACCGCAGTTTTTGCCAACCTTGAATCTGCCATAGGAAGCAAGCTAATCAAATTTGACAATCAAACTCAATCATCGTTTTGGATTGCGGCAGCCATGCTGCCGCTGCGCAAGCATGGCTTGCGCACTCCACACCTGCAACCGTATGTTACAGGTTTTGATTGTCACAATTCGTTAGGCTCATCAACTGGCGTGCAATCTGAGCAATATGGACAGCATCATGCCAGACCATATGAGAGGTGTGGTTGAGGATCGTCACTTCACCAATAGTTGTATGATCGCCAATCTGCTGCCATTGTTCCGCTGTGAGCGTTGCCAACTCAGCGGCGTGTGCTGCACGGATCTGCGTAAAGGCTGCCAAGGCGGCCTGCAGATCCGCATCAATATACTTGCGATCACGAGCCCAGGCTAGTTGATCAAATCCGCCAATCGTTGGCTGTTCAGCATAGCGTAGCGTTCGCATACGTTCCAAGACAAAGGCCTCTGTATCACGTAGATGGCACACAACTTCGATCACAACCCAGCCCTCATCACTGCCATCATTATCAGGGGTGTGGCGGGCCTGTTCGGGGGTTATGTCACGTAGAAGGGCAGCCAACGTCTGGGGCGTGGCTCGTAGTGCTTCAACTAGCTCGCGGGGTGTGTCGTACATAGCAACTCCTTCGATGGTAACGATTATGCTCTATCCTACCATAACATTTTTATACAAAGAACAAGTACATATTAGGCCATGGCTACTTGTTCTGTCTCTCCATACACTGCATGCAAAATTGTTGGAATCCTGCAATCTCTACAATGCGCATGGTTGCTCGATTGATCGTATCATAGAATACGAGCGCTGTATCCGTGGGGTACCGCTCCTTTACTATCCATACGAAACACACGTATACCACAACACATATATCGAAAGGGTGAACGCATGCCACAGCCGGACACTGATGCGTCAACAACCGAGAAATCCTCCGCCGCCATGTTGACAGCTCAGGCGGTTCGGTTGGCAACTGCAGATCAACAGCATATGGCCGTTGCAAATGAGTTGGCACGCCAGGTGCGCTACCAGGAAGGCCTGGCCCGTTGCTCACAAGTCCTGCTCGAATCGGCACCCGATGCACAAGATCGCCATGAAATCCTCGTCCGCGCCCTTGCACACCTACGCGATGCTGCTGAAGTCAGCCGGGCATACCTATGGGAAAATATCAACGACCCACAGCATGGCCGAGCTATGTGCCTGCTCGCCGAGGCCTGGGAACCAAATCTCGATTCACTACGCAACCTGCTCGATACATACAAGATCACAACCATTCCCTGGTCGATCGTTCCACCTGCAAAGCGCCAAGATCTTGAGTCTGGTCAAGCGGTTGGTGGATTGACCGAGCAATTGTATGCTGACGCACCAGAACTTCTGCGTATGACCAGACGAATATCGGTTCAATCGACTCAGATCTTCCCGATCCATATCGATGGACACTGGTGGGGCTTTGTCAGCTATGAGGATATCAACCCGCATATCTGGGATGAACTGGCAATCGTAACATTCCGCACAGCAGCAGAACTGTTTGGGCAAGTCCTGCGGCGTTGGCAGGCCGAAGACACACTGCGTGATAGTGAGGCAGCCTACCGCACATTGGCCCTCGAACACGAACGGCTGTATGAAGCAGCACGTCAACGAGCCGATGAACTCGAAATGTTGCGGCAGGCTGGTGCTGTTGTGGCAGCAACGCTTGATCCACAGGAGGCGATTGGGCGGATTCTCGAACAGATCGCACGAGTGGTGCCACACGATAGCGCCTCCGTACAACTACGCTTTGGAGATATGACAGAAATTATCGACTGCCGCGGCTTCGAACATCCCGAAAAGATCATTGGGCTGCGCTTTAGCATCCCCGGTCATGATCTGCATAAGAGTGTCTATGATCATGGCACACCACAGCGTATTGATGATACGATTGGCCGTCCGGCGTTCTTCACGATCATCCACTACCCTATTCATTCATGGCTTGGATTGCCGCTCACCGTTCGCGATAGAGTGATCGGCATGCTGACACTCGATAGTGCTCGTACGAATCATTTTACGGAAGATCATGTGCGATTGGGCAAGGCATTTGCCGATCAGGTTGCAATTGCACTGAATCACACTCAGATGTATAAACGCGAGGTTCGCGCCCGTGAACGCCTGACAATCCTCCAACACGCTGTGCGCGAGATCATTGCACAGAGTACGGCACTTCCGCAGCTATATACCGCAATCCATCAGGCAGTCAAGCAACTGATGCCAGCCGATGCCTTTGTGATCACACTCTTCGATCCAGTGCACGAGGAGATTGAACATGTCTACCTTGCCGATAAGAACACGCTCTGGCCCACTGAGCACGCCCCAGTATTGGGCAGTTTTGCCGATTATATGCTGCGCCGTCGTGAACCACTCAAGATCAATAATTTTCACGATTTTACCGATTTCGCCTTCCAGGTATTTGGTGAACCAGACGACACAAACTCAGGGATTGCCGTCCTTATTCATGGCCGTGCCCGAGTGCTTGGGGTCCTATTCACACAAAGCTATACTGTCGATGCCTATACAGATGAGGATCTGGCAATTCTGGAGCTTCTGGCAGCCCATGTCGCCACGACACTCGAAACCGCCGCACTGTTTGCCGAGGTCACGCGCCTGGCAACGGTTGATTCGCTGACCGAACTCCCAAATCGACGCGAATTCTTTCGCCGCGCGGGGCAAGAACTTATTCAGGTGCAGCGCACCCGTCGGCCACTCTCAATGGTCATGCTGGATGTTGACCGCTTCAAACAGATCAATGATACCCACGGCCATCAGGTTGGCGATCAGGTTATTCGTACGATTGCGGCAGTGTGCCGTTCCAATCTGCGACCAACTGATGTTGCTGGCCGCTATGGTGGCGAAGAAATCGCAATCCTCTTGCCCGAGACAAACCGCGCCGATGCTGCTCGGACAGCTGAACGAGTGCGGCTGGCAATTGAACAACTTCAGATCACGATTGGCCTCAAAACGATCCGCGTAACGGCCAGCCTTGGGGTCGCAACCGCAACCGCTACAGAAGAACAGAGCCTGGAAGAACTCCTGAGTTGTGCCGATAATGCGATGTATCTGGCGAAACAACGTGGGCGTAACCAAGTGACGATCTGGGATGCCCCACCCCCACACTAATGGCAACCATGGTATGCTAGTCATGCACAGATGCCTAGCGTACTATAGGGTACATTACATATGAGGGGAATGATTGTGACAAAGATCAAGGTTGGTGCCCAATTTCATCCACAGCATACGACATGGGCCTCATTTGCCGAAGCAGTACGCCATGCGGAAGAGTTGGGTGTCGATTCGGTATGGAATTGGGATCACTTTTTCCCATTATCTGGCGAAAAAGATGGCCCTCATTTTGAGGGCTGGACGACATTGACGGCAATGGCGATGCTCACGAGCAGGGTGGAAGTTGGCTGCTTGGTCACATGCAACAGCTATCGCAATGCCAATTTGCTGGCCGATATGGCACGAACGCTGGATCATATCAGTAATGGGCGGCTCATCCTTGGCATTGGGGCTGGTTGGTTCGAACGCGATTATAGCGAATATGGCTATGAATTTGGCGATGGACCAAGCCGCCTGCGTGCATTACGCGAAGCGCTGCCGATCATTCGGGATCGCTGGAGCAAACTCAACCCTGCACCAACCCGCAACATCCCGATTTTAATTGGCGGCGGTGGCGAGAAAGTCACCCTGAAACTGACAGCATTGCACGCCGATATCTGGCATGGCTTTGGGCCAGTGGCGAACTTTGCCCACAAAAATAGCATTTTGAACGATTGGTGCAAAGAAGTTGGCCGCGACCCAGCCACAATCGAGCGCAGCGTTTCGCCACGCGATGGTGACACAAACGATGGCTATGTCGAAGCCGGTGCCAACCATATTATTCTTGGTATGGGCCAACCCTGGGATTATAAGAAGATCGAGGCATTGGTGGCCTGGCGCGAAAATCTCAAGGCATAATACGAAATAATGCAGCTTATTCTGACACATAGTCATACCAATTTCGATGGCCTAGCGGCACAGCTTGCTGCATCCCGGTTGTTTCTGGGTGCTGTGCCGCTGCTAGGGCCTGATCTGAACCAGAATGTTCGGGCATTCCTGGCCTCGGTGCAAGAACCACTGCCATTTATACATGCTGCCGATCTGCCAAATGAACTGATTACACGCCTGATTCTGGTTGCTACCGACCAGCCCCCACACCTGACATTCCTGCCCAACCCATTGCCCCCACTCTTGATTATTGATCAGCACACACCAGCTCGCCCACTTGCCCATTCGGAAGAGCGAATGATTGGTGCGGCTGGTGCAACAACAACATTGCTCGTTGAGCGCTTGATCGATATTGGCATTGCCCTGCAACCACATGAAGCAACATTGCTGTTATTAGGGATCTATGAGAACACCGGCAACCTAACACTTCCTGGCACCAGCCGGGCGGATCTCACCTGCGCTGCATGGTTACTCGGGCAGGGTGCTCGCCTGGATGCCATCGGCGAATTTTTGTGGCGTTCGCTCCCAGCTCCCCAGGAACACAGCTATCACGATTCGACCATTCGCCCAAACCTGACTGCTGCGGATCTGATGAGCCGCAGGGTTCATACTGTTCCGCTTGCTGCTACCATCGCGCAGGCGGCAGCGCTGCAGATGCGGCATGGCCATACCGCCCTGCCGGTTGTTGATGATCAACATGGAGTCCATGGCCTGATTGCGCGCAGCGATCTGGATCGGGCGCTACGGCATGCACTCGGCGATGCTCCAGTGGCGCGCTATATGTGGCATGGGCCACAGATGGTTGCTCCCGAAACGCCACTCGCCATGCTGCGTCAGGCATTACTCAATGATGATGGGCGGATCACTGGCCGGTTATTGGTGGTCGATCAGCAGCAGCACATCCTGGGAATCGTCACTCGTACCGATCTGCTGCGCGCCTGGGAAGCGCCACAGAGCCACGATAGCGACAGCCAGATCGATACAGCCAATATACTTGAGCACTTTTTGTCTGCTGAAACACGAACGTTACTGCATCGTGCTGCCGAACTGGCTGAACAGCGTGGGACTGCCCTGTATATTGTTGGCGGGACAGTTCGCGATATCCTGCTGAAGCGTGCCCCTAGCGATCTGGATCTGGTTGTTGAAGACGATGCACTTGGCCTGGCACAAGCATTGGCCAGCCAACTTGGCGGCCATGTTCACAACCACGCCCAATTTGGCACAGCAACACTGGAACTCGATCCGGTGATCACCGTGATCGATGGCGCTCCCACACCCGTTCATGCAACTCAATCGCTCGATTTTGTGACAGCGCGTACCGAATTCTATGAACGCCCAGCAGCACTCCCAGAAGTTGAAGCGGCCACACTACGCCACGATCTGCACCGCCGTGATTTCACGATCAACACGCTGGCAATCTGCCTGAATCCATCGCGCTATGGCCGACTGTACGATTTCTATGGTGGGCAACGCGATCTTGAACGGCGGCTGATACGGGTGCTGCATAACCTCAGTTTCATCGATGACCCAACCCGTATGCTGCGGGCTGCACGCCTAGCGGCGCGCCTGGATTGTACAATTGAACCACGAACGCGGGCGCTAATTGCAGATGCAATTGAGCATCGGGTGTTGGAGCGGACGACACACCAACGGGTGTTGGATGAATTGCTGTTGGCACTTGCGGAGCCACAGCCAGAATGCGTGTTGAAACAGTTCCATGATCTGAACATGCTCCAGGCGATCCACCCAGCACTGAGTTGGAATGAGCCAATGGCCGATTGGTTTGTGGCTGCACGTACACTGCAATTGCCAACCGATTCGCGCCCTGTGCTTGGCCTGGCGCTACTCGTGTTTCCGCTATCGAATGATCAGCGAGTTGCGTTTGCGGTTCGCTACCGCTTGAGTGCGCGGCTCACCAATATGTTGCGAGATCTTTCGGTATTGCACGAGCGATTGATTGATCTTGCTAATAGCTCATTGGCCAATAGTGCAATTGATCGCTATCTGCATGGGCTGGACGATTTCGCCCTACAGGCATTTCAGATTGCTGCGCCAGAACTGGTTGCCAGCCATGTTGCGCGCTATCTGCGCGAATTGCGCGCTATCCACCTGGAATTAGATGGCAATGATCTGCGTGGACTTGGCCTCACACCAGGACCAACCTTTCGCATATTGCTGGAAGGGCTACGGGCTGCCCGGCTCGATGGTGTAGCCGTTACTCGTGAACAGCAGATCCTCTGGGTTCGGCAGGCGGCGGGAATATAGCGAGAACCAACCCTAAACTGCGGAACCAAGAACCAAGAACCTGTGTAGGTGCGCTTCATAGATCCGCCCGAAGAAGCCCCACCAACAAACAAATAGTAGTCTGTCAACCCTGATGTGATGATTGCGTATGGCGCAGGGGCGCGATATATCGCGCCCTACTCGCAGCTACAATGCGGCCAATCAGGTGAGTGGCTGAACCTACGACAGTGCGGGGAATCTGCTCAACGATGGCACCAGCACCTCGACGTACGACGCGCTCAATCGCCTGACGGTGCGCGGCACGACGAGCAATGCCTATAACGGCGATGGTACGCTCGTCGCCCAGACGACCGGCGGTGTCACCACGCGCTACACCCAAGATCTCGCTTCCCCGCTCAGCCAGATCCTCAGCGATGGCACCAACCAGTATGTCTACGGCATGGATCGACTGTATGGGGTGACCAGTAGCACGCGCATCTGGTCCGCCAGCGATGCGCTCGGCAGTGTCCGCCAGACGCTGAACGACGCGGGTGGGGTGATCGGAACGGCGAATTACGACCCGTGGGGCCAGGTGCAATCCGGGTCGGTCGGTGCCTTCGGGTATACCGGCGAGTTACAGCAGGGCAGCAGTGTCTACCTGCGGGCCAGGTGGTACAATGCGGGCAGTGGCAGCTTTGGGAGCCGGGATGCGTATCCAGGGATGGCGGAGCAGCCATATTCGCTGATGCCGTATCAGTATGGCTATGCGAATCCGGTGCTGAATCGTGATCCGAGTGGCATGTGTTCGCCGGGATCGATACACTGATCTGTGCAGGAATCGTCATCTCCGTCGCTGACGCGATTGTGGTGCTCGCCGCAGCGGGAATCACATCGTACACCGTCAATGATGCATGTGTGCGACAACACGCCTGCGATCAACTGGCCGCTGATTTGACGCGACTGTTGCCTGATACCGCGACCGTAGCAGCCAATCGTGCCACATTGAAGCGCGGTTTCGACGTTATTGCTGCTGGCGGGAACGGTTTCGTCTGGAATGATACACCGCCCGTATTAAACACCGGCAATGCGCCGCCGATACCGCCAACAGCACCGGGAACGCCGCCGATATTGGGGCAGGTTCCACAGTTGGGTGTCAATGTCCAAGGCGATGCGCTTCCAGCAGAAACAGCGCCGTGCCCAGAAACCTTCCCGCTCGACCTCGTAGACCGTGGGTCGCTGCGGAGCGCGCAGTGGCCAAACGCAGCGCAGCAGCGCGGGCCGGTGGTGTTGGCGACAAGATCGGGAGATGCGGGTGATCCTTGGGAGCGGATACTGTTCAAGCCAAGTTACAGTGAACAGCAAGTTAGAGAGATCCAGCAACGGATGCAAAATTGGACTCACGCTACGTATGATAGCGTTGCTCACAGTATTATAGATCATACATTTCGCCACGGATACAATGATAATTACCTAGAATATTTAAGGCGTGCTGACAGCTTTAATAGAAGAGGTGCTCAAAAGAGCAATCTTGACTGGCAAACTGTAAGGTATAATAAGGGTAATGGGGAGTTTCTGATCGTTAGAAATGGAAAGATAGTGAGTTATGGTGTAAATAAGTAGGTTGCAGATACCAAGCTCTGGAAAATAGGGGTAATATTCGAGGCGCTCTACCTCTTTGATTTGTGATTCTTGTTGATAGTATTAAGGTGTTAGTATGAATAGTGACAGCCATTTGTTTCTTCTGATTGAACATAATGTTTTTGTTTCCACTTCTGATTATATGCAAATATTGCAAAGCAATACCGAAAAGGTTATTTATATACCCACCAAGGTAATAAGTTATATTAATGATACACTTGTGTGGGTAGATACTGTAAATCCATCATCTGAAAAATCAAGTTTTTCAGGTTTAAATCCCTTCGGTCCAACCATTATCGAGCCTGTTGAAGCGCGAAGAATCCAATTAATTTGTGATGCTTGGATTGGTGTATTTGGATTAGGCCCTGACCAAATTCATCTAACTGGCGAGTGGGTGAACAATGTTGATGAGAATGGAAACGAGCTTCAAGGTTATTATGAGGATGTATGTATCAGTCGTGCCGATATAATCGGACACCTTCAAAGTATTTCTAGTCTTGCACAAGCATCCAATGATGGAGACCTTCTGATTCTGCATTACGGACTCTAATTGCTGCCAAACTTCCTGAAAAGCTTGCAGAAGCGTTGACTACCGTACAAAAACCTCGTTCTGAAAGCTGGTATATGCCACCCATGGCACTAATCGCTCTTCTGTGTATGGGAATGGAAGTGTGATCGCCTCTACGTTGTGACTGGTAGCACCCGCACGATCACGTATGCCTACGATAGCTTGCAAGGACTCACGGGCGCCGTCGAAAGCGGCGCGACAACCAACACCTACACCTATGGCTATGACAACGCGGGCAATCGTACGAGTGTGAGCCATCAGCCATCAGCTGTCAGCAACCGCGCCTTCGCGTGGTGTTCGCCCACTTGCAGCTGAGGCATGACCATCGGACAGTGCTGAACCACCAGCTTTCCTTACGGGTTCAGGGCGTAGCGCCTGGCCGTTTGGGGGGTGCCGGGGGTGCCCTCTGGGCGTTGACGGAACGGCCCCTGGCAAAAGAGTAACGGCGATGGCACCCTCATCGCCCAAACCGTAGGCGGGGCAATACCACGCGCTACACCCAAGATCTGGCCGCGCCGCTGAGCCAGATCGTCAATGATGGGAACCAATATATCTATGGGCTGGATCGGTTGTTGAGTGTGGTGGGCAGCACGCGCACCTGGTACTGGAGCGTGCGCCAGACGCTCAGCCAGCCATCACTTTCCAATGTGGCCTCGTTGCGGGCGTAGCAGGCACATCCAAATGTGATGTTGGTTCGTGGATACAGGTGCCTGCTGCGCCCCTACGTTCGTTGGACGCGATGCCGACGTTGACATTGCGTGGTGTTCATTTGTTCGCAGCCGTGGCATGACCTACTAACGTTTGTGGGCCACAAACATTCTTTAGATCAAAAAAGAACACGGAGGGCATAGGCAATACGCTCCAACTGGCCACCAACATATCTTGATCGCAGCTGAGGCATGACCAACGGCGCGCAAGCCCCAATAAAAAACTCAGCCTTAAGACGGTTTGACAGCCCTTGTTCATGCTGCTATACTCGCCAACAAGTTAACCACACGATGTTGATCGGGAATAGTACGCATAGAAGCGACGTTCAGAGAATCGGCGGTTGGTGCGAAGCCGGTACGGGCGCGAATGTGGAATGGCCCTGGGAGTCGCGAAGCGAACCAATTCTGGAATACCAGAGTTGCAGTAGCCAAGCCGGAAACGCCACCGTTATCAGGGCGCAGGGTATTACGCGTTCTACGCAGCGTACCTGGTTGAGTGCGTCGCTTCTGGCGGCGAACGAGGGTGGTACCACGGGAGCTTTTTGAGCCTCTCGTCCCTTACGGGATGAGAGGCTTTCTGCTTTCTTAAAATTCTGGGATTACCAGGCAACGCGGATCTGGATCACGGTATCGGGGGATTCAAGCAATAGGTAGCGGCCATCTGGTCGCTCCTCAATAGTATAAGGGGCGGGAGCGCCATTGCGAGTGATATTCAGTTGGCTGCGTTTGCCTTCGCCAGCACCCTGCGGTAGTGGCAGTGCAATCCGGGTACGGTCGGCGCTGCCGGTGACATCAAGTTCGATGGCCTGGTTGCCCTGCCGCCAGTGGTAGGCCACATAGCCATCGCCGGAGGCATAGCGCGCAATGGCATAGGCATCGCGCACATCGGTTGTCGTGGTCCAGCGCGGGGCAACAGTGACATCACGGTAGGCTATTGCGTTATCGCTGATGCCAGCAGCACCCTCGATCAGTGCGCTGAGCATGTTGCCAGTACCCCAGCCATCAGTCGGGATGGTATCGTCTGAGCTAACACCTTCTGCGCCATCACGATGGTACCAGAGGAATGTCCGGCCCTTACTGAGCATACGGAGCCAGTAATGTTCGAGAATTGCGAACCCATATTCGGGTTGGCCATAGCGGAAGGCACCGCGGGCCAGTTCGCCGCCAACCAGCGGCATGATTCCACCATTGACATACGAACCAGGAATCTCGCCACTGCGCCCTGCCAGGCCAACCAGGCCGCGTGGGAAGGGCGGATCAATACTGTACCATTCGGCAAAGGCACCATCGGCACGGCCAGATGCATAGCGGGCATTGTCTTCGGCTCCGCGTTGCATGTATTCGGCCAATATTGCTCGGCCTTGATCAGTATTCAACACGCCGCGATTCAGTGCGAATGCATTCGAGAGGCTCAATTGGCGTTCGGCATTCACACCGGGCAGATCGACCTTGTTGAACGGCACATGATGGCGGAAGAAGCTGCCATTCCAGGAAACGGCATTCAGATTGCGGATGATGCCAGCCGAAAGATCGCGCCAGAGTTTGGCCAGGTTTGGATCACCAATGCGATCCTCAATGCGAGCCAGCATGGAGAGCGATTGGGCCAGGCCAGTATTATCGCCATGAAAAATCCCCCAGATCGTCTTGTCGTCGATCCAGTGGCGCGGTGCTGGTTTGCCATTATTCGGGTCGGTGGTGGTCTGGCCGATCTCAAAATCCCAGGTATCGATGGTGTAAGGGCGCTTGACCAGCCCGCGTGCGGCGTCCCAGCGCAACGGATTCTGGAGGGTGTAGGTCAGCGCTCGGCGCATGGTGCCAAGATGGTTCTTCAGCCACCCATCATCGCCATTGGTCTGCCAGAGTTCATAGACACCCTGGACATACAGGTATTCGACATCGGCTTCGACGGGGGTGCGGTAGGCGCGGATCTGAAACTCTGGCCGATCCAGAAAATCCGGGAAGCTGCCATCCGAGTATTGCGAATCGCGAAAGGCATCCATGGTCGCACGCAAATTGGGATCGAAATAGCGTGCGGCCCGTTGCTGGTAGATATGGTCGCGCAGCCAGAGCAGGGCGCTATCGGGCGAGCGATAGCCATGCACCTGGCGGTTGCCAAGGTTATAGCTCAGCACGGCCTGATCAAGCAACTTCTGGGCAGCTGGGATAAACGCATCAAAGCGCTCACGGCCAGTCACAAGACTGGTGCGGGCATCGAGTGTAAACAGGCTCGGATTGACTGCCGCCTGCTGGCCGCTCAGAAACAGCGCAGCCC
>Ga0163149_10006856_pt1 | contig 11569 bp, 8 predicted proteins | sample OliLakLV19MP5G1_FD_148604 | JGI IMG/M metagenome (GOLD analysis project Ga0163149, IMG submission 148604) | Freshwater microbial mat bacterial communities from Lake Vanda, McMurdo Dry Valleys, Antarctica - Oligotrophic Lake LV.19.MP5.G1 | ecosystem: Environmental > Aquatic > Freshwater > Lake >...
GTATGACGGCAATGATGGCCGCATTCGTCTTTTCATGCATTCCACATACCTTGCTCTGGCTTGTCAAACTCAATTTGTTGAACGAGCAGTCAAAGAAGCAAAGCTACTGTGGCAGCATCGACGGATCGGTCAGAGCAACAACGATCTTGCATTGCCATAATCAGGTCAGCTACACCTTCAGGCAAAGAAAAGAAATTCGCGAACCAAAAGAAGATCCAAGCCATAGTCGGTTCTGCAATTCAAAGAGCGAATCCTCACATACAATGGAAACGCAACGCCGACTATTCGGAGAGATTTGCTAGAGTGTCAAGAGCATTGAAGGAGCAGCATTTTAGTGAGGAACGTGCGGAAGCAAAGAGAGCAAAAGTCGATGCCACGGGTGACACTTACAAGCCGCCAAACGTTTATCAGCAACCAAGACAGCAAGATCTCACCGCAGCGGTGTCTGGTTTGATTCCGTATGGCAAATTAGTCAAGGCAAGAAACATGGCTGACCTCGAAGAAGAGCTTTTGTTTCGGCATGTCCCAATTGAAGAGATTCCAAAAGGAATAACTGAACGAAAGGACATGTTAAAAGAGATGGAGGACATGAGGTTAACATGGGAAGGAGTCAATCCAGAGGATGCCGTAGCTTTAAAGACCTTCAAGAAGCTGTCGAATGCTCCATTCAAATTGTCGGATTGAGTAAGTCTGTTGTTGGATGTTGTTATCTTCATCCCTAATTTTGATCCGCGGTAACTGCCGCGGCACAACTTACACCCTTTCCATTGATTGATATAGTGAGATGAATGGAGCAACAATCGGATAGATGAAGCATCCAGAACAAACCAATTCGGATAACCAGATGAATAATTAATCGCCAGCCTCGACCATGGTAAGTCCATTGCCGGCGTCCATTTGCCGGCGTTCAGTTGGTTCGATCGCAAAATCGAAATTCGCCTCTCCATAGCACAAACTCACTGCTAAGCCTACCACAATGGCTGACAGGCCGTCGCTTGCTTTGATAGTTGATTGTTACATACTTTTTAACTACATAGAAGATAGCATATAACAAAAACATCCTCGTGTTAATTACTGCTTGTTATTTGTTTTATTGTTCATTCCCGAATCTCGCGGGATCCAAACCTCCGAAGTACGCTCGCCTTGATCACTACACTCGTCGGGTGGAGCACGCGGTTTTGGAACGGTCGGGAACAGCAACAACGACAAGGAACAAGGAGCGAGGTCGAGTCATTCAATTGATTCATCTACTATAATTGCTATCAATGCTCTCCTAACTCCACGAGCTAGCTAGTTAGTAGCGAATAGAAAGTAATTGGACTATTAATTGACTATTACTTACGGGTACATTACTGTGTACTTATCTGCGCTTCATTGGCGGTCTTTCTGGTTTTGTTGTTGGATGGAAGGTTGCCAAAAAAGCACGAGCGTCAAGTCCTGAAACACACAGAAACCGTTCAGCTAGCTGGGTCGTAATAATTCACAGATCTACTAAAGTAGAGTGCGAAAAAGAAAGAAGTGTTCGACGAGAGACACGGCGCGATAGAGACACAATGCCCTATACAACAGCCATAGCAACAAGAAAAAGAACTGAATTTTAGGAACGAAGAAAAGAAAAAGCTGCCCAATTTGCAATTTATTCCAAGAATCTTTGTGTGGACAACCGCAACCACAAAAGCATGTTCCGCGCTTCTGCGACTGCTACGGATGAGCCGCCGCGTCGTGGTTCACAGTCTCCTCCTTCGCGGGGATCTTCCCAGGGAGGCGGCAATCGACAACACAAGTCTTTGACATCCATGAAATTGACAAGTGATGCTACTGCTGGTGCTCCTTCTATTGCTGGTGCTCCTGCTGCTGCGAGTACTACCAGTGTAAATGGGGGCGCTACCACTACTACTGCTGGTGCAGCTACTACTGGCATGTCCATCAATTTTCCTTTTCGCAAACGCAAACCCATTCAACGACAACGAACGTGGGGAGGGAAGGACCTCAGCAGCAGCAAAGATGGAGAGGATTCGTCGGATCATCATCCCAATAATAGTAACAATGGCGGTGGGTCATCATCTCTGCATCGCAAGAATTCCAATACTAGTAAAATGACCAGTGGTGGTTCCATGACAACAGACAATATTGCTACAACTACGAGTACGAACCAAATGATGAACACTCACAGCAACAAAGAGCATCAAAATGGGGAGACATTTCATGCGTCCATGGCGACTCTGCATACTTCTGCCAGCACTCTTGGTACTACAAGTACAGGCACTACCACAAACAACAATACTAGCAACAACAATACTGCAAATGTGCCAGTCATTTCCATTGCCAAAACCATCAACCAACTACTCATTAATCCATCCAATCGATGTTGTGCCGATTGTCGATCCTCGCTCGTGGATTCCAGTCAAATTCATGCCTCCTTTCGTCCCAAACTAGTATCAAACAACAACAACAACAACAACCACCATGCGAACAATGACAAGACATCTCTGGCAGCAACCACAGGTACCACTCAAAGTGCTTCTCGTAGTCGACTACTTCTACGATCAGATTTTGGAGTTCATCATCGACAATTTGCACCACCACCAGCACCACCACACGAACGCCAATCCCAATCCTCATCCCAACTTTTATCCTCCATGGATACCGCAGACACGACGGTTACCAAGAATAACAAGAACGACTTGGATCGGCATTCGGATCATGCCAGTAGTACCACGTCCAATCCCTACAACATTTCCGACATTATCGGCGAAACAAAGGATGATGGTCATACTATCGGCAATAATAGTCACAGTAATCTACCACCACTGTACCCTCAACATCAACACCAGCCATCAGTAGATGATAAGAAAGAAACCTTGGTGGACCCGGCGGTCTTGGCACTTCGTCATGTTCCGGGACACGGAGTCTTTCTATGTGCACAATGTGCGCAAGCGCACAAAATGTTGGGACCAGCCGTGACCGTGGTGAAACATGTTCAACAATATCATACATGGACACCCGAAGATGCCTTACTCATGAAACAAGCTGGTGGCAATACCAATTCGTCCGACAAATTGTATGAAAAATTCGTTCCCGAAATTTGGAAAAAACGGCGTCCCAATCATGCCAGCCCCATGTCGGATCGATTGACCTTTTGTCGTGCCAAATATGAAGCACTGGCCTTTTGTTTACCGCCCATCCAGAATAATAAAGCGTGGCATAATCTATTGGAAGTCAATGCCTGGGCCAATGATCCACACAACCAGGCACAAACAGCCGAATTGCGCGATGTCGTGTCGTTGTGTTTGCATGCCATGGAAAGGGAAGGTGGCAAAACAAGTAAAAGGCAGTCCCTATTAGCAGCTGGCGCGTATGGAAACAAGGGTGCACTGGCAGCAGCCGCTGCACCTCCCATGCCGCAGCGGTTGGTCGATTATTTTTGTGTGGTGGGGTCATCGGGATTTTTAGATCCAAATATTATGCAACGAGAAATGTTGGATTTGTCGACGTTGGCCAGTCCCGAGGATGTCATGTTGGAGCCGAGAGTTACCGACTGTTATCCTCCATCGGATCATCATTCGGATACAGAATTTCCAGAGCATGTGGCAACCTTTGTTTTGCCAGAAGGATGTTGTCCCAGTGATCAGCAAAAATCGCCCTTCTTTTTCAGCTTTGTATTGACGTCGGCAACGGGACACAGGTTGTACGGAGCCTCCCTGCGATTGTACGATGAAGCGATTGAAACGCAGGAGCTACGTGACATTATGGAAAAATCGGGATACCAAGGACCGTTCCCGACTTGGCTTCCTTCTCACCAGCAACAACCATCATCCAAGAATGTAGACGGGGATAAATCGGTGGGTTCCTCGGTCAACTCTTCCGACTATATGGACATTGTCTATCTGCCCAAGTGTCTGGTGATCTTGTCGCACTATCCATTCTTTGATCTGTTTCGAAACTTTTTGCTTCAATTATACCGGATCACACTGGTGGAAGCGCCCCTGCCCATTGAACGATTTATTGCCAACTTTTGCTGTGAAGTACCACTGCCACCTATGGGAAAGGTGGAAGTGAAGTTTGGATTTACTGTGAAGGACATTTGGTCCATACAGCGTCCAGCAGAAAATCGCTTGCCTCTTGTTGGGTTTTCCTATAAGCCAATCTTTGCTTGTTTGAGCGTCGGCAACATCATGGCGCTGGTTGGATCCCTCATGTCGGAGGGACGAGTCGCAATCTGCTCCCGGCACTATGCATTATTGACGCCCGTGTGCGAAGCCTTGCTATCATTTCTATTTCCTCTTCAATGGCAAGGGATGTATATTCCCATAATGCCCTATGCCATGTTGGATATATTGGATGCTCCTGTGCCTTTTCTGGTCGGCCTGCATGCACGCTATCTAATCGAAGCTAAGCCTCACATGAGACCACAGGGGGTTATTTTTGTTGACTTGGATCGGGACATTGTTCATTTGGGATACGATGAAGACAGCAATGCTCCTCGTATGCTACCATCCTTACCCGAAAAAGGCGCGCTAAAATTGCGCGGGAAACTGGAGGACCACGCGGCTTGTTTGTACATTACACCGGACAATGCCAAACACGAAGGAAGCAGCATTACGAACGGTCACGGCCAATTTCTCCCGGATTACAAGCGAGAGTCGTATGCCGCAGCCTACACTCCTGGGCAGTTGTCCGTGAACGATCGAAGCAGTTCCGGTGGGAGCCTGGAGCTAGCCCGCGAAAAAGAAAACAAGCAGCGTCGGCGGGCTGTGCTGCGGAGCACGGATAAAGCCTACCATGAAAACGAGTTGCTCACTCCAATTACGGGTTTTCTGTCCGAGCAGGGGCAGCTTTATAATCGAGAGCCGATGCGTAAAATCAGAACCCAGAAGAGTGCTGCAAAAGGGAAGATGTTTGGTGGTCTTCGTCGGTTGAGAAGTCAGGGTTCCATGCGCGAGGAAGAAGCCAATGGCGTTGGTCCATCTCAGAACGGGGGGATTCTCGGGTCCTTGCTGGATCTAGAAGAAGTAAGAAGAATTGACGGATCTGTTGTTGTCTTAATAATTACCAATGCTCACACAATGTCGTCTGTTTTTTTATTTTATAATTCGCACAGCCTCCTGGATTCAGCGTCACTGAAATTCGGGATGCTTTCTTGCGATTTTTTGTGTCGTTATTGAAAAGCTACGAACAATTTCTGAATAGCAACAATCCACACCAGCTTTTTAGGGTCGATGAGTTCCTGGCGGATCTCAATTTGTCAATTGCGAACTACGAGTTTGTGAAACAAGTTGTCCAAACACAAATGTTCCAGCGGTTTTTAGAAGATCGCGAGACGGATCCTTGTGACCCGCTCTTTCTCTTTTTCGATGAATGCATCATTGCGAAACAAAATAGATCCAGGAGGCTGGGTGTTCGACAGAGAGACACACCATTTCTGGACGATCCTTCTGGTGCTATCAAAGAAACTTTTACTCCGCCGCCACCATCCAACTGGGGGTTACCAGACGACGGGCGCGCGTACCAGTACGGAGCATTTCCCAAACTGAATTACGAGCTATTTGGCAAAACCCGACCCCCTATTCAATGGGCCAATCCGAAAAAGAGTGCATCACTCCGGAACTTGCATGTCCCAAATTTCCCCACAGTGGCAAATAGCCGGGCCTGGCAGCATGAATACTTGGCGCGCACTCTGGTACCGGGCGCTGGTGTTGCCTGGGCAGCAAAGCAAGGCCTGCAAACCCTGGAAGCTGCAATCAGTGCTCTGTCCCAAAACATTCTTAAAGACAATGATAACTCTTCCTCTTCCATTTTCTCAAGCACCAAATCTGCCTCGCCATCCAAGGGGAAGAGAATTTCACTGGAAAAAAGCCAACCCCCGAGACCAGGGGACAAACAGCTGAGAAGAACTGGTTTCGTTAGGGATTTTTCAGCTACGACACTCGCCGCTGCCGAAAATGTAATACTGAATGCAAGGAGATTCAAAGGCCTTTTGTTGATTGTTATTGTCAAACTCCAAGCGCACGTGCGTAAACATTTGGAGAGAACAAGATACCTACGGTTCCTGAGAGCATTGCGGTTTCTGCAGTACAAGTGGCGAAGACATGTACCTGAGGGGCTGGAAGAGATGGATGCCTTGGAGAAGGCCCGGATTTCCGTGATTCGGATCCAACGCGTCGTTCGAGCTTATCTTCTAGTTAAGGGATATCAAAGAAAGTTGAGAGCGATTGCCCTTATTCAGCGGTGGTCGCGAGGGTGTCTTTGTCGAGTGCGAATCAAGAATTTGGAGCGGGCCTGCAGCAGGATTCAAACAATTGTTCGTTCGAGACGAGCTCGCTATGGCCTGCAACTTCTGATCCGTCTTGTTGTAAATGTTCAGGCAAAGTGGCGTGGCCACTTAGTAAGACATCGCATATCTTCCCTCAACGAAAGTCGCATGTCACGATACCGAGAGCAAATCTTCCTGCTATGGAAGCGATCGCACACACCACTTTCCTATCGTACTAAGTTTTGGCCCATGATATCCGACAGATGTGGCTTCCTTCGCCTCCGAATCGCGGAATCGGAACTCGAGCGGCTTTGGATTGTGCTGGAAGTGGACTTTAATACAGGGAGTGTGACGGAGAGCAATATGGATCACAAACACGCCGACGAACTCCGGCTAGGGAAATTGCTTGGTATCACGGACCACACATACTGGAGGTATCTGAAGGTGAAGGGAATGACAGAATCTGTCCTTCTGTTTCCCGCAGAGGAGAAAAGAAATACCGAGCTCCGACTAGGAGGCGACCGCGTTGAGGCAGAGCGTATTCAGATCTACGAGCGCCTCTCTGCTAGTAACCCATCTATTGCTGCTATGCTTATTACGCTTTATGGGTTGTTCAAAATCGACAAGAAAGACAAGCATAAAAAGTTCAGACTGGCCGAGATTGTTTGTAAGTGAAGAAGGATATGCATTTCCTGTGACTGTACAAAGGTAGGCGTGCTGACATTTCCTTTTCCTTACGTTTCTTTCAACAACTCCAGGGACTGATCAGAGCCGTGCACAGCAATCGGAAAATTTGATGATGCACGTCTTTCCGGAATTGGAAGAGGCCTCGAACATTATTTTTAATCCTCCAGCCAAGAAAACCTTGAAGCGATTTCGCAACGTGAATCCTTTACCTCCTCGTCTTGGAAAATCACACTGGGCCCATTCCATTCTCAAGAGTCAAATCAGTCGAAACGTACGTGAAGTAGCTGTCAACGCTCTTCAACGGCACACTGTTTTGTCCCAACCAAAGATGAAATCCTCTGTCGATCTGTACCTGGATCGACACTGTGCCACGATGAAGGCGCCCAACAGACACGCACGAAAGGCTCTGCGACGGGAATTGATCGAGAACTTGCTGTTGATTCGTACTTGGGTAGGAAAAAACTAAGAGATATGGTAAAAGTCTGTTAAACTTTCCACCTGCTTGCTATTTCAATTCAATGGCCATGTGCATGCCTTGCTCACACGGCCTCATAATACGTGTTACTAGCTAGCAAATACCTACTAGCTAGCTAGTAGTAGGCTATGGCAACCATTTAGCCAGCCTACTAACGACATGTAATATCCCTATCGATCAGATCTCTTTTCTAATTCTAGGGACGCAACTACCCGGGCGTACATTTCATCCGATCGAGAGAATGATGAATCAATGAATCGAAGCTGCGAAAGATCCCTGCCATGCACACAAAAGAGTCACTCACTAACTTGACTGCAGAATATTAGCTAATAGCTACTATTAGCTACTGGTAGCTATATATTAGCAAGATTATAGTCTAGATCGGTGATTTTGTTCTAGTGCATGCTACTTTTTATTGTAAACAAAAATGAGGCTTTCAGAAACCAATGCTCAAAGACGAGAGAGACCGCAACCTCGTGCGGGAACAAGACGACCCCACCTCCCCATTGTCTACATCATTCTTACCATCATTACTTTGCTACCATGTTGTTGCGGCTTTGTTCGTTCCCTCCTCAATCGCCAATCATGGAGAGTCCATGATGCATTCCATCCTTATGCTCCACCTTGTAATTTTGTCGGCAGCAGTCATTCTGCATACCGGCCACATCATCTGTTATTATTGCCCGATGCACATCAAAATTCCCAAAAAAGAAGATTGCCGACGTTTTTTTCAACAAATAACAATCGAACAACAATCCAGCAATCCAGCAAACGACCTTTGCCTGAAAACCTTTCTGCTTCGTCGTCGCTCGCCAAGTACCATCTCCTATGGTCCCCTAAAGTTTGGCAAAAGATTGTATTGACGACACTGTCTCTCTGGATCACCAATCGATCGGTACCATGGGATATGTTACATATTCCTCTTCCCAATATACTGTTTGCCAATGCACTACTTCCAACGCTGGCAAGTGCCTGTTGTTGGGTCCAACTTCTCTTGAACATGTTGGCTCCCATGTTGGGATGTGCTGGATTCAATACCTACCTCGGACCCCTACGGCCTTTTTTTTTGAGTTTGCTCTTGCATTTGACTTGGGCGACACGACTACGAACACCCATCATGAACATTGTGCTTCGGTGGGCCATTGCTCTCTTGCCGGAAGTCCTTCATTTGTGGAATACCAAAGGACAAAGTGGCCGCAACAACAACAACACGGATCAAGGAGAAGTGACGGCAATGATGAGGACTGTATCCATCACCTTGAATTGTCCAACCATGGGTTGTGTTGCTTGCATAAATAAAGTGAATTCGTCGTTACAAAACGCCAAGATTCCTGCAACTTCCACAATATCAAGCACTACTACAACAACTCCCACTATCCACTCGGCGCAATCCTGGTTGCTGGATGGCAAGGACCAAAAGGGAGGTCAAGCCAAAATTGAATTGTCTCTACCCATACCTCCAGCACCACCAGCACCGCGAGTAGCAGATGTATCGTCTTCATCTTCCAACCAAAAAGAAGAAACGAACGTCATAACAGTAGACCCTGAGATTTTATCGGCGGTGGTCCATGCGGTGGAAAATGTTGGATTTCCTTGTACCATTGATCACGTTCAAGTCAAGTGAACGCTTTTTCCATCCAAGATTGCTGTCCACTCTATCAAAGAATTTGTTATGCAAGTAAAAAGAGGAAGGGAAAGAAATTTGTACGTAAATACATACATTCATTCATACCTATAATATATTTGACCTTATTATTTATATGAGCTGGAATCCACTGCCATAATAGCAAGCAAGCAACCGTAGATACATCCATTGCACCCAAAGACACACACGTTTAGTTTTATGAATAGGAATTCCGTTATCATGTAATAGTTTTATTGGCTAAAAATTACATCGCCCTATATCACTATACTATGATTAGAGCATTTTCAAAACAAGTTGAGAGAGAAAACACAACAATGCCACAACATGCCACGGCATGATAGAATGATCTCCTCCACTTTTTTCTCTCGTCACTACGCTTTCTGTTTATACTGCCCAAGAGGACGACTCTGGAATGGCGCCCATGGCGGAGAAACCAGGAATGTTGGGACTAGGTGTCCGTGGAGAAATGCGAACGGCTATGGGAGTCTTTGGGAGTACCGATGGATGTTGGTAGCCATGATGCTGCTGGGGACGTCCTCCTGGCATCATTCTACTACTAATTTGCGGCTGCTGATTATTTTGGTGTCTCTGTCCCAATATGGGTTGTCCTTGTTGTCCTTGTTGCTGCTGCTGTTGCATCATCTGTCGTATCTGCTGTCTTGGGTTTGACGCTATGGAGTTGGTGTCATATTCGTCCATGGAATGGTGTGCTCGTAAATGGTCTTGAAGATATTTGTCATTCAAGCCTTTATCACCAGGAGAGTCATGCGTTGGCATGCTGTTGACGCTGTTGATGGGAATGCGAGAAGTCGTCGGATTGCCGCGCATATGGTTGGTCGAGGAACCACAGGAGGCTGCAAAAGCAGCTGCCGATGTACTAAGACGAGGCGTTTTGCCACGAGGACGATACCACCGAATGGTTGGACTTTCACCCATGTTGCTAGTACTGGCTGGCCCCCACCCGGAGACAGGAAACAGATCCGCATGACCTTCTTGGTTGGATTGCCACTGATAATACATCTTTCCTTTCTCACAGATTTTCCATGAAGCAGGGCCATCTTTCACCAGCATCATCAACCTCTCATCGTCGACTGCTTTTACAAAGCATAGATATGTTCCTTCTCGGATGACTTGCTTGTAGAGACCATTGCAATCTGCAACTCCTGCATTTTGAATCGTGGCGTAAATTTGGTCTTTCGACTGTGATCCTCGCATGGTCGCAAAAGCAAGGCCTTCGTTGGTTGCGGAAATGGATTGTTCCAACAATGCATCAATGACCATCCTGTCTTCGACCATTCCTGAATCCAGTACGACATCCTTCAAATCACGAGGATCAATATAGGTAAAGTTGATATACGTCACGAGTTGTTTACAAATTGCGACTGTGTTGGCATAGTGGTTCTTGTTGTAGGCTCTCCAACGCATAACCTGCTTGAATAAGAAGAGCTCATCAACTTGTATTCCAGTATCTCGGATAATCTCCTTGACCTTGTCAGGAGACAAACATACCAAGCCGCCGACATTCTGGCCTTCTTGCTGGAGGCACAGGTAGGGCTTTTCTCGGATCATCTCGAGTGCACAGTCATGGATATCTCTTGTGGTTGTGGGGTCGGCAAAGTTAAAGACAACACACGCCAGAGGTGGAATCGCTCCCATCAAGGGGTTGACTCCCTCCAGTACTCGTTCTTCCACATTGGGGATTCCATAGGCATGTGCCACTCGAGCGAGTGCCACAATATCCTTGACAATCTCTGCAGGAGGACAATTTCCATCCCAAATAGAGGCATTCAACTCATCCGAGCAACAATATTCGACCAAAGCTCGTATTGTTTTGTTGCTGCAACCACTAATCTTGATCGTTTTGGCTGTAGCGCGTGAGGGATCTCCGTACAACAAATCGTGCATGACAGGGCTGGCACAAGCAAGGACACAACGAAGTGCCGGGACACGGATTCCATCATCACCGACCAACTCGATATCGGCCATTTTTCCAGATCGCAATCCAGCCAACAGCCGCTTTGTTGCCGTCATGATGGGTTGCTCATTTTCGTCTTTTTTCATCTTGGGAGGCAACATCCTTACCAACAAACCAAACCACCACAACTGCTTGTTGCGCGCCTTGACTAGATAACTAAAACAATCCGTTGTAAATTTTCGGCAATGCTCCAATGTTCATGGGAATCTATTGGTTTCCCTTGGATGGTGTGGTGTGGTGTGATTGGTAAGAGGAACGAACCCAATCTTATGCTTTGCCACCAACAAGTTCAAGAACTGGCGACGGCAATATGCATCCAACTTCGTTTTTTGGCGGCAGTAGCGAGCCAAAGAAAAAGTGGACTTCGAAACTTTACGATATCCCCCCGCTTTTGATAAAAATGTTTATTAAAAAAGCACTGCCCGCGTGAAAGATACTAGTATTGTACGGGATTCTCAATACAAAAAAGGTATTGGTAGCTGTGTGCGTTCTATTTATGAGTGTCCGTAGAGCCTGATCCCTAATGCCAAAAAA
>Ga0163149_10006865_pt1 | contig 11560 bp, 9 predicted proteins | sample OliLakLV19MP5G1_FD_148604 | JGI IMG/M metagenome (GOLD analysis project Ga0163149, IMG submission 148604) | Freshwater microbial mat bacterial communities from Lake Vanda, McMurdo Dry Valleys, Antarctica - Oligotrophic Lake LV.19.MP5.G1 | ecosystem: Environmental > Aquatic > Freshwater > Lake >...
AGCTTATGATGAATTTTCATTAAGGCTTGATCAAGCTATTGAAAGACATAAAAAGAACAGCGAGGAGAAAACAGTTCCTCAGGAAGTTAAGGACATGTTGGTTAAACAAACATGGGATGATATTGTGAATGAAAAAGTAATGAAGAGAGAATATTCAAAACTCGGCATTAGCGTTTCTGATGATGAACTATACGATCTGATGATGGGTGCAAATCCACATCCGTATATTATTCAATATTTTACTGACAGACAAACAGGCAAAATATTTGAACCTTATACTACTCCTTTTGGAACACTTAATACTGCAAAAGTGAATGAGTATGCACAGCAAATGGGACCTGAACAAGAAGGAAGTTGGGTAATGCTTGAAGGAGCTATCAGGGAAGCAAGAGTAAATGAAAAATACAACAACCTTATCAAGAAAGGGATTTATATTACTGCGAGTGAGGCAAAAAGAGATTACGTTAACTCGAGCAGAAAATTAAAAGCGAATTATATTGTTAAGCGTTATAGTTATGTAGCCGACAGTACGATAACACTTACTGATGCTGATCTGAAAAAATATTACAACGATCATAAAAGCGAATACAAAATAAAAGAGACCACCAGGAAAATAGACTACGTGGTCTTTGACGCAATCCCTTCTGCAGAAGACACTATCGCTATACGCGAAGACCTGGTTTCTATGAAAGAAGAATTTAAGACCAAGGATGTAAAAGACGATTCGCTTTTTGTTGTTCACGAATCCGATTCCAGATTATTCAATATGCAATTCCAACCAAAGGGCTCGTTGCAGCCGACTGATATGGATTCACTTATGTTCTCTTCAGAAAAAGGTTTTGTATATGGGCCGTATATTGAAAACAACCAATACAAAATATCTAAACTTATATCTGTTAAGGTAGCGCCTGATTCTGTAAAGGCCCGTCACATTCTCATTGCGTTCGAGAACAACGATACATTAAGAGCCAGGGTAAAAGCCGATAGTATTAAAAGAGTGTTGACACCTAAAAACTTTGAAGAGCTGGCAAAAAAATATTCTGTCGACAAAGGATCTGCTGAAAAAGGCGGGGATTTGGGCTGGTTCATGGAAGGCCAAATGGTTCCTTCTTTTAATGATGCCTGTTTTAAAGGTAAAGTGGGAGAAATGCCAGTTGTAGAATCTCAATTCGGTATTCACTTAATTGAAATAACAGGAAAAACAAAGGAGAAAAAGAAAGTGCAAGTCGCAACAATCGACAGAACAATATTGCCCGGCACAAAAACTTCTCAATCGTATTACCAAAAAGCAAGTCAATTTGCAGGCAAATACGGAAGCAGCGAACTGTTTGATAAAGGTGCCGAAGAAAGCGGCTTAACAAAACGTGTTGCCGATAATTTAAAAGAAGACGATAAAACAATATCCGGACTTGAATCACCAAGCGAACTGATCAGGTGGACATATGAATCAGAATCCGGCGCGGTATCCCAGGCCTTCAATTTTAACAATACTAAATATGTTGTCGCTCATCTTGTTGAAGTAAGAGAAAAAGGGATCGCACCTTTTGAATTGGTAAAAGAAAAAATAGAGGCCTCAGTTAGAATTGAGAAAAAAGCTGAACAATTTATTGCAGAGTTTGACAAGGTAATGGCAACAGAAACTAATTTCGAAAACATCGCCATTAAAGTAAACGAGCAGGTTCTTGATATAGATGATCTTACTTTCGGAATGAATACTATTCCTGGCCTTGGAAGAGAAAATGAATTGATAGGTACAACTACAACACTTAAAGCAAATGAAATTTCCAAACCACTAAAAGGACGCAGCGGAGTATTTCTTGTAAAGGTGAAGGAAGTTATTGAAGCACCTGCTATCACAGATTATACTGCTTCTAAAAATAAACTTATTGGTAGTTATACCGGAACAGTTGACACAGATGTGTTTGAAGCATTAAAAGAAAATGCGAACATAGAGAATAGAGTGGCGAAAATGTTTTAATATCTTCGGTTTCGAGTTCTGAGTTCTGGGTCTCGTGTTAGGGCTTCAGGGTTTTAATTACGATTTACATTTTTATAAATATGGAATAGCAAGTTTTAGATTTGCTATTGATATTTTTTTCGAATACCAGTTCGAGATAAGCGACAGAGAAATCTATAGACCAACACTCAAAATATTTAATGACAAGACGGACTAAAATAATAATTACGGTTTTCATAATTCTCCTTTCGATATATATTACTAAGAATTTCTTTTTAAGAACAACTATTACAGGAACCTATATTAGTAACGACAAGAGTGGTTTGGCTGACGGACCCAATTTTGGTGACACCTTAATACTTTATGACAACGGTAAATTTATCAGCGACACATGGGGCATGGGAACATATGAGTTAAACTACACTCTAACTGGAACAGAACTTAAAATAAATTACAGTTATCAATTCGGAGGAGCTGGATATGAGACATCTATTTATCAACCATTGTTTGAAAAACCAAGAATAATCATCAATAAAGATCTCGGAACATATTTTAGGAAAATCGACTGACTTAAACGACAGGACACTCTGATTACAGAAAAATTTTACGCCGACCACTAACAGTGCCTTTGTTACAACAAGCTGAAGCAGTCTTTAAACTTTAAACCTACGTCTACGCAAGTATCTGAAGCCTGCGTGAATCCAGCTTCAGGAAAATAAAAAGAAGAATTGTAAATGCCCATAAAGATGAGCCCCCATAACTGAAGAAAGGCAATGGTATCCCAATAACAGGAACAAGTCCAATTGTCATCCCAATATTCACCATCATGTGAAATAAAAAAACCGAAGCAACACCATAGCCATATATCCGACTAAATGGTGACCGCTGCCGCTCGGCCATCAATACAAGCCTTATAATGAGCGTCGCGAATAATACAATAACAAATAAACTTCCAACAAAGCCCCACTCCTCTCCTACTGTACAAAAAATAAAATCGGTTTCCTGTTCAGGAACAAAATCATATTTGGTTTGTGTCCCCTGCAGGTAACCCTTTCCCCAAAAACCTCCCGAACCAATGGCAATAAGCGATTGTGTTTCATTCCACGCTTTATCCTTTTTATCCGTTTCAATACCCAAAAAAACATTAACTCTTTTTTTCTGATGTTTCGGAAAATGTTCAAATCCTTCCTTTGCACCAAATATTATCCCTATGGCAAGCGATAATCCAAGAATAATATAAAGAAGGTTTTTCCCTGATTTTTTTGAAATAAAAAAAACAAGGACGGCTATGGAAATAGCCACAATCAATAATACCGTAGAATCGTAAACAAGAGAGATAAAAAAAGTACATAAAAGTGATATGGCAAACAATAAATAATATACCGGTAATCCTTCTCTGAATAAAACAAAAACAAAAGACAATAACACAAGCGCACCACCGGTTTCTTTTTGAGCAACTATGATCACTGCCGGTATTAAAATAATGGCTGCCGCAATCACTTTTGTCCGCTGATCACGGAGTTTAATATTGGTGTTGCTGATAAACTTAGACAAAGCAAGGCAAGTGGCGAACTTAGCAAATTCCGCGGGCTGTACCCCAAAGGATCCAAACCTGAACCATGATTTGCTTCCCGATATTTCTGTACCGAGAAACAATACCGATATCAACGTAAGAATTGCTATACCATAAATACCCCAGGCAAATGTGGTATAAAACGACTCATCAATTATCAAAATGATGATGGCAATTAAAAATGCGCCTCCAACAAACATCATCTGCTTTCCGTACTTCTGACTAAAATCGAGTATACTCGGATGGTCTTCATTATAAACTGCAGCATAAATATTCCCCCAGCCCAAAATGATCATCAGGATATAAATGCCCACAATTATCCAGTCGATATTGTAAAATATGCTATCGCTTTTTTTCCTCAACTTTATCTTTGTCTTTTATCAGGTTGCCTTCAAACATTCTTTTTTCTAACTCGGCACGGGTTATTTTTCCCGTTAAATATTTTTCTATCATTAATGAAGCAATAGGAGCTGCCCATGCAGCACCAAATCCGGCATTCTCCACTAACACCGCTATCGCAATTTTTGGATTTTCTTTTGGAGCAAATGCCACAAACACCGAGTGATCTTTTCCATGAGGATTTTCAGCTGTTCCCGTTTTCCCGCAAACACTTATACTGTCGAGCTTAGCTATACGACCCGTTCCTGCTTGTACTACCTGTTCCATACCATCAATGATCACATCGAAGTATTTGGGATCAATTTTAGTATAATTCTTCTTCGTGAATTCAGGTTTAATATATTTTTTATCCCCCACATATCGAATTACATGAGGAATATAGTAGTAACCTCTATTAGCAATGGTCGCCATTATATTTGCCATTTGAAGCGGCGTTACGCCTAATTCACCCTGACCAATTGACAAGGAAACAATTGTTGAAGATTTCCATTGGTTTTTACCAAAGTATTTATCGTAATATTCTACCGTTGGGACAAAGCCCTTTAATTCCTGTGGCAGATCAGAATTTATTTTTTTTCCGACGCCAAATGAAAGCACATACTCTCTCCATGCTTTATATCCTTCTTCTGTGGTTCTATATTTTTTATTGTCAATTATGCTTCTGAATGTAAAAGCATAATACGAATTACAAGAATGTTGTACAGATCCCATCAGATCCAACGGTGAAGAATGCGCATGGCATGCAGGGCGCCCGCCCATTACCGGATAACCTCTTGCACATGGATAACGTGTTTCCGGAAAAAGGATTCCTTCCTGTTGTCCAATAAGTGCGTTGATGAGTTTGAAGGTTGAACCTGGCGGATAATAAGCCATAAGAGCCCTGTTAAAAAGCGGAACACCAATGGTATCTCTTGCCAAGAGAGAGTAATTGGTAGAGCGCGAACGACCTACCAATAAATTCGGATCGTAGCTTGGGCTTGTAACCAATGCTAATACTTCTCCCGTTGAAGGATCTATTGCACAGATGCCACCAATTTTATTTTGCATCAATTGCTCACCATAGAGCTGCATCTCTGCATCGAGCGATGAAGTTAAGTTTTGCCCTGAAATCGCCAATGTATCATACTTGCCATTTTCAAAACTTCCCTTTTCACGGTTATGCACATCAACCATGATTACCTTTTTCCCTTTTATGCCCCGTAATTCTTTTTCGTAGGCCTTCTCTATACCACTTATACCAATGTAATCCCCATCTTTATAGTATGGATCTTTATCGGTTATATTTTTATTTACCTCCCCAATGTATCCTAATAAGTGTGCCGCGGTATTCTGAGGATATTTACGTAACGTACGCGATTGAACAAAAAATCCGTGAAACTTATATAGTTTTTCCTGAAGCGCAGCATATGTTTTTGCCGAAATCTGTTTCTCAAAAATGGAAGGTTTACGAGGAGAGTTTGGCGCCTGGCGAGCTTTTTCAATTTTTTTTAAAAACATCTCTTTGCTTATTCCCAGTAAACCGCAAAGATCATTGGTATCAAGTTCCTTTGTAACCTGCTTGGGTGTAACCATTAAATCATAAGCAGCTTCATTGTATACTAATAACTTCCCCTTGCGATCGTAGATATATCCTCTAATGGGATAATCTGTCGGAAATCGAAATGCCTGGTTCTTTGCATCTAGTTGGTACTTATCCTCTATGATTTGAATGTAAAAAAGTCTGACAACATATAGGAAACTGACAATTACAACGAGACCAATAAAAATATATTTTCTATCGGCGAATTGTTTCATTTGAAACTATTTTTTATCCAATCAGAAAAACGAGGTACTCTATTTTTTATTTTTTTAATATACATATTCTATTGCTGCTGTTTGTTTCTGTAGAAAAGGAATTGGCTGATAACAATTAGCAGAAGAGTAACAAGGGAACTACAGATCACCCTTAAAAAAGTGATAAAAAAATCATTCAACCTGAATACCTCTACATAAAACAAAACCAAATGATGAAGCACGGTTAAAATTGCAGCATAAGATAAAAACCAAGGAACCCCCAGGTATTGAATTGTTGGTTGAACACCGAACTCGTATCCGTCTCTGGGTGAAAAAAGTTTTAAAATACCAGGGCGGCAAAAGCCGACAAAGACACACGCTGCAGCATGCATTCCTAAAGTTCCATAGAACATGTCAATGACTATTCCCATAAAAAAAGATAACAGGAGCAGCATCCAGTTAGGAGTTTCAAACGGGAGCATAACAATGAACATCACATAAATGAAAGGGACAAAATATCTTCCCAGGTCCATATTCCTGACCACAAGCACCTGCACCAGTACAAGTACAACAAACCTTAAAATATTTTTTAATATATCACTGATCATTTTTCTTGACAGTATTCTCTAATATTTCCTGTTCATCTTTTAAAATATTTTCAATTACATAAACATGGTTCAGGCTCTTAAATGGTGTTGACAGCTTGACTTTGATCGTTTGAAAATATTCACCTGACTTAACAACAGTTTCCTCTACAGTTCCAATCATTATACCCTCCGGGAAAATTGTAGAATATGCGCTGGTTACAATTGTATCCCCCTTTGCTCCTTTCACCAGCTTCACATGAGTAGGAATATCTGTGAGTGTAACATATCTTGGATCACCGCCTTCCCAAAACAGCGGTCCAAACGATCCATCTTTTTTAACTTTAGAACTTATTTTTGTATCCCTGTGTAACATTGACATTACTGCACTAAAATTATCACTCACCTCTTCCACAATGCCCACTACACCCTGCGGACAGATAACTGCCATATTTTTTTTCACACCTTGTTTTGAACCAATATTTAGTGTAATATAATTTTTTTGATTGCTTACGCTGTTGCTCACCACCTTCGCGCTGCGGTACTGATATTTCTGCCTGTAAATAGTATCGTTAACAAATACAGATGATTTTGTATACGAATCGAATGCCGCTTTGTTGTAAGAATGTAAACGTGCATTTTCCGCAGCAAGCGCCTTGTTCGCATCTCTTAAATTAAAATAATCGGTTATGTTGGAGGATGCTTCGTTAATTGAACCAGAAACGTTATTCGCTGAACTGATAAAAGTTGCGCGCTGAAAATAATTATGACTCACTAAAAAATAAACAGAAATTGTTTCAAGCAGGAAGAAGAGAAAAAAGAAATTATGTTTCCAAACAAACAAAAAAAGATTGCGCATCCCAGGGTAACTGAAGTATGCTTACAAAATGAAGAAAAATTCGAATGATTACCTGATCAAGAAAGGGAATTTATCAACATTCTTAAGTGCAATTCCTGTTCCCCTTGCAACAGCACGAAGCGGATCCTCAGCAACGTGAACTGGCAGCTTTGTCTTAAGTGATATTCTCTTATCAAGGCCGCGAAGCAATGAACCACCGCCCGCCAGGTAAATACCTGTACGGTAAATATCCGCGGAAAGCTCTGGTGGCGTCATCTCCAGGGCATTCAGAATAGCTTCCTCTACTTTTGAAATTGACTTATCCAATGCATGCGCGATCTCTACATAAGAAACATAAATTTCCTTTGGAATACCCGTCATTAAATCCCTTCCGTGCACTGCATAATCAGGTGGAGGATTCTCTATCTCAGTCATAGCGGCCCCTACTTCCCACTTAATTCTTTCTGCTGTACGTTCACCAACCAATATATTGTGCTGCCTGCGCATATACTCCTCAATATCACTTGTAAACTCATCACCCGCAACACGGATAGACTTATCACAAACTATACCTCCCAAGGCAATAACGGCGATCTCGCTGGTACCACCGCCAATATCAATGATCATATTGCCCATTGGCTCTTCCACATCAATACCAATACCAATAGCAGCAGCCATTGGTTCATGTATTAAATACACCTCTTTACCACCGGCATGTTCCGCGGAGTCACGTACGGCGCGCTTTTCCACCTCTGTAATACCAGAAGGAATACAAATAACCATTTTAAGGGACGGGGTAAAAAGTCTGCGACCCGGATTGATCATCTTGATCATTCCTCGGATCATTTCTTCAGCAGCATGGAAATCCGCGATCACACCATCCTTCAAAGGACGGATTGTCTTAATACCTTCGTGAACCTTACCATGCATTTGCTGCGCCTGACGGCCAACAGCAATAACTTTGCCCGACATACGGTCGATAGCTACAATAGAAGGTTCGTCAACCACTACTTTATCATTGTGAATGATAAGTGTATTGGCCGTTCCAAGGTCAATTGCAATTTCCTGAGTTAAAAAGTTGAATATTCCCATTTAGTTCCGTTTAGGAAATTTATAAAATTAATGTTTAAAATGTCTTGTTCCTGTAAATACCATTGCCATTGCATGTGCATCGCAATACTCAATTGAATCTTTATCTTTTATTGATCCCCCGGGCTGTATGACTGCTTTTATTCCTTCGTTACCCGCTATCTCCACACAATCCGGAAAAGGGAAAAAAGCATCCGATGCCATTACCGAACCGTTCAAATCAAAGTTAAAACTCTTTGCCTTTACAATAGCCTGTTTCAGGGCATCTACTCTTGATGTTTGCCCTACACCACTTGCCAGAAGCTGTTTGTTTTTTGCCAATATAATGGTGTTCGATTTTGTATGCTTCACTAATTTATTCGCGAATAACAAATCTTCTTTTTCCTTTGCTGTTGGATCAACTTTTGTAACGGTTTTAAGATCGGCCAATACTTCCACTCTACTGTCCTTATCCTGTTGTACAACGCCGTTCAGTAATGTCCTGAAAGTTTTAACCGGCAATTTAACATTGTTACGCACCAATATGATACGATTCGCCTTTTGCTTTAACACCTCAATAGCAGCAGGCTCGTACGAAGGTGCAATGATAACTTCGAAAAATAATTTATGGAGCTCATTCGCTGTTGCAACATCCAATTTAGTATTAGTAATGAGCACCCCGCCAAACGCGGAAACCGGATCAGCTGCCAAGGCACCGTTCCATGCATCGAGTAATACTGGACGTGAAGCCAACCCGCATGCATTGTTATGTTTAAGTATCGCAAAGGTAGTGTCTGTAAAATCATCAATAAGATTAACGGCTGCATCCACATCAAGCAGGTTGTTGTAAGATAATTCCTTACCGTTAAGTTTGGTAAACAGTTTATCAAGATCGCCAAAGAAAATTCCTTTCTGATGAGGATTTTCGCCGTAACGAAGCGTATTGCTTTTAGTAACACTCACCTTAAGTGCCGAGTCTGCATCTCCTGAGAAATAATTATAAATAGCTGAATCGTAATGTGAGGACATGTTGAAAGCCTCACGTGCCAATAGTCTACGGTCGTCAAGCGAGGTACTTCCATTTTTTGACTCTAGCAATTCATTAAAAGAAGAATATTGCTCCCTGGAAGAAATGATCACCACATCTTTAAAATTTTTCGCTGCAGCACGGATAAGGGATATTCCTCCGATATCAATTTTTTCAATGATAGCTTGTTCAGCAGCACCGGATGCAACAGTTTCTTCGAAGGGATACAGATCAACGATCACGAGATCTATCTCAGGAATTTTATATTCCTCCAACTGCATTACATCGCTGTCCAATTCACGTCTTCCTAAAATGCCGCCGAAAACTTTTGGGTGAAGCGTTTTTACCCTGCCCCCCAAGATAGAAGGGTACGAAGTAAGCTCCTCAACAGGAATAACTTTTACACCTAATTTCTCAATGAATTCCTGCGTACCGCCTGTGCTGTATATTGTAACACCGAGAGCATTTAATTTTTTTACAATAGTATCAAGATTGTCTTTATAAAAGACAGAGATAAGGGCACTTTTGATCTTTTTTACTTCACTCACAGGCGATTTGTATAGCTAACAAAATTATTAATTTTTGAGGGCGACAAACAAGATTATACGTCTTAATTTGCCTATTGTTGATAACTTAATTGTTTGTTGAAAAGTGCGTCACTGAGTCAAATTTTACTGACGCTTATCGTATCTTTGCCAATAGAAAAATTCTATGCTGTTTCTAAGACTACTCAAAGAAAGTATCCTGTTTGCCATTAATGCCTTAGTGGTAAATAAGCTTCGCAGTATACTGTCGTTATTGGGAATTACCATTGGTATTTTTGCTATTATATCCGTATTTACGGTATTGGATGCATTGGAAAAAAACTTAAGGGACAGCATTACTTCATTGGGGGATAATGTCGTATTTATTCAAAAGTGGCCATGGGAATTCGGTGGTGACTATGCCTGGTGGAAATATCTTAATCGCCCGGATCCAAGCATCAAAGAGATGGATGATATTATGAGGCAATGCCAGAGTGCGCAAGCTATTACCTACATGGTTTCTCTCAGGAGAACAGTTCAGCAGGAAAATAACAGCATTGAAGGTGTTGAAGTAATGGCTGTTTCACAGGACTATGACAAAGTAAAGAGTTTTGAAATTGCTAATGGGCGATATTTTTCCGAAGCAGAATCGGCAAGCGGCAAAAGCATTACCATCATTGGCGATGCCGTTGCCAATGCCTTGTTTGGCCCCATTGACCCCGTTGGAAAATACATTAAAGTGTTTGGCAGAAAAATAATGGTAATTGGTGTTTTTAAAAAAGAAGGCGAAAGCATATTGGGAGGGAACATCGACACGCAGGTGCTGATACCTGTTAATTTTGCACGAAATGTAGTAGATCTTAATAGCGAATTTCTTGAACCATCACTTCTGATAAACGCCAAACCTGGCATTAGCAACGAGCAGTTGAAAGATGAATTGGTTGGTGTAATGCGATCGATACGAAAGCTAAAGCCCTTAGCAGATGACAACTTTGCCCTTAATGAAATAAGTATTTTGTCAAAGGGTTTTGATTCGATATTTGATGTGATAGGAACAGTAGGTTGGATCATTGGAGGTTTTTCCATTTTGGTGGGAGGTTTTGGTATCGCCAATATTATGTTTGTATCTGTAAAAGAAAGAACATCATTAATTGGAATACAAAAATCATTGGGAGCAAAAAATTATTTTATCCTGTTCCAGTTTTTAGCAGAGTCTGTTATTCTGTCTCTGATAGGTGGTATAATAGGATTGATAATAATTTACTTCGGAACCTTTTTTGTAGAGAGTGCATTTGGAATGCAGGCTTCGCTTACTAAATCGAATGTCATTTTAGGATTAACTATTTCAGCGCTTATTGGAATTATCTCGGGATTTATTCCTTCTTACGGTGCGTCACAATTGGATCCTGTAGAAGCGATAAGAGCAAAATGATTTACGATTTGAGATTTACGAATTAGGATTTAAGTATATGCACGCAGTAAAACGTCCGGTAATAATTTCCATAGTTTGTATAATGGGCTTTATAGGATCGTTGTTTTCCTTCCTTTGGGTTTTTTCTCCTTTTATAAAAAACCTCGGAGACTGGTATCCCGCACTATTTGGCATTATTAACACCTGTGGTTTCGTAGCTTATATTGGAGTATGGCACATGAAAAGATGGGGAATACATTTGTATGCAGTAGCATTTTTTTCACGAACAAGCATTTATATTTTGATTGATGATATGGGAACATTTACCATTATAGGAATAATAGTATCCGTAATCTTCATTACCGTAATGAGCCTATTTTACAAAAGGATGGATGTGAATTTGTAG